>JABAOD010024385.1_pt1 | contig 11881 bp, 10 predicted proteins | sample 7062151 | NCBI WGS metagenome assembly JABAOD01 (sample SAMN14538626, study PRJNA623070) | marine sediment metagenome | biome: marine biome [ENVO:00000428]; feature: marine pelagic biome [ENVO:01000023]; material: deep marine sediment [ENVO:00002113] | place: India: Gulf of Khambhat ...
GCGGGCATCTTCCTCGACTTCGACTTCGACCATCCCCAGCACACGATCGTCGAGATCACCGGCGAGCACCAGTGCGGCAACCACGACCCCGACGGCGACTGGTACTACGGCACCGACATCGTGGTCGATCCCGAGTACCGGCGGCGCGGCATCGGCGGGCGCCTCTACGAACTCCGCAAGCAGCTCGTGCGCGATCGGGGCAAGCGGGGCATCATCGCAGGCGGCTACCTCGCTGCGTACGGAGACCACAAGCACGAGATGACTGCGGCGGAGTACTGTGCCGCCGTCGCGGCAGGGGATCTGTACGACCGGACGTTGACGTTCCAGCTGGAGAACGGATTCGAAGTGCGCGGGGTTCTCGAGAACTACCTGGAGGACGAGCAGAACGACGGGTGGGCTGCGCTCATCGTCTGGACGAACCCTGAGCTGGCCGATGAGTGACTCCGTGCGGCTCCGTGGGGTCACGAAGCGCTTTGGCGACGTGGTTGCCGTCGACTCCCTCGACCTCGCCATTCGTGACGGCGAGTTCTTCTCGCTGCTGGGACCGAGCGGATGCGGCAAGACCACCACGCTGCGCATGATCGCGGGGTTCGAGTTCCCCACCGAAGGCAGTCTCGAGATCCATGGTGAGGAGGTGCGCCTCAAGCCGGCGAACGAGCGCCCGGTGAACACGGTCTTCCAGTCCTACGCCCTGTTCCCCCACATGACGATCGAAGAGAATGTCGGCTTCGGCCTCCGTATGCAGAACGTGCCGGGGGCCGAGATCGCCGAGCGGGTGAAGCGGACGCTCGACATGGTGCAGCTCGCTCATCGGGCCGGTGCCTCCCCGAAGCAGCTGTCTGGTGGCCAGCAGCAGCGGGTCGCGCTCGCCCGGGCGCTCGTCAACGAGCCCGAGGTGCTGCTGCTCGACGAGCCGCTCGGTGCACTCGATCTGAAGCTTCGACAGGCCATGCAGGTGGAGCTCAAGGACCTCCAGCAGCGAGTGGGCATCACCTTCATCTACGTGACCCACGACCAGGAAGAGGCGCTCACGATGAGCGATCGCATCGGTGTCATGAACGAGGGCCGCCTCCTCCAAGTGGGAGAGCCAGCCGACATCTATGAGCACCCCGCGTCGCGGTTCGTCGCCGATTTCATCGGGGAGATCAATCTGCTGCAGGCGACGGTCGTCGACCACCGCTCCGTCAAGCTCTTCGACGGGCAGCTCCTCGATGCGGCCTCCGACCTCGCCGTCGGGAGCGAGGTCACGGTCGCCATACGGCCCGAGCGGTTCTCGCTCCACGAGAGCGCCGACGCCATCGGCTCCGGGCGAAACTCGATCCAGGGCACGATCATCCGTCGCATGTACCACGGCGATGTCTACTTCTACGACGTCGACACCCCCGGCGGTGTCATCGAGGTCAAGGAGGAGAACCGTCCGTCACTGCGGCCTCACGAGGTGGGTGGCCAGGCTCACGTCGCGTGGGATCCGTCCGCCGCCACGGTGATCCAGGAATGACGACGACCGACGAGCGTCCGGTCGTCACCGAGACCGCCGGGCTCGAAGCCGACGCCGAGCGCAGTGAGTCGCGCCGCGGGCTGCTCATCGCATTGCCGTCGTGGATCTACCTGACGTTCTTCTTCGCCGTCCCCTTGCTGATCGTCCTGGTGTACTCGTTCGCCACCCGGTCGTCCACGGGGCAGACCCGGCTCACGGGATGGAACCTCGACAGCTATGCCCGGCTCTTCGACCCGCTCGTCGCTGAGATCGCCTGGCGTTCGCTGGTGCTGGCGGTGACGACGACCCTGATCTGCCTGCTGGTGTCGTATCCGTTCGCGTATTACATCGCCACCCGGAGCCCGCGTGTCCGCAACGTGCTCGTGGTGCTCGTCCTGATCCCGTTCTGGTCGAATTTCCTCGTCCGCACGTATGCGTGGCGCGTCATCCTCGGCACGGAAGGGCCTGTCGGCCAGCTCAGCGAGGCTCTCACAGGTGAGTCCTTCCGCTTGCTCTTCACCAACTATGCCGTGCTCATCGGTCTCGTGTACGGCTTCCTCCCGTTCATGGTGCTCCCGCTGTACGCGGCGTTGGAGCGCATGGACTGGAGTCTCGTCGAGGCTGCCCGCGATCTCTACGCATCGGGCTGGCAGGCGTTCTGGCGGGTCACGTGGCCCATCTCGCGCCCCGGGGTCATCGCCGGGTCGATCCTGGTCTTCATCCCCTCGCTGGGTGCGTACGTCACGCCGGCGCTGCTGGGAGGGGCGCGGACGACGCTTCTCGGCGACTACATCGTGAGCCAGTTCCTGGCGGCGCGCAATCAGCCGTTCGGGTCGGCGCTCTCGGTTGCGGTCATGACGGTGATGCTCGGTGCGGTCATCGTGTACTTCAGAGCGGGAGCGAGGAACCTGTGACCGTCTCGGCAGGCGTTCGACCCAAGAGCCCCGTGGAGCGGCTGCTGGCAGCGAACTCCTGGCTGGTCTACGCCTTCTTCTACGCACCGATCCTGCTGCTCATCGTCTTCTCCTTCAACGAGAACAACAACGTCGGCATCTGGACCGGGGCGTCGACGCGCTGGTACGGCGAGATGTTCCGCAACGACGACGTGATGCGTGCGCTGTCGAACTCGCTGATCGTGGCCGGGATCTCGACGGTCTTCGCCACGATCCTCGGGACCGCCACGGCGCTCTCGCTCGAGCGCTTCAGATTCCGCGGTCAGCGTGTCTACGACGGCCTCGTGTATCTCCCCATCATCATCCCCGATGTGACGATGGCCGTGATGATGCTGCTCTTCTTCGCCCAGAGCTTCAGCATCATCGATGCGATCATCGGCACCAGCCCCAACTTCGGAATCGGCACGATCTCCCTCAGCCACATGGCGTTCAACATCTCGTTCGTCGCCGTCGTGGTCAGAGCGCGGCTCAGTCAGCTCGATCCGTCGCTCGAAGAGGCCGCGGCGGATCTCTATGCGAATCGCTGGCAGGCGTTCCGCTACGTCACCCTGCCGCTGATCGCCCCGGGCGTCGCCGGCGGCGCCTTGCTGGCGCTCACGCTCTCGCTCGACGACGTCGTCGTCACCAGTTTCGTGGCAGGGCCGGGCTCGACGACCCTCCCGGTCTATGTCTTCGGTCTCGTTCGACGAGGGGTCACACCACTCATCAACGCAGTCAGTACGGTGATGCTGACGGTGTCGATGGTGCTCGTGGTGATCTCGCTGTTCCTGCAGCGAGACGCCAGGGCTACGACAACCACACAGGAGGAAACGGCATGAAGAACCTACGAAAGCCGCTGTTGTTGCTCGCGGCGCTCGCCCTCGTGGCGGCGGCGTGTGGCGGCGACGATGCGGTCAGCGCGGCCGACTGCGAGGTCGGTGGCACCGATGGCGATCTCAACTTCTACAACTGGTCGGAGTACATCGACCCCGAGCTGATCACCGCCTTCGAGGAGCAATACGATGTCGACGTCGTCGAGTCGTTCTACGAGTCGAACGAGGCGATGCTCTCGCAGATCAACTCCGGCGTCTCTTACGACCTCATCGTGCCTTCCGATTACATGGTCGGGATCATGATCGACGAGGGTCTGCTGGTCGAGCTGAACAAGGACGCCATCCCGAACTACTCGAACCTGGCTGAGGACTTCCAGGGACTCCCGTATGACCCGGAGGGTGCCTACTCGGTGGCGTATCAGTACGGGACGACGGGTCTCGGTGTGAACAAGGCGATCGTCGGCGAGGACTTCGAGCCGAGCTGGGCGCTCATCTTCGATCCAAACCTCACGTCCGGCTTCGCCGGTGGTGTGTCGGTGCTGAACGACCCGCGCGAAACGATGGGTGCTGCGCTCAAGTATCTGGGGTACTCGCTCAACGACACCAACATCGACAACCTTCGTGAGGCGGCCGATCTCATCGCCGACGCCAAGTCGGGCATCGCCACCTTCGACTCCGACCAGTACGACGAAGCACTCGTGGCCGGCGAGGTCGCAGTCGCCCACGGCTACTCGGGGAACATGATCGTCGCCATCGGCGACTCCGATGATCCGGACAACTACGAGTACGTGCTGCCCAAGGAGGGCGCCACGCTGTGGATCGACAACATGACGATCCCGACCAACGCCGAGTCACCGTGCACCGCACACACGTTCATCGACTTCCTGCTGGACGCCGAGAACGGGGCGGCCCTCACCAACTGGAACTACTACGGCACGCCGAACGGCGCCGCTCTCGATGCGGGCCTGATCGAGCAGGACGTTGTGGACTTCTACGCCGGCACGGATTCGGCCGAGGGACTCGAGGTGATCGAGGACACCGGCGACTACGAGATCAACTTCACGGACGAACTGGCTCGCGCCAAGAGCTAGCCGACGATCGACGTCATGGGAGCCCGGGCCGAGCGCTCGGGCTCCCGACGCGTCACGACACGCCGAACACTCTCGTCTTCGGCTCGAGGTACTCGAGCAGACCTTCCTGGCCCGCCTCGCGACCCAGCCCGGACTGGCGCATGCCACCGAACGGAGCCTCGGTGGACTGCGGGTTCCAGTCGTTGACACCGACCAGACCGAAGTCGAGGGCATCCGAGACCTTGATGGCGGTGTCGAGGTGCTGGGTCCAGACGTACGCGGCGAGACCGACTTCGACCGAGTTGGCCTGGTGCACGGCGGCATCGACGTCGTCGAACGGCACGATCGGCAGCACGGGACCGAAGATCTCCTCGGTGAGCACGGGGCTCCCTGCCGGGGCGTCGGCGAGCACGGTCGGGTGATAGAAGTAGCCGGGACCCTTCATCGGTCTGCCCCCGGTGAGCACCCGGGCGCCTGCTCCGACCGTCTCCTCGACGATGCGATGGACCCGATCTCGCTGGGCCGCGTTGATCATCGGTCCGATCGTCGTGTCGGGATCGAGGCCGTGACCCACGACCTGTCGCTCAGCAGCGGCGGTGGCGGCCTCGGAGAAGTCGCGCATGACCGACTCGTGGACGTAGAACCGTTGCGGGGCGACGCACACCTGGCCACCGTTGCGGTACTTCGAGACCACTCCCGAGGCGGCGACGGCCTCGATGTCGGCGTCGGGGAAGACGAGGACGGGTGCGTTGCCCCCGAGCTCCAGCGACAGGCGGGTCATGGTGCGGGACGCACCGTCGAGCAGGAGCTTGCCGACGCGGACGGATCCGGTGAACTGGATCTTGCGGACACGGCGATCGTCGAGCATGACCTGGCCCATGGCCTCCGGGTCCCCGTTGATGACGTTGAAGACACCGGCCGGCAGACCCGCCTCTTCGAAGAACTCGGCCATCAGCATCGCCGAGCGTGGCGTGTGCTCGGAGGGGCGCACCACCACGGGGTTGCCGGCTGCCATGGCGGCTGCCGCCGCCCGGATGGGGTTGTAGACGGGGAAGTTCCATGCCGTGATGATCCCGACGGTGCCGATGGGCATGTAGGTCACGTCGGTGCGGCGTCCCGGGCGGCTCGAGGGGATGATCCGGCCTCCCACCCGCTTCGCCTCTTCCGCCATGAACGTGACGAACGAGTCGAACGTCGTCCACTCTCCAGAGGCCTGGGCGAGCGGCTTGCCCGACTCCTCGGTGGTGATGCGGGCGCATTCGTCGCGCCGGGAGGCGGCGATGGCGGCGGCATCCAGGAGATGGCGGGCGCGGCGGTAGGGGTTCATCGCGGCCCACGCCTCGCGGGCCTCTTCGGCGGCGTCGATGGCGGCCGTGGCGTCTGCCGCACCACCGAACGGCATGAGCCCGAGGCTCTTCTCGGTCGCCGGGTCCAGGAGATCCCAGGTGCCGCCGTCTGCGGCATCGACCCAGCTTCCGCCGATGTATTGCTTGAACACGCTCACCTCCTGGTGTCGTGGACGATGTCACCGCCGAGCACGGTCATGTCGACGGTGAGTTCGTGAATGGGTTCTCTCTGCGGATCGCCCGAGATGACTGCGAGGTCGGCGCGGAGACCCGGGGCGATCCGGCCGGAGTCGTCGTCGAAGAAGCTCACGTGGGCGGCGCCGGCCGTTGCCGCGAGTATCGCATCGTGAAGCGTCAAGCGCTGCTCCGGGAGGAACGGCTCGTCGATGCCGTCGGCGGGTGAGGTCCGTTCCACGGCCACGGCGAGTTGCTGCAACACGTCGGGGGTGCTCACCGACCAGTCGCTGCCCATGGCGAGTGTCGCTCCGGCCCGGCGCAGTGACCCGAAGGGATACTGGTGCCGGCTCCGCTCCTCGCCGAGGAACGGGATGGTGAGACGGGTCATCGACTCGTCGGCCACCGCCCACAGCGGCTGGATGTTGGCTGTTGCGCCGAGATCGGCGAATCGGGAAACGTCCTCGGGGTGGATGACCTGGAGATGGGCGAGGTGGGGACGGTGCCGGCTGGGGCCATTGCGTTCCCTGGCGGTCTCGATGGCGTCGAGGGCGTTCCGTACGGCGCGATCGCCGAGGGCGTGGAAGTGGCACTGGAGCCCGGCGGCGTCGATGCGTGTGACGATCTCCGGGAGCTCGCCGGGGTCGATGAAGTCGATGCCCCGGTTCGTCGTCGGGAGACCGGCGTCGTCGAGCCATGGCTCGAGGACCGAGGCCGTCTGGTTCTCGGCCACCCCGTCGAGCATGAGTTTCACGGTACGGGGGTCGTACCTGTCAACAGACTCGGTCGCACGGTCCACGAGCTCGTCGAGTTGTTCGATGCCCCGGTCTCGATCCCACCACAGTGCGGCTCTGACTCGCACCCTCAGTCGGCCGTCTGTGGCGAGCCGCCGATAGGCTGCGTGGATGCCAGGGGTGACCCACGCGTCCTGCCAAGCGGTGATCCCGAGGCCGAGGAGATACGTCTGGCTCTCGAGCAACGCCTGCTCTCGGTCGGCGGCCGTCGTCCGCGGCACGATGCGCTCCACGAGGCTCATCGCCCCCTCGTGCAGTGTTCCGGCAGGGGACCCGTCGTCGTTGCGCACGATGACGCCGTCCGCCGGGTCGGGCGTGTCGGCAGTGACGCCCGCCATCTCGAGGGCGAGGGTGTTGGCCCACGCAGAGTGCCCGTCTGCGACGACGAGGTAGGCGGGCCGGTCAGTGACCGCATCGAGGGCCGTCGCGCTCGGGTTGCCCCTGTCGAACCAGTCGTACTTCCAGCCGCCACCCCTGATCCATGGCTCATCGGGATGGGTCCTCGTGTAACGGGCGACGATCTCGACGGCCGCCGCCGCATCAGCGGCCGGCTCGAGGTTGCACCGCATCCTGATGAGGCCTCCCTCGACAGGATGGATGTGCGCGTCCTGGAAGCCGGCTGTCAGCATGCGGCCGGCCAGGTCGACGACGTCGGGACTCGCCCCGACCGCAGCCCTCACCTCGTCCGTGTCGCCAACTGCGACGATGGCACCGTCGACGCAGCCCACCTCCGTGCCGGCTGGATGCCCGAAGACGGGACCGCCGTGGAACACCACTGAGCTGGCGGTGGCGTTCACCTGGTCTTGCCGCGCAGCCAGTTTCCGAAGGCGCCGAGGCGGGAGGACTTGCCCGTCCGCTCCTCGGCTCTGTCGGCCGTCTTGGCCATCCACAGGCCCATGTTGATGCCCGCCCACCGCAGTGGCTCGGGCTCCCACTTGCGCCAGGTGTGGTTCACCCAGGGCAGCGTGGTGAGGTCGGTGGCTCGCTCGAGGATCAGGTCTGCGAGCGTGCGACCTGCCAGTGCCGACGTGTTGACGCCGTCGCCCACGTAGCCGCCCGCCCAGGCGAGACGGCCCGGCCGATCGATCCCGACGGAAGGACGCCAGTCCCGGGGCGCACCCAGTGCGCCTCCCCAACGGTGGGTGATCGAGCGCTCGGCCAGCGCAGGGAACAGCTCGGTGAGCACCCGGATGATCTCGGTGTGTACGACATCGTCGATGTCGAAGTCGTCCTCGATCGCCGACCCGAAGTGGTACGGCGCCCCCCGTCCCCCGAACGCGAATCGGCCGTCAGCCGTTCGCTGGCCGTAGATCAGCAGATGCCGGAAGTCGCCGAACGTCGCACGCTGTCGCAGGCCCATCTCGTCCCACATGGCATCGGGCAACGGCTCGGTGGCCACCATGAGGGAGTAGAGCGGGGCCATCGTGCGGCGCATGCCCGGCAGCCGGGCCGTGAAACCCTCTGTGGCCCTCACGACCATCTCCGCCTGTACCGTCCCGTGGGTGGTCGTGACGATCCCCGGCTCGAGATGCGTCACCGCCGTCTGCTCATAGATCGTGACTCCGCGGCGCTCGCAGGCGGCAGCGAGACCGTGGACGAGAAGAGCCGGCTGGATGGCGGCGCCGTGCGGGCTCCAGCTGCCGCCGATGACGTCGGTGGCGTTCAGCTTCTCTCTGGCCTCGGCGCCCGAGAGCAGCACGTAGTCGTCGGGGCCGAACCCGATCTCGCGGGCCTCTGCCACCTCCTCCTCGGCGCGACGCAGATGCAGCGGGCTGCGGGCGATGGCGAGCACGCCTCCCTTTGCGTAATGACAGTCGATGCCCTCGTCCCTGGTGACCTGCCCCACCTCGTCGACCGTGGCGAACAGAGCACGCATGTGGCGCACCGCGGCGTCTTTGCCGTGGTCGTGCGCCAGCGTGCCGATGCCCAGGGGCCATTCGGCGTGGCACCATCCGCCGTTGCGTCCCGAAGCGCCGAAACCCACGTGGTTGGCGTCGAGGACCACGACCGACAGGTCGGGATCGTGCTCCTTGAGGTAGTACGCGGTCCAGAGGCCGGTGAACCCCGCACCGATGATGGCGACGTCGCATTCTCGCGCCGCAGGGAGCGCAGGGCGCGTCGGGCGGGCATCCACCGCGTCCCACCAGAACGGTCTTCGTACGGCCTCGTCGATGTGCACGCTCAGGCTCCGGACGCCGCTGCAGCCCGCTTGGCCGCTGCGAGCTGCTCTGCGTCGTAGTCGGGGTTCGGCCAGACGATGAGCGACGCCCAGTCGTCGACCGCCGGGTCGCCCCAATAGTCGGCGATGGCGCCCCGGGCCTCGAACCCGTTGGCGAGCTGAAAGGTCAGGGTCGGATCATTCAGCTCGCCGGCCACGACCTTGGCCACGTACTCCTCGGCGGTCATCTCGTGTTTGTGCTTTGCGAAGCCGGGGATCACGCCGCCCGCCACGATTCCGGCACGGTTGTGACGCCTGACCAGATCCTTGCGGAGCTCGTAGAGCCGGCGTCCGATGCCTCGACCCCGGTAGGCCGGCAAGACGGCGATGTCGGTGCCGTAGTACCACTCGCCGAATTCGTCGTGGTACTCGCATCCATGGGGACCGACGACGTCTGCCAACGAGTGCTGCGGGTGGTCGAAGTCGAAGTCGACGAACACGCCCATACCCATTCCGATCGCCGTGTCGCCGTCGAGCACGACGAAGGAGCCCTCGGGGAACACCTCGCACTGGGCGAGGACGTCGTCGGCCTTCAGCAGACCTTCGGCGTCTGCCGTCGGAAAGCAGATCCTCTCGATCTCTGCGAGCGCCTCGGCATACTTCGGTTCGAGCTCCACGTAGCGGATCACGGCACCAGTATGGTCCGCCCGCAGTCCACCCGTCCCACGGAAGCACGAACAATGTTCGGCCTGTCGGAGTCCGCTGCGTAGCCTGCGGTCCGTGAGCCAGCGCATCGTGTCCGTGATCATGCCGGTCCGCAACGAGGCGGACTCGATCGTCGCCGCCGTCGAGAGCATCGCGGCCCAGCGAGTCGATGCCGCCCTCGAGATCGTGGTCGCCGACGGGATGAGTACCGACGGCACCCGTGAGACCCTCGCCGATCTCCAGCGACGTGTGCCCGGGCTCGTCGTCGTCGACAATCCCTTGGGTCGCACCCCGTCCGGCCTGAACCGGGCGATCGCGGCATCGTCTGGCGACGTGATCGTGCGCTGTGATGCCCACGCCGAGCTGCCGCCCGGATACATCGCTCGGACGGTCGAGCTGCTCGATGCCACCGGCGCAGGCAACGTGGGCGGCGTACAGCAGGCCGTCGGTGTCGCACCCGTGCAGCGGGCGGTCGCCGCGGGCATGACGACACCGCTCGGTGTCGGCGACGCCAGGTTTCATCGCGGGGGAGCTGCCGGTCCGGTGGACACCGTGTATCTCGGTGCGTTCAGACGCACGGCGCTCGCCGATGTGGGTGGATACGACGAGAGCCTCGTTCGCAACCAGGACTACGAGTTGAATCACCGGCTGCGGGTCAACGGCCACACCGTGTACTTCGATCCGGCGCTGCAAGTGGTGTACCGGCCTCGTGCGACGCTCCGTGCGCTCGCCTCGCAGTACTTCCAGTACGGGAGGTGGAAGCGGGTGATGCTGACGCGGAACCCCACGTCGCTGCGGTGGCGGCAGCTGGTGCCTCCGCTGTTCGTGGTGGCGCTGCTCGTGTCGCTGGCGGCCCTCGCCGCAGGGACGGCGCTCGGGCTGATCGTGCCGGCCGTCTATGGCGCCGCGGTGGTGACTGCCGCCGTCGTCGAAGCCATCCGGCGGCGCGATCTCGCAGTACTGGGACTCGTCTTCGTGCTTCCCGTCATGCACGTGGCATGGGGTATCGGGTTCCTGATCGGCATCCGAGATGCCGAAGCCCCGCGAATCCCCGACATCGCCTGATCGGTCTTCAGAACGGATCCATTCGTGCCGATTGACTAGTCATGTCCGGCAGGGGTGTGCCGGGCTCGACTGAAGGGTTTGGCAGTGCGGCGAACAACGATGGCGGCGGTGGTGCTGTTCGCCATGACGATGTCGTCCGTCGTGGCTCCTGCAGCAGCTCCTGCCGACGAGCCAGAGACCGACGGGCACGTGCACGGAGACCTGGAGGAGATGTCCGGGTTCCATCTGCACGGATCCGATGCGCGCACGGCCCGCGAAGCCGCTCTGTTCGGCGCCACGTACTTCAACGAGTCTGCCGGGTGTGGGGAGCCCAGGGGGGTCATGCCGCCGCTCACCACCACGAACTCGACGTCGAATCGCTCGATCCCGTCCAATCATCAAGTGCGAGGTCCGTGGGGCGACTTCTTCGGTCGTGACTACGGCGACGTGTCCGGCTCGATGGTGACCTGGACCATCCCGATGTCCGGTGGCCGGACGACGAAGGTGCACGAGCGTGCGCTGCCTGCCTTCGAGCGGGTGGCGGCCAACCTGGCCGCCGAGGCCGCCAAAGGCCGTCAGTACGACGTTCGCATCGCCGGTGGCTGGGTGTGGCGGCGAATCGGCGGCCTCTATCGGATGTCGACGCACTCGTTCGGCACCACGATCGACATCAACTGGGACACCAATCCGTATCGGTCCGACAACGAGCTGGTGACCGACATGCCGGAGTGGTTCGTGGATGCATGGCGCGACGCCGGCTTCTGCTGGGGTGGTGACTGGCAGACGATCAAGGACCCGATGCACTTCTCATGGCAAGGGCCGCTCGCCACGCCGGGCTATGGCGCCATCCCGGCGCCGTTCGATCCGGTCACGGCGCCGTCCGACTATGGCGACGTCGAGGCGACGTTCACCTCGACGTTCGGTGCCCTCGAGTCCGGCATGCACTACACGTTCCAGGACGGCAATGCCGACGCAGCTCCGGACGTGTTCCGAGTGGAGCCGTGGGGCGACGACGACCTCCTCGTCTCCTTCGCGCGTTCGTCGCGAGACTTCTCCTATTGCGGCGTGTCGACTGCCGTCTTCGAGGGAGGAGCGCGCCCCGGAGCGTCGATCCTGGTCGCAGACCATGCCGGAACGGCGCGCGCCGATGTCTGGGTGATCGAAGACGGCGGGGCCGACCTCCGGATCACGGTGGGTCGCTACGCGGATCGCTATTCGGATCCGCTCGTCCTCTCGCCCGGAATCGGCTCTCCCGCGAACGGGACATATCTCGCCGGGGATCACAACCGTGACGGCGTCCCGGACCTGTACGTCGTGAGCCGCGGTGCCAGGACCGTCGTCGATGTCT
>JABAOD010007588.1_pt1 | contig 11878 bp, 8 predicted proteins | sample 7062151 | NCBI WGS metagenome assembly JABAOD01 (sample SAMN14538626, study PRJNA623070) | marine sediment metagenome | biome: marine biome [ENVO:00000428]; feature: marine pelagic biome [ENVO:01000023]; material: deep marine sediment [ENVO:00002113] | place: India: Gulf of Khambhat ...
GCCGCCCACGTCCGTCACCTGACAGGCCGTGAAGGTAGGTTCTGGCGTAGGTTGCGGCGCCTCCGGAGTTGCTTGCTGGCATGCGGCGAGCGTAAGGCCGGCCAGGACCAACAGCGAAAGAACGGCATACGTCTTATTACGCATTTGTTTCTCCTCCTCCTTGCTGGAGCATCCCTTTTTTCAAAGAATGGTGATATTGCCAGGAATGGGTACAGGGGGTTTGAGGCCGGTGATCACCCCTTTCTTCGGATGGCGCGTGGCCACCTTGATGGTCGGGAAGTCCCGACGCTGAGTTCGTGAAAATCATAGCATGACAAGCGCGCGGATGCAATGAAATGGCGCGATTCGCCTCTCAGCGGCGCGAGAAGACGCTCCAGCCATGAAGCCGCTACTCACCCTCCACGGGGGCCAGATCGCCGTAGTCCAGCACCTCCCGCGCCTGCGAGCCGCCCGGTTCGGGCCCGACGATCCCCTGGGCTTCAAGCTCGTCGATCAGGCGTGCGGCGCGGGTGTAGCCGATTCGCAGCCTGCGCTGGAGCAGCGAAATGGAAGCGCGCCGCATCTCGCGCACGATCTCGACCGCCTCCGGGTACATCTCGTCCTTATCGTCCGCCGCGGCCTGCAGTTCCTGCCACAGCGGGGCCTGCTTCAGATCGGCGTCGGGCGGGATCTGCTCTGCGGGCGTGTGCGGCGCAGCGCGCGCCTCCAATGTGTCCAGCGCGGCGCTCTTCCAGTAGCGGATCACGCGCGCAAGCTCCGGTTCCGAGACGAAGACGCCCTGCATGCGCACCGGAGCCGCCGCGTCGGGGGCCTGGAAGAGCATGTCGCCCCGGCCGAGCAGCCGCTCCGCCCCGGGCTGATCGAGGATCACCCGGCTGTCGATCGAAGACGCCACCGCGAAGGCGATGCGGGCGGGGAAGTTGGCCTTGATCAGGCCGGTCACCACGTCCACCGACGGCCGCTGGGTGGCGATGACCAGGTGGATGCCCGTCGCGCGCGCCAGCTGCGCCAGCCGGGTGACCGCCCGCTCCGTCTCGTACGGGGCGAGCATCATCAGATCCGCCAGCTCGTCGATCACCACCACCAGGTAGGGCAGCCTCTGCCCGCCCGTTTCCTCCATGGCCTGGTTGTATTCCGCGATATTGCGGAACCCATCCTTGGAGAAGCGCCTGTAGCGCTCATCCATCTCACGGGATACCCACTGCAGCGCCGGGACCACGCGCTCCAGGTCGACGACCACCGGGGCCAGCAGGTGGGGGATGCCGTGGTAGAACGAAAGCTCCACCCGCTTGGGGTCCACCATCACAAACTTGAGATCCTCCGGGGTGTTCTGCAGCAGCAGGCAGGACAGGATGGCGTTGATGCAGACCGACTTGCCCGAGCCGGTCGTGCCGGCGATGAGCAGGTGCGGCATCGAGGCCAGGTCGGCGGCGATGGGCTGGCCGGATACGTCCTGTCCCAGGCCGATGCGCAGCCTCGAGTCGACGCCCTGGAAGCCCTCCGACTCCATGATATCTCTCAGGGCCACCATCGAGACCTCGGTGTTGGGCACTTCAACGCCCACGTAGCCCTTGCCGGGCACGGGCGCCTGGACGCGAATCGAGGGCGCCGCGAGCGCCAGCGCCAGGTCGTCCGCCAGCGAGGCGATCTTGCTCACCTTCACCTTGATGCGCCGCCCGCCGCGGGTCTCGATGTAGTCCGGCTCCACGCCAAACTGGGTGATGGTCGGGCCGCGGTTGATCTCGACCACATGCGCCGGCGCGCCGAAAGCCTGCAGGGTCTCTTCGATGAGCTGGCCGCGCTCTTTGTCGAACAGTTCATCGGCGACCCCCTCCACGCCGGGCTCCAGCAGTTCCGACGGGTCCGGCAGTTCCCAGGAAGCCCGCGGTTCCTGAACGACCGGCGGGGAGGGCACCGCGCCCCCGAAGCTCTCGCCGGAAACACCCGGCGCAGCGCCAGCGGCAGCCGGAGCGCTCACCTGGGGCTGTGACGCCCGCGGTCGAGCGAGAGGGTTCCAGTTTGGAAGCTTGAGCTGGGCGGTCAGCGGGCCAGCTACGCGGTCCAGGGCCTGCGCCGCCAGGGAAGCCATCTCCCCCAGGGAGAGACCGGATGCGAAGGTGAGGCCAATGAGCATCCAGGCGGCCAGGACGACGACCGTCCCGGCGGCGCCGAAGGAATCCAGAGCAAGCGCCAGCAGGACCGCGCCCACGAGGCCGCCCCCTCGACCCTGGCGCGCCGCATCCAGCCCTTCGGCGAAGTCGCCGGCCCCCGTCCCGGCGTGAAGGATCACCAGCAGCGCGAAGTACAGCAGCGCCCCGCCGACCACCTGTTCCACCCTGGGCAGGGGCAGCCGGTCTTCGAAGTTGCGCAGGAGCAGAGCGGCCCCGCCCCCGAGCAGGGCGAGCGGCAGCAGGATGCCGCCCCATCCCAGCGCGGTCCACACCAGGTTCAGCCAGGCGCCGCTGAGCGCCCCCTGGCGCGGCGAGAGCATGCCCAGGGCGGTGAAAAAGCCCAGCAGGATCAGGAGCAGCCCGACGAGCTCCGGCTTCCGGCTGCGCGTGAAATCCAGCAGGCCCGAACTCGCCGTTCGCTTCCCTTTTCTGCCAGGGGAGGCCCGCTTTTTCTGGGAATTGGGGACCTTGGATGAACGTGAGCGTTTGGGTTTGCGGGATCCTGATTTGGATCGCTTCTTCGCCACGGTATGCGCCTGCCCTCCGCCGCCTGCGATTATAGCACAAGAGTTCTGCGAGACTTTCGCACCCGTGCTAAAATCGGCCCATGTCCGCTACGCACGCCGTCCACCTGCTCCAACTGGTGCATTTTCTGCGCGGGGTGGGCGAAGACGGCATCTCGGAGCTGCTTCGATCCTTGAGGCCGAAGACCTTCCAGGCAGGCCAGGTTCTGCACGAGCAGGGCACGCCGGTGCACGCCATGGACTTCATCGTGCGCGGCAGGGTCCAGCTTGCGGAGCGTGCCCCCAGCGGGGAGGTCGTGCGGCGCGTGGTCCTGAGCGCGGGGGACACGATAGGGGAGAGCGAACTCGTCTACGATCTTCCCTGGCTGGCGACGATCGAGGCTTTGGAAACCACCCGCGTGCTGCGCTGGGATCGGGGTGATATTCAGCTTTTCCTCGAGAAGAACCCTGCGGTGCTGGGGCACATGCGGTTTGCGGCCCAGAGCCGCCAGCTGGCCCGCGCGCTCCGCTTCCCCTGGCTGGGGGAAGAGGAGGTCATCTTCGGCCTCGCGAGGAAGCACCCGTTCCTGCTGCTCCAGGGCCTCATTCTCCCTGCGCTGCTCCTGGCCGGAGCCGCGGGGTTCGCGTGGTGGGCGCTGCTGGGGGCCGGAAGCCTGATGGGATGGGTCGCGCTGGGGTTCGCGCTGGCCGGCGTGGCGTACGGCATCTGGCGCTGGATCGATTGGGGCAACGACTACTACATCGTCACCGACCGCCGCGCGGTCTGGCTGGAGAAGGTGGTGGCACTGTACGACAGCCGGCGGGAGGCCCCGCTGCACCAGGTCCTCTCGGTGTCCGTCAGCACCACCGTCCTCGGTCGGCTGTTGGGCTACGGCGATGTGATCATCCGCACCTTCACCAGCCAGGTCGTCTTCAAAAACCTGAAGGATCCGCGCGCCATGGCCGCGATGGTGGATGAACACTACCGCAGGGCGCAGATTCAGCGCGAAGAGGAGGATCTGGAAGTGAAGGCGCGGGCCATACGCGGCATTGTGGATGCGGACGGGGACGCTGAGGAGCTTCCGGCGGCTCCGCCGAGCTCCATCCCCGATGGATCGCAGAAACCGCGCCGGAGCGAGCCCTCCGGCCTGGGCCGCTGGACCTTCAAGACCCGCTTTGAGGAGGAAGGCGCCATCGTCTACCGCAAGCATCAGGCGGTGCTGCTGGGTCACATCTGGCTGCCTTCGATCGCGATCCTGGTGGTCGTGGGCGCCTTCGGCGCGCGCCTGGGCGGGCTGATCACGCTCTTCACCCCGCTGACCTTCCTGATCGGCACGCTGATCTGGCTGATCCCGCTCGCGGTCTGGTGGGTCTACGGCTATGTGGACTGGCGGGACGACATCTACCTGATCACGCCGACCCACATTGTCGACATCTACCGCAAGCCGCTGGGGCGTGAGGTTCAGCGGGTCGCGCCGCTCGAGAACATCCTGGGCACGGAGGTGGACCGCCGGGGGATCATCGGCCTGCTCCTGAACTTCGGCAACGTCGTCGCCAACATCGGCACGGCGCAGTTCGACTTTGAAGGCGTATCCGATCCGACCGGCGTCCAGCAGGACATCGTCCGCGCGCAGGAGGCGCTCATGGAGCGGAAGCGCAGGGCGGAGGAAAAGAAGCAGCGTGACCAGATGGTAGAATGGCTGAACGTCTACCACCGGTTCGCCCATCCCCCCGAAGATTAGCATGGCCCTGCGCGAGATCCTGACCCCACCCGAACCCGTTCTCCGCCGGAAGGCGCGCAAGGTCCGCAAGATCACCGCCGGCGTCCGCCAGCTGATCGACGACATGATCGAGACGATGCGGGAAGCGCCCGGCGTTGGGCTGGCCGCGCCCCAGGTGGGCGTCTCGCAGCGCGTGATCGCGGTGGAGTATGCCGACCCTCCCGAGGATCCGGAGGCGCCTCCCAAAACTCCCAAGCTGTATGTGGTCGTCAATCCGGAAATCGTGCGGCGCTCGCCGGAGTTGGAAGTCGCGGTGGAAGCCTGCCTTTCCCTCCCCGGCTACGCCGGCGAGGTCGAGCGCTCCGCTTCCGTGACGGTCAAAGGCCTGAACCGCCACGGGGACCCCTTCCGATTGAAAGCGGAAGGCTGGCTGGCGCGCATCTTCCAGCACGAAATCGATCATCTCGACGGGGTGCTTTTCATCGACCATGCCGAGAGCGTCTGGCGAGTCGAAGAGGAGCATGCGGCCGACGCCCCTGCGGCCGCATGAAACCCGGCGGGCAGCGACCCGCGTAGAAGCCTCCGCATCAAGCAGCGCAAAAGAGGGACGAACGCATCTGAGCGACGCCTGCGCCCGCCTCCGCGCAGCAGAGGGGAGCTGCTCGCATCGCCGGGCCTGTGGGCCGACTGTGCTACAATTCCTCCCCACATGCGCCTGAACCACCTCTCGCTGACGAATTTCCGCAATTTCGTGCGCCTGGAGCAGGAGTTCGCTCCAGGCCTCACTTTGGTTGTGGGCGCCAACGCGCAGGGAAAAACCAGCCTGCTGGAGGCGATCTACTATCTGACGGGGGGTCATTCGCCGCACGCCTCCAGCGACCGGCAGCTCATCAACTTTCTCGGTCTCGAGGAGCCGGTCCCGTTCTGCCGCATCGTCGGCGAAGTGAGCCGGGGGGATCACCCGCACCGCATCGAGGTTCGCATCCAGCTCGAGCCGCTGGGATCTGCGGGTGAGGCGAGGCTGCGCAAGGAAGTGCTCATCAACGGCGTCAAGTGCCGCGTGCGCGACCTGGCCGGGGGCTTCAACGCCGTGATGTTCCTGCCGCAGGATATGCGCGTACTGGAGGGGCCGCCCGGCGAGCGCCGAAGGTACCTGGATTCCAGCCTCTCGCAGGCCGATCCGCTCTACGCCGACGCTCTGGCGAAGTACGGCAAGGTGCTCTCCCAGCGCAACGCCCTGCTGAAGCAGCTGCAGGAGAACGGTCAGGAGACGAACCAGCTGCTTTTCTGGGACGAGCAGCTCACGGAACATGCAGCCATCCTGATCCGCCAGCGCGCCCTGGCGGTCAGCGAATTGGAGCAGGCGGCGGCGCCGCTCCACCAGCGGCTGACGCGCGGGGTGGAGACACTGCGCCTCGTCTACCTTCCCGCCTATGATCCTTTGCCGCAACCCCCACGCCAGCTTGGACTGCCCCTCGACGTGCCGCTGGACCGGACCGGCATCGGCCACGCAGAGATACGGGAGGGGATGTTGGCGCAGCTGGAGGCCACCCGGGCGGAAGAGATCACGGCCGGCCTGACGCTGATCGGCCCGCACCGTGATGACCTGCGCTTCCTGGCAAACGGGATCGATCTGCGCACCTACGGATCACGGGGTCAGAATCGGACTGCGATGCTGTCGGCGAAGCTGGCGGAAGTGGAGTGGCTTCAGAAGAGGAGCGGTGAGAGCCCGGTGCTGCTGCTGGATGAGGTCCTGGCCGAACTCGACACGGAGCGGCGGGAGGATCTTCTGCAGCGCGTCGGCCGGGCTCAACAGGCGATCCTCAGCGCCGCCGATTTGGCGATGTTTGGCGATGAATTCCAGGAGCGGGCCGCCATCTGGCGGATTCGAGCCGGGGAGGTGGCCGGGCTGGGCTGATCCTTCAGCTCAGAGGTCGCTTGGCGGGGATGCCGGATCGCCGCGGGTACCTGGCGGGCGTCGCGGCGGTCTTGCTGATCACGACCAGGTACCGCGTTTCCGCTACGCGCGGCAGTTCGACCGGCAGAAGCTGCTCCAGTTCTCCACCCAGGATTGAGAGCGCCGCTGAGGCTGCGCTCGCCTCCGCCGGGGCCGTGTCGCCTTTCTGGGCGATGGCCCGGCCTCCGATGCGCAGGAACGGCAGCAGGTACTCGGCAAGCACGGGGAGCGAGGCCACCGCCCTGGCCAGCGCCCAGTCGTAGGTCTCACGATGCTCCGGCTGTCTGCCGAGCTGCTCTGCGCGGGCGTGTTGGATGGCCACTCCCTGAAGCCCCAGTTCGCGCGTCACGTGCCGGCAGAACTCGACCTTCTTTCCAACGGACTCGATCAGCGTGATCTGAAGCTGGGGGCAGGCGATCTTCAGGCACAGGCCCGGGAAGCCGGCGCCGGTCCCCACATCAACCACGCGCCCTGCAGGCCTGCGCCCCATCGCCTTGAGGCAGGACAGCGAATCCAGAAAGTGCTTGATCTGGATGTCCAGCGGATCGATGATGGTGGTCAGGTTGAAACGGGCGTTCCACTCCCGGAGCTCGCGCGCGTAGAGGTCGAAGGCCTCAAGCTGCGCCGCGTCCAGCCGAACTCCCAGCAGATCGCGAGCGCTCTCTTGGAGATCCACCTTTTCGGTCTCCGCGGAGCTCATGTTTGCGCCCATTCAAGTCGAAAACACAGCTCGAGTTCGCCAACCTCGAGGCCGCGATGGTTGGTCAGCGTGCGCGATCCGTATTCGGCCAGCGCCTCTTTCTCACTCGCATTCAGGGCTCCCAGCGCATCCAGCANNGCGATCTTGAGCGCGATGCCGAGCGCAGGCCGCCTCGCTTCATCGGCGCGGGGCGGCAGGGCCAGCGCCAGGTACCCCTCCGCGCCGCCCTTGGAAAGGACGCGGCCCTCCGCCACCTGCATGAGCCGCGTATCGAAGTGCCCTGGGCCTGAGACCATTTCCGGGTTGCTTGTCATAGCCCTGAACACATGACGGCACGCCTTCGCCCTTTCGGGAGGGAGCGCGGAAGGATCCGCCAAGCGGGCGAAGGCGGTGGCTGCCTCGCGCAAGGGAAGGGCGAAATTCGGCGCGGAGCATCCGTCTATGCCGATCCCGATGCGATCCGCTGCTATCCCCGTCATTTCCGATAGACTCTCGGTCACGCTCAGCTGAACGGGGTGCCGGGGGTCCAAGTAGTCGTCGAGCGGCGCTCCCATTCGCTTCGCCGTCGCCAGCATCGCCGTGTGCTTTCCAGAGCAGTTGTGCCGGTTGGGCGTTGGCGACTCGCCCGATCGCCTGAGCCGGAAGGCGGTCTCCCGGTCGATGGGCGTGTGCGTGCCGCACTGCAGATCCGCCTCCCGGATTCCCGTCTTGGCCTGTAGAGCGGCGACCGCGGCCACGTGTTCATCCGTCCCCGTGTGCGAAGCGCAGGCGAGCGCGATCTCCGGATCGGTCAGGCCGAACTGTTCCGCAGCTCCGCTTTCGAGCAGCGGGAGCGCCTGGAAGGGCTTGGCCGCAGACCGCAGGAAGGTGACCGCGTCTGGATCCGCCCACCATGCCACGAGCTTGCCCTCGGGGTCGGCGACCGCAATTGCGCCGTGGTGGACGGATTCCAGGATCCCTCCGCGACGGATTTGCATTACGGGCTGATAACTCATCTTTTCCGGCAGGTGGCGGCGCAGAGGGAGGGGTGCTGCACCGGCAGGATCATTCCTCGCCCGGATGCAGCCGGCGGTAGAGCCGCTGAAGGCCCGCTTCGAGGCGGAGGGTGGCCATGTCTCGCTGCGACGCGGCGACTTTGAAGTCGGCCAGGAGCCCGCGGGCCATGGTGCCCGCGGCCTCCAAAGGAGCCTCTCGCTTCTCCATTCGGCCGATCCTCACCGGGATCTTGCGCACGAAACGCGCCATCGCGTTGATGGAATCCCGGCCGATCAGCCCGTCCCGGGAGGCAATGAAGCGGTAAGAACTGAAGCCGGCGCCCCTCAGCTCCTCGAGCGATGCCAACCAGCCCTCCACATCCGCCTCACCGATGTAGGGCGGTTCGGAGATCGTCACGGTGTCGCCAATGAAGACAACCTCGTCATCGGGAAGCAGGACCCAGACGGAGCCTGGCGTCGGGCCCGGGCGGTGCCAGAGGTGAACCTCGCGAGATCCCAGGTGAATCTTCACCTTATCGGCGAAAGAGAGGTCTGGGGTGGCTTTGCTCACGCCGGTGATGCGCTTGATGCGATCGGACTCCGCGCCGATGGGCTGGGCGCTGCCTTTGAAGGTGTCGGGCCACGAGCTCATGACGCTGCGGGTGTGATCGTGCGCCACCCGGATCACGTCGAGCCCCCGCCCGCCGAGGACTCTGTCTGGGTGCTGGTCGAGGAGAACGAGGTAGCGTGGGTCCCCGAACTCGGAAACCTTGGTCAGCCAATCGCGGCCGTCTTCGATCCGCAGCGGGATGTCCACCAGCATGACGGTCCCGTTGCCCAGGATCGCGCCAACGAAGACGCCGGGATAGCCGCCCTCAAGCAGGATATTTGTCGCCAGCCTACGCATGATGGAAAGTCAAGCGGTTACTTGCACCCTGGGAGGGGTCTCTAGATCGGGAGGGTGAAGGTAAAGGTCGATCCTTTGCCCTCAGCGCTCTCGACCCAAATGGTTCCGTCGTGAGCTTCGACAGCCAGCCGACAGAAGGCCAGGCCGAGGCCCAGACCCTTCGGACGGCCGTCCTGCTGAATGCGCGCGAATTTCTCAAAGATGCGCTGCCGGTCTGTCTCGGCGATTCCCATTCCGCTGTCGCGAACGCTCACCTGCACTCGATCCCCCTTGTTTTCCACCGACAGCTGGATGCTGCCGGCCGCCGGCGTGTATTTGATCGCGTTCTCGAGAAGGTTGATGACCACCCTGCGGATCATCTCAAGGTCCATCTCGATGTCGGGCAAATCCGGGTCGAGATGGAATTTCAGCAGATGACCTTTCGCCTCGGCCACCGGCAGGACCTCCTCGACCGCGTCGGTGATCAAAGCGCCAACCGAGCCCTCCGATTTGTGCAGCACCGCCTTTCCGGCTTCCAGCTGCCCGAGATCGAGGAGCGATTCGACCAGCCTGGAAAGCCGGCGGCTCGAACGCAGGGCGATCGAAAGCACCGATTGGACGGTCTCGTCTTCCTGATGGAGGGAGGCCTTCAGCACCTCCAGGCTTGAAATCACGTTGCCCAGCGGAGAGCGCAGGTCGTGAAAGATCATGGAGGTCAGGTCCTGCCGCAGTTCATCCAGCTCGAGCCGCTCCGAGATGTCGCTCAGGATCCACTGGAGATAGGGCTTCCGCTCGATATCGATGCGTTTGACGTGGACTTCCACCGGCAGCGGATAGCCTTCGTGGTGAGTCGCCCGTCCCCGGTAGGAGAGCGCCTGGCCGGGGCCGAGCTGGCCGAGATCGGCGTGCAGGGTTTCCACCTCGTCGGGCACATGCAGGCTCAGCGCGCCTTTGCCCAGGAACTCGTGGTGTTGGTAGCCCAGGAAGGCCACCGCTCGCTGGTTTGCGTCTGTGATCTTCCCACGCAGGTCGGTGATCAGGATCGGGTCAAAGCTGTCGTCGAAGAGCCCTGCGTACCGCTGGCGGGCGGCTTTCGTATCTGCAAAGAGCTGGGCGTGGGCGATCGCGGTCCCGGCAAGGCCGGCGATGCCGGTCAGCAGTTCAACGATCTCGGGTTTGAACTCTCCCCCTTTGGGGTTGACCGCTTCAAGCACGCCAATCACCCGGCTTTGAAGTCGAATGGGGGCGCAGGCGAGCGCGCGGGTCTCGAATCCGGTGAGCTCGTCGAGGCCCGGGTAGAAGCGCTCGTCCTTCCGGACGTCGGGCACGACCAGGTGTTCATCGTGCTCGGCCACCCAACCGGCGATCCCCTCCCCCTTCTTGAGCCTGCGACCAACGATTTTTGAGGCTCCTTCGCCTTTGGCGATCTTGAATTCCAGCCCGCCGCTCGCCTCGTTGACCAGGGCCAGTGAAGCGGCCTCCACATCCATGGTCCGCATCGTCTGGGAGAGGATCCTCTCAAGCACCTCTTCAAGCTCCAGCGTGGCGGACACTTCTCTGGCCGTTTCAGCGAGAGAGACCATCGCGTCGAGTTTTCGCTGGCCCTCGGCGTAGAGCTGCGCGTTCGAGACGGCGGTGGCCGCCTGATCGGCGAAGGCCGCCACAACCTCCACATCCGCCGGTCCGTAGGCCCCGATCTGATGGCTGTCCACATTCAATACGCCAACGACTCGCTCGCGAACCACGAGCGGAACGCCGATCCAGCCGTGGATATTCTCCGAAGACGGCAGGTCGGTGCCCTTGATCCAGCCCTGCTCCCGCTGGACATCCTCCACAACCAGCGGCCTTCCAGTCTCAAGGACGGAGTTGCCCAGCGCATCGGAGTCCAACGGGATGGTCAGGTCGGTGAGGGCTTCGTCATCCTCGAAACCTCGCGCGGCAACCAGGCGCAGCTGACCGTCCTCCTGAAGGAAGATGCTGGCGCTGTCGTAGTCGACGAGCCTGCGAAGCTGGCTCAGCACCTGGGAGAAGACCAAAGAGGGTTCGAGGGTCGAACTGATGGTGCGCGCGATCTCCTGCAGGGTGGAGGCGAACTTTCGACGCTCCTGCTCCGCCGCGAAGAGGCGCGCGTTCTCAACCGCGAAGCTCGCCTGGTCCGCGATCGCCTTGAGCAGAACGAGATCGTCATGCGTATACCGGCCGGGTTCCGGGTGCACAAGTGTAAGTACACCCACGACGCGATCGCGCGCAACCAGGGGGACGCTGATGGCGGATCTTGATTCTTCGTCGGGCTCCATCCGGTTTGACCTTCGCAGCCAGCGCGGGTCGTCGCGCGTATTCTGCACCAGGGCCGAACGGCGATTCGCCACCACCCAACCCGCCAATCCACGCTCGAACGTATCCGCAAGTTGCTCTGCGGTGTGGTCGTGGACTTCACCGCCGTAGGCCAGCGCCCCTTCAATGACCTGCTCCTGCTCATCGAGCACCAGGATGCTGCCGGTGGCGGCGCCCACATGCTCCATGGTCAGCTGAAGGATGCGCTGCAGGATCTCGCGCAAATCCAGCTTCGAGGTGAGTTCCCGGCTGATGGCGTACAGGAGCTCGAGAGAGGTGCGATCGCGCTCCGCGGGAGGGGTTGTTCGAGTGAGTGGTTTTGTCGTCATGTTCAGTACTTCAGTCCAGAGCCGGTGTTAAAAAGGACCACCCGTTCTTCAGGCTGGATCCAACCTTCCGCCACCAGGCGTTCCAGCGCGGCCAGGGTCGCGCCGCCCTCGGGGCAGGCGAGAATCCCTTCCGCGCGCGCCATCTTGCTCGATCCTTCACGTATGGCCTCTTCGCTTACGGCCACCGCCGTACCCCCGCTGTCGCGGAGCGCACGCAGGATCAGGCGATCGGCGTAGGGCTTCGGGACCCGCAGCCCCGCGGCATAGGTTTCTGCGTCGTCCCACTGTTCGACGCGCGCCGAG
>JABAOD010024122.1_pt1 | contig 11875 bp, 9 predicted proteins | sample 7062151 | NCBI WGS metagenome assembly JABAOD01 (sample SAMN14538626, study PRJNA623070) | marine sediment metagenome | biome: marine biome [ENVO:00000428]; feature: marine pelagic biome [ENVO:01000023]; material: deep marine sediment [ENVO:00002113] | place: India: Gulf of Khambhat ...
TCCCGCTCGATCTGCGACACCCAGCCAACAGAACGATCAAGCCGCTGAGCAAGCTCGTCCAGCGTCATCTTCCGGGACTTCCGAAGCGCCCGAATGTCTTTGCCAAGCGTGGCGGGGAAGGTCATAGCAGCCCCCATCGACTCACCTTTCGTGAAATTTAGGGGATTTTTTTCACATTATTTGGTGAATTTTTCAAGGATTTTTTCACACCCGGCGAAACTCCCTGTATGAAAGGGGAGCATTGGCATTTAAGAAAGCAGCGACGCGTGTTGCATAAGAAGAGGCTATGGCATCGTTCGCGCGCGTTATTTCAAGGGGTTTTACCTGTCTTTCAGCAGCAAGATTTCGGGCGTTGAACTGGAGACCAACACGCCAAATACTTGGCCATCACGTATATGGTAGCCCACCAAATTCGAAAAAACTCTCTGACCGCCAGCTCGGTTGCAGCAACCTAGAAGCTCCACTGGAGCCGCATCAGACCAGCGGTCGACCGCTCGCCACCGATATGACCGTAATTTGTTGAGTGGCGCATACCCAAGTGCAGTTCGGCACGGTCAAAGACTTTGCGGCGATAATCAAAGCCGATGTCGACCTGACTGGTCGACGGGCTGAGATCAACCTCATGAGTGGTGTATTCCAGCGCACTCAAAGCTGTTCGGCTGGACGCCGCCGTGACATACGCCGATCCATTCACGATTTTCACCGGTCGTTCGGCATAAAAAGTCACCGTGTCTCCGGTTTCGAAAAGGTTCGCCCGACCGTATGAGAGCCCAAAACTTGCATAGTTCAAACGGTCGAAATCACTGATCAGACCTGCGCCAGATGCTGTTGCAACCCCAAATTGTCCGGCAAGACTTATCGCCGATTGTTGGCCTAGCGGCACTGTCAATGAAAGGTCCACTCCCGAAGCAACGGAGTTGAATTGTCCACTGGCGTCGGAAGAAACGATACCTAGCACCGAATCCGCATCATGAACGGTGGAGAACCCCACTTTCAACGTGCTGGCGCCCAATTGCTTTAGATAGGCGGCGTCAAAACCAATGGCCTTTTCCTCTTCATCGGACACCAGAAGAGTGAATTGTGTGTTCTGGTTGGTAAACAGATTGAATTTCGCGCCCTCAAATTCGTCCAGCAGATTGCTCTGACTGTAGGCAGTGAACACTTCCTCATCATCCAGCTCAAAGCTGTTGCGGGACTCTCCAGCAAGAAGGAGAGCCATTCCTCTCTCTGTCTCGAGATTTGCGTATTGCGTGCTGGCCGCATCGGAGATCAACTGGTTTTTCTCGGTAGACTGCGCCGCGAAGGAAGACGCCGTAACGTTGAAATCCCCTTTCAGTTGGTCGCTCGACAGCACCTTAATCTCGGACAGACCTTGGAGAAGTGTGTCGCCGCTCGCGCCCCCACCGGTGATCGAAGCCTGACCTGCGACCAATGGGGCACCCGCCGCAGTCAGTGTAGACATGCTTCCTATCGGTAATAAGGCCGCGCGCAGGTCCATCAATCCATGTCCGAACTCTGCGTTATAGCCGTGCGCGTACCCGCCGTCGAAAACCAACTCGTCGGTATGGGCGAAGAAGGTATTGTCCGCAGACGCGAGCAAGCGGTTGCGTAATTCGGCAGATGACAGGGAAGGGAATGCTTCCGCCAACAAGGCTAAACCGCCGGAAACTTGCGGTGCGGCAAGGGAGGATCCGGTACCGATGCTGTAGCTGGAGTTACCTGAGGAATCCGCGAACACGGTCGAACCATCTGCTCCTAGGCACCATCGGGCTGCCTCGAAACATGCGGCGGAAAGTCGGACAGGCGTGCTGAAGCTGTCCGTTACCGAGTTATACGGCACAAAGAGGTTGATGACCTTAAGCCAACCCTGCTCAAGTTCGGGCAAAAGAACGGGGAGCGCCGGCATATAGGCGCTGTCGCTTCGCGTCTCGTCATTATCCGCAGCGAACACGACAACCGAGTTAGAGGTGAAATCGATCAGATCCGATTGAAACCCGGCTTCCGGAAAAATGGCACTGAAAAGCGATAGATCATACGCGGATATCCCGAAAATGTCCCCGCTAATGTCTGAGGGGCCCCAAGAATTGTTATGCGCGATAACACCGTTCGCTGCAGCGTCCTGAATCGAATCCTCCCAGCTTGTCGTTCCACCTCCAAGAGCTGACCAGGCAAACAGACGCAAATTTGCGTTTGGCGCGACACCTTCAATCAAACCGCCGTTGTCGGTCCCCGCCGCGATTGACGCGACGGCCGTGCCGTGGTCATCCATCGCTGCGTTATTCACATTTGTCACGGTCCGACCGTCCGCGGCCAGTTCGTCATGCGAAAAACGGAAACCGGAATCGTAGATAGCGATCGTTTGTCCCGCGCCTGTCAATCCAGCGCCGCGAGCATATTCCAGGTTGATCGCTGCGTAGGACCAGTTGCTGTTCGAGGGAAACGTCCCGGATCCGAAGGTATCCTGCCAACGACTATATTGTTGGGCAACAAACGTTGCGGCGTTCCTCGCGGTCGAGACAGCCGTTGCCAAAGAGCTAATGGTGCTGAAATCGGAGATAGACGTCAGCTCAATGTCAACGCCGCCATCATCGTATAAAAAGCCCCCAACATACCCAAGAAGATAGTTACCTGCTGGACCGCCACCGGAAGAAGGCGAACCGTCATCGCCTCCTCCGCCGCAGGCGGCAAGTGAGACGGCTAAACTAAAAAGAACGAAGGATGCTTTTACCCGTTGGCAAACGACTGTTCGACAATTCATTTTATCTGCTCGGCCTCTGTATCCGGTAGTTTGAAAGGATCTAATTTGGTGGAATATTTTGGGATCCTCGACGTTTGTCATTATTGTCCATTTTTTCCTGCTTGCATATCGCAGAGCGTCTAATATTGGATTTCATGGCAAGGTATCGCCGTGCGGCCACCTAGGCTCTGCTCAGCGTGGTTCTCTGCCGCTTGGCCAACCTCTCAGCGATGACCGATTTTGTTCACGCACATCAACAGGCGACCATGCGAGCATCAGGTGAAAATTGAAGCAAAATGGCGCGAAAAAATAGCTGGTCTCTGCGCACATTTTTCAACATCGTATCACGCCTGAACTAGACCGGTTACTGCGCAGCGCGAACCATGTTCCACGCCCGTTCGACGACCTCTACTAATCCATCTATGTGCCGTTTGCCGGTTGGGCCTGAGATGACCGAGAACCGCAGGACCGTTTCGCCCTGCCATTCCGCAGGCCTTACAAACACCCGTTGCGTCGCATTAACTAGCTGGGCCAGCTCGGCAACAACGGCTGTCCTTTGATCCGCTGGAACATCCAGCGATACAACAACCTGATTAAGTTGCACGCGGTTCACAACCTGAAAGCCCGAAATATCGGACAGCTTTCCAGCCAGCCTTTCAGCGGCACCACAATGTCTGGCAACAATCTCGCGCACCCCTTGCCGACCCGCAGCCCGCAAAACGGCCCAAGCTGCAAATCCCCGTGCCCGGCGCGAAAGCTCTGGATTGTATTCGGTCGGATTGCGACCATCCTCGGGGGATTGGTTGAGATACCCCGCCGTGATATCCATGGCACGACGATGAGCCTGTTCGTCTTTTACGATAGCAAAACCTGAATCGTAGGGAATTTGGAGCCACTTGTGCCCATCGACAGACCAACTGTCTGCCAATTCCAGGCCTCGGGTCAGGGTCGCCTTTTCAGGTAGCACCCGCGCCCACAGGCCAAAAGCGCCGTCGACGTGAACCCAGGCGTCGTTCCGCTTCGCAATCTCCGCGATTTGGGTGAAGTCCTCAAACCCGCCAGAATTTATATGCCCGGCCTGAGACACCACGATCTTTGGTCCGCTCACTTCCTCCATCAACTTGTTNNTCCGCTCACCTCCTCCATCAACTCTCTCAGCGACTTCGCAGACATCAACCCGGCTTCGTCGCACGGCAGCTCCACGATATTGGAAGCACCAAACCCGAGCAGGCGCAAAGCTGCGAAATTGGTAGCATGGGCATCTTCGCTGATGAAAACGCGCACTTTCGGCGCGCCCTGCAAACCTTGCTTCTCGAAATCATAACCTGCCCGTAACAGCACTTCAGATCGCGCGGCGGCAAGACCAACGAATGCCGCCATTGTGGCACCTGTCACGAATCCAACAGAACTTTCCCGGGGCAAATCCAAAAGTTCCAACAGCCAGTCGGCGACGGCCTCTTCCGCGATCGCGGCCGCAGGAGAGGTCTGAAAAATACCTGCATTCTGCCCCCAGATCGAGGTCAACCAGTCTGCGGCAACGCCCACTGGGTCGGACCCTCCCATAACCCAGGCAAAAAAATTCGGGTCGGTGTTACCGACCAAGCCCGGTTCGGCAGCGGAAATGAGATCGTCGATGACCTTTTCGGGCGCATCACCCCTTTCAGGCAACGCGCGACAAAAGGCCCGCCTCAGCTCCTCGACCGAAGCCTCGGGGTGCAATGGGTGGGGCCGCTGGCGGAACTCTTTCCCATAGGCAGCCGCCCTGTTGAGCGCGGCCAGATACGGCGGGATGTCGGCCGGGCTATTCATCGCGGATGTAGCCAAGTCGGCAGGAAACTGTACGCGTCGCGTTGCATGTCGGCATCGAACTCGACCCCTGCCTGTTTCAGTCGTTCATGCAGCGAACGGTCGTTGAAGGCATCGAAGGTTTCGGTTGCGCCTCCGACAGGCTTGCCGCCGACGAAGATTTGCGGGATCGTCGGCACCCCTGTCAGGTTGCGCAGAACAACGCGAATATCTCCGCCGAGGTTGTCTTTCTGCAGCGGCACCGAGTCCAGGTCGACCGAGTGATAGGGGATACCCGCTTCGGCGAACATCTTACGCACGGACCAGCAGAATTCGCACCATTCCAGAGCAAACATGACGACCGGTTGCTCCGCGAGAACCTTCTCGACGAATTCGGTGGCGTGGGGCTTGGCCTCCTCGTCTACAACCGTCGGCGCCGCTCCACCTGACGCATCAAAACGATAGCCAGGGGTGGACCGGGAAAGCTCCATCTCTTCCTCGGACATGGTTTCGGCGACATCCTCGAAAAGAGGGGTCGTCATGTAGCGCTCTCCAGTGTCTGGGATCATGGCGAGGATCCGGCTGCCGTCGGGCGCGGTCTCTGCCACCTTTAACGCTGCAGCGAAAGTCGCGCCTCCACTGATGCCGCAAAAGATACCCTCTTTACTTGCAAGGTCCCGTGCAGCCTGCAGCGCGTCGCTTCCCGCAATCGGCTGGAAAGCGTCGATCACCTTCGCGTCCAATGCGTCCTGCGCCAGTTTCGGAATGAAGTCAGGCGACCAGCCTTGCATGAGGTGCGGTCTGAACATGGGATGGCTTGCTGTCGGGCGACCGTCAGCATCACGTTCCTGCGCGATGCCGCTGGATAGGATCGGCACATTGTCCGGTTCGGTCACGACGATTTTAGTCGTGGGGCTTTCCGCCCGCAGAACCCGCGACACACCTTTTAGTGTGCCCCCGGTCCCAAAGCCGGACACCCAGTAATCCAGTCCGATTTCCTTGAAATCATCAAGGATCTCCCGTGCAGTTGTGCGGGAATGCATGTCGGCATTCGCCTCGTTTTCGAACTGTCGGGCAAGGAACCAACCGTGCTTCGCAGCCAGTTCTTCGGCCTTGGCAATCATGCCCGAACCTTTTTCGGCGGCCGGGGTCAGGATAACCTGCGCCCCAAGGAAGCGCATCATCTTGCGCCGCTCGACGCTAAAGTTCTCGGCCATTGTCACCACCAGCGGGTAACCTTTGGCCGCACAGACCATCGCCAGCCCGATGCCGGTGTTACCTGAGGTCGCCTCGATCACCGTTTGTCCGGGCTTCAGCGTACCGTTGGCCTCGGCGGCTTCGATCGCCGCCAAGGCGAACCGGTCCTTGACCGATCCGAGCGGATTGAACGCCTCTAATTTGGCATAAAGGGTCACGTGCTTAGGACCTACATTGTTGATCCGCACGATCGGCGTCTGGCCAACCGTCTCGAGGATCGAATTCTTTGGCCCGGTCATGAAGACAGTATCCTTCCGATTTGCCGGGTCCAACCGGACCGCAGCGTCCAATTTCGTCTGTCTCAGTGAGAATGTCATAGCAGCGCCCTTTCGTCGATGTTTGCGCGGTCAGGCCAGCATCGGCGCGACGCAATGGGCGAAAACAGTGGCCGCTCCAATCGAGCTGACGATCGCCACTTTCTTGCGGCGTGATACGGTCGGCTTCCGCGGCCAAGGGGAATAGGGGCCGACAATCTGGATCGGCGGCAGTTTGAGCTTTTTGCGGTCGGGGGTAGCGGTAATGAAAGTCATGGCTTCAGTCCTTTGGTGTTGGAAAATTCTGCATCTCCTTTGTCGCCCATCGAGCGCAGATGAGCGTGAAATCAGCGTGAAACCTGTCGTGAATTCCCGCCGAAACGGCGTCATTTTTTGTGAATCCTCGTCGAAGCAGCAGATTTTTCTGCATTTTCCATAGCGTGTCGGGCTATGCTGCAATGATTACCAAGGGCCCCATTTATGATCTCCATTCACCTTTTCGGAAAGCTCACGGTCACAGATTCCGCCTGCGCGCCGATCCCGCTGACCGGAGCCAAAACCCTAGGGCTTCTGGCCTACCTTGCCCTCAACACCGAGATGCCCCCGTCACGCGACCGGTTGACAACGCTTTTCTGGGGGGACCGGTTCACTGATCAGGCCCGCCAGAGTTTACGGCAAGCCATCGCCAAGCTCAGGAAGACCCTCATCCACCCAGAGGGCGACACGATTATTACCGACGGAGATCGCGTCGGCCTGAACCCTGAACTTGTGTCAGTCGATGTGGACGAATTCTCGCGGCTTGCCACGCAAGGCGATCCACAGGCGACGCTTGACGCGATCGGCCTGATGAAAGGCCCTTTGCTGGACGGGCTTTATGGCCAGCAGGCCGAATTCGAAGATTGGATCGTCTCGGAGAGACAGCGCTTCTCGATCATGTCGCAAACATTGCTGGAGCGGGCCGCCAAATACGCCCAACAGCAGGGGCAAATGGCCGAAGCATTAGAGTTCGCACGCCGTATGGTGGCTCTTGACCCGTTGCGCGATGCTTCGCAGGCCGTGCTGATCCGCATCCTCGCTCAACGAGGCGAGCGCGCCGCCGCGGTTCAGCAGTTCAACAATTACGAGGAAACCCTGCGCAAGGAACTCGGTGTTGGCCCCGGCGGCGAGCTTTTAAAGCTGATGGAAGAAATTCGCAGCGAAGGGTTCTTTGCACAAGAGGTCCAGTCAACCACTCCGTCTGCTCCCTCCCCTGCAGTCACGGCTTCAGGCCGAACAAGCGTGGCGGTCGTCCCCTTTGCCACGCTGGAGTCAGAAAGCCCCCAGACAATGTTCGTCGAAGGCCTGACCGAGGATGTTACGACCAACCTTTCCCGCTTCAGTTGGCTGGATGTGAAAGCCAGCGTGGAACATGACGGCCCGCGCCTGACCAGCGCCGAGATGAGTTTGTTGGGCCAGGAGTTGGGACTTGATTACGTCGTCCACGGATCGTTGCGTGCTATCGGCAACCGGATACGGCTTACCGTGCAACTGGCGGAGCCCAGCACCGCGCGCTACGTCTGGGTCGCACGCTATGACCGGCAGGCGGAAGACCTCTTCGATCTTCTGGATGACCTGTCTGAAACCATTGCAGCCTCGGTCGAAACAGAACTCGAGCGCCGCGCCGGTCGATCGACACGCACCGTCGCCTTTGAAGATATGGGGGCATGGGATTGCTATCACCGAGGACTGGCAATCCAATACGAATTCAACGGCAGCACGAACCTCGAAGCGCAGAAATATTTCCGGCGTGCCATCGAGTTGGACCCGAATTTCGGACTGGCCTACGCCCGTCTGTCCTATGCCATCGTGATTTCAGCCATCTATTTCGAAGCCGAAAACGTGCAGGACCTGTTGGACGAGGCCCTTGAACTGGCCCAAACCGCTGCCCGGCTAGAACCGGACGACGCGGTGGCGCGGTTTGCCCTAGGCCGGGTCTATCTGGCACGCGGAGAATATGACCGCTCGATTGCTGATCTTCGGGCGGCCATCGAACTCAACCCCGGCATGGCACAAGCCCATTGCGGCTTGGGGGACTCGATGGCCTATTCAGGCAAGTTGGATGACGCGATGGCCTGTTTCAACGAAGCCGTCCGCATCAGCCCCGCCGATCCCTACCGTTGGGCATTTCTTGCCTATGGCGCGACTGCCCTATTGTTCCAAGGTTCTTATGAAAAGGCCGCCGAATGGGCGTCAGAGGCAGAGTCTGTTCCGAATTCACACTACTGGCCAACGGCCATTCGCGCCTCTGCCTTAGCGCACCTGGATCGTATGGAGGAAGCAAAACGGGCGGTTGCCCAGTTGCAAGCCGCCCGTCCGGGGATCACCAGTGATTTTGTGCGCAGCCGGTTATTCTATCTGCGCGATGCCGATCAAATCGAAACCTATGTGTCCGGGCTGCAAAAGGCCGGATTGCCCTAGGCGGCAGCTCCAAACCCAAGATCGGCGAGGGCTCGCGGGCGCGGCAAGGCTTGCACGCTGCGCGCTTTCGGATCGAAAGCAAACAAAGTGTCGCTTCGCCAGAAACTATTGAACGGGTTCCGAATCGATCGTGGAAGTGCGGGCGTCGCGGGAGGCAGCGATCCAGTTTGCGCGAGGGCTTTGTGCATCACGTGCTCACCATGGTTCAGGCCGTAGATTTCCCTCCCGGAAGCCTCGGCGGCGCGCAGGAAGACATGTAACGCACAGTCTGAACTTTGCGCGTAGTCAATCAACGCCCCGCTCACAATCCACAGATCGCAGTCCCGGGGGTCTTCAGGCAACATGCCGAAGAAACTGTTGAACACTTTGATCTGGGTGACAACATGACCCGTCTCCTCCAACCAAAGGCGAAGCTGGGCATCCAGCCGCGCCGGGCTGGTCGAGACTTCCGGATAATGTTCACATGCCAGTAGAATTCCTAAATTTGTCATCTTACCCTCCCTTGGGTAGTGCGGCGGGACTATCCATCCGGCCGCAGCGGCTTACATCAGCACCTTCGCACCGGACTCCAGATAATCCATGGTGTCAGGCGCGGTGCCGATCGTGACCCCGTCGATCAGGTCGTCCTCGGCAATATTCATCACTCCGGCGCAGACCTTGCAGACCCAGATACGCCCGCCCTTTTCGACGAATTCTTCGATCAATTCCTTGACCGGCACATAGCCCGGCGCCGCTAGCCCCTCGGCCCCGCCCAGCACCACGAGGTTCAGTGCGTCGCAGGTCAGAAACATCTTCGCGTCGCCTCGGTTTGCGGCAGCGCAAGCAAGAATGAAGGGAACAGTCGCACGCTCGAGGTCATTGTCACCCCAGCAGCTATTGACGAGATACGACATTTGAAAACTCCTTTGCTGTAAGTCGATTTGAATATCGACATCATGCGAAGGAGATGTGAGCGCGCTGTGAAACCCACCTAAAACCAATGGGAAATTTGCGTGAAATCAAGGCCCAACAGCGTCAATCCGTCAGCGAATAGCGTGAACTTGAACAAACGCTAGGGGGTCAGTGGCAAGCGCTATTGCCACCGACTTTGNNGGTATGGGCTGCCTCGATTACAGGCTTCAAAGCCTCTTGTGCGTCTTGATTGAGCTTGCCCGGGTCGGTCTCCAGCGCCTCCAGATACAGGCGCAGCGTGGCCCCCTCGGTTCCGGTGCCCGACAGCCGGAAAATCGCGCGCGCACCACCTTCGAACCGAATGCGAAGACCTTGGTTGCGGCTGACAGAGCCGTCGATCGGATCGTTGTAGCTGAAGCTGTCAGCCCGCTCGACGGTTAGCCCGGCAAAGGAACTGCCAGGCAGATCACTGAACTGGCCTTCAACCCGCGCCATAACGGCCTCAGCATCGGCCTTGGGCAATGCCTCGAAGTCGTGGCGCGAATAGTAGTTGCGGCCAAACCGCTGCCAATGCTCCTGCAGGATTTCCGCAACCGAGGTCTTCTTGGCCGCAAGAATATTCAGCCACAGAAGCACCGCCCACAAACCGTCCTTCTCACGTACGTGGTCCGAGCCGGTGCCAAAGCTTTCTTCGCCACAAAGCGTCGCGCGGCCGGCATCCAGCAGGTTGCCGAAGAACTTCCAGCCAGTTGGAGTTTCAAAACACTCGATCCCCAGATCTTCCGCCACGCGGTCCACCGCGCAGCTGGTCGGCATGGAGCGCGCGACCCCGGCGATCCCCTTGGCATAACCCGGCGCCAGATGCGCATTGGCCGTCAACACAGCCAAGCTGTCCGACGGCGAGACATAGGTATTGCGCCCAAGGATCATGTTTCGGTCACCATCGCCATCCGAGGCCGCACCGAAATCAGGTCCGTCGTCGGACATCACCTCGATCATCAACTCCTTGGCCCATGTCGGGTTCGGGTCCGGGTGCCCCCCGCCGAAATCAACCTGCGGCACCGCGTTCATCACACTTCCCTCAGGTGCGCCCAGGGCTCCTTCGAGGATGGATTTCGCATAGGGCCCGGTAATCGCATGCATCGCATCGAACCGCATGCGGAAGCCGGAGGCGAACAGAGCACGGATCGCCTCGAAATCGAAAAGTTCGGCCATCAGTTCCTGATAATCGGCGACCGGATCAACGATGGTCACGGTCATCGCCCCCAGTTGGGTGTTGCCAATCTGGTTAAGGTCCAGATCCGGCGTCTCCAATGTCAGGTAGCGTGAAATATTTTGGGTACCGGCAAAAATCGCTTCTGTCACACCCTCGGGGGCAGGCCCGCCGTTGGGGATATTGAATTTCAGCCCGAAATCCTCGTCAATCCCACCGGGGTTGTGGCTCGCCGACAGGATCAACCCACCATTGGTAGCATTCTTCCGGATCAGGTTCGACGCAGCCGGGGTCGACAACAGCCCCCCCTGCCCCACGATTGCCCGTTTGGCCCCGTTGGCCGCAGCCATGCGCAGGATCGTCTGGATCGCCTCTGCGTTGAAATACCTGCCATCACCCCCAACAACGAAGGTCTTTCCCTGCGCGCCGTCAATCGCGTCGAAGACCGCCTGAACGAAATTCTCCAGATAATGCGGCTCCATGAAGACGCGGGTCTTCTTGCGCAGGCCCGAGGTACCCGGCTTCTGGCCTTCAAAAGGTGTCGTCGAAACTTCCTTGATATCCATGTCAGTTCTCTCCTTCCGGATGGCTATGAGCGCGCCCAGAGTTGCGCATCAGGTCTGTTAAATCATTAAGAGCAGGCGACTGGTCCAGATCTTCCATCGCCACACCGCAGATGCGGCGCCAGTTGGGATGCTCATCAATTGTTCCGGGCAGATTCTGTGCCTCTACCTCTTCGAACACATCGTCCAGCTGGACTGCGGCCATGGCGACAGGCGACCCTGCAAGACGATCGTGGATCGCGTGGCCGGGCGAATTCCCGTTCGGCACAAGTGCCGCGACCTCGGCGTGCCGCTCGCCGCGCAACCATTCCGCCTTGGGCTCATCGATCCAGCCAAGGCGTTGCCACCACTCGATATCTCGACCGGCACAGAATCCGTGCAAGGTCGGAGTATCATGGGTCGCAAAGCAAGCCAGACTTTGCACGCGAAGCTGTGCGGGGTCGCGGAACGAGCCGTCACCATTCTTTTCGTACTGCAGGACCGAATACCCATAGAGGCCGTGCGAAGCGAGCGTTTCTCTAAAGCCGTCAGGAACGAGCCCGAGATCCTCGCCTACCACGACGCAGTTCGCGCGATGCGCCTCGATGCTCGCCAACGCAAGAAGCGTCTCGAACGGCTGTCTGATATATGCCCCCGGGCTACCGTCATCCGGAATCCAAAAGCTTCGGTTCAAGCCGAGTACGTGATCAATGCGAAGCACACCGGCGGACCGCATGGC
>JABAOD010018552.1_pt3 | contig 11857 bp, 15 predicted proteins | sample 7062151 | NCBI WGS metagenome assembly JABAOD01 (sample SAMN14538626, study PRJNA623070) | marine sediment metagenome | biome: marine biome [ENVO:00000428]; feature: marine pelagic biome [ENVO:01000023]; material: deep marine sediment [ENVO:00002113] | place: India: Gulf of Khambhat ...
TATCTGGAGTTCCATCCGATGCTCAGAGAATTGATGAGCGTTTCAGAAGCTTTGGAACGCCTCCTGGCGCAGTTGTCGCCCCTCCCGAGTGAGAAGGTTCCACTCTTGAATTGCCTTGATCGCGTCCTGGCCCAAGAAGTTGTGGCGAAGGATGAACTGCCGCCCTTCCCAAACTCCGCCATGGACGGTTTCGCCGTCCGTGCGGAAGACATTCAAGCCGCGGCTCATGGTGCGCCCGTAGAGCTGGAAGTCGTGGGGGATATTCCCGCTGGATCGGCCGATCTCATGGACGTCGGACCGGGCGAGGCCATGCGCATCATGACCGGCTCCGCAATGCCCCCGGGCGCAGATTGCGTCGTTCCGGTGGAGTTGACCTCAGATGCAAAGGCGATGGCCGGCCGCGAAGCGCCCGCCAGGGTTCAGATCCTACGGGCGGTCAAGGCCGGCGCCCATGTCAGGAAGGCGGGACAGGATGTCAAGCGAGGGAGCAAGGTCCTCGCTCGCGGCCACAGACTGCGACCCCAGGATATCGCTATGCTGGCTGCGCTGGGAGTCTCGCAGCCCGAAGTTCATCTCACGCCACAGGTGGCGATCCTCTCAACCGGGGATGAACTCGTCGAAGTTGACCGGCCGTTGATGCTGGGCCAGGTGAGAGATGCGAACAGCTACGGGGAATCTTCGCCGCAACTCGGCGCGCCGGCGCATTGCCTCATCGACTGGAGATCGCGGGGGATTCGCTCGACTCGGTCACACGGCGGCTTGATGAGGCCGTCGAGGCAGGGGCGCACCTGATCGTCTCCTCAGCGGGCGTCAGCATGGGAGCGAAAGACTATGTCCGCCTGGCCCTGGAAGCCCATGGCCAGATCGAGTTTTGGAAAGTGAATGTCCGACCTGGAAAACCACTGGTCTTTGGAAGCTATGCGGGGACGCCATTCTTGGGTTTGCCCGGAAATCCGGTCTCTGCCTTGGTCACCTTCGAAGTCTTCGTACGACCCGCATTGGATAGGCTATCCGGCCAGAAAGGAACGCAGCGACGGAAGGTGCTTGTGCGCCTGGACCAATCGCTGCCTTCCGATGGGCGGGAGAGCTACTTGCGCGTCACAATCCGTTGGGAGAAAGGCGAGCACTGGGCAAGTCTGACAGGAAGTCAGGACTCCGGCGTGCTGTCCTCGCTTGTAGACGCGAATGGTCTCCTGCTTGTACCGGCGGGGGTCAAGAGATTGGATGCGGGGCAGGTGCTGGAGGCCTGGCTCTTCTAGCTCTCCCTATTCGACAAACAGCCGGTTTTCTGATACTTTGTTAGCAGCATTCCCCAGAACCGACGACCGCGTCTGGAGTATGGCCGCGCAAAGGCTGGAAAAGGGATTGGGTTAGGAGGAAAGCGCCATGCCTCGCATACGGTGTCACTATTTGGATTGCATCTTCTTGGCCGAAGGCTACTGTGGGGCGTCTTCCGTGGAGATTGATCCAGAAGAGGGATGCCTGACCTTTTCCCGAGTGGACGACCTTTCAGAGACGGATGAGTGGCAGGACGATACGGTCGGGGATCTATGGGAGGATGAGGAAGAAGAGCTCTACGCTGAGGATGATGAGCTTGACATGGGAGACGGAGACTGGCTCGAAGAGGAGATTGATTGATTCAGGGGGAAAGTGCGCAAATCTGAGGCCCACACAGATGGATCAACGGAGCCTCACTTGTCGGATGAGGAGCTCTTGACTCGCTGCCGCAGAGTGCGCTCGAGGATTTCATCTTGACTCTGCCGTTCCTTTCGGCCTTGTTCCTCCAAACCGTTGCCTTCGGCCTCGGCGGCATCGCTTTCCGCTCGCTCTAGCGCCTTCCGGAGTGCCAGTTCCATCGCTGTAGGAGGCTTCTCAGGCTCCTGCTCCTCCTCTTCAGCTTCAACTTCCTCTTCAATATCCGATTTCATGCTCAGACGAATCTGCCGTTTCTTGCGGTCAACCTCTAGGATAGTGACCTCGACCTCTTCCCCGACTTGAACGATTTCTTCTGGGTTACGGACATAGTCGGCGCTCAATTCACTCACATGCACAAGTCCGGGCCGCTCCGCGCCCACCTCGACGAAGGCGCCAAACCGCTCCATTCGAACGACTTTTCCGCTGAGCACCATGCCTGGCTTCATGTCCCGCCACTTCAAGAGGACCGGCCTTATCAGGGTCAGCTCCAGGCGACCTTCATCGGGATCAACCCGATGTACCCACACATTCACTGATTGGCCTTCCTGGAGGACATCCTCGACTCGCTTCACCTTCCCCTTCTTGAGCTTGGAGAGATGCAGGAAACCTTCGCTCTCCAGGCCAACGTCCAGGAACGCTCCTGCGAGTTCGATCTTAGTCACGGTTCCTTCCAGCTCCATGCCGGAATGGAGATCCGCAAGGCTGTTTGGGCGGGCTTCTTGTGGGTTCATGGTTGTTGGCTGAACCTGGGAGGGGTCGCTGCTCCTGCGCTCTCTTGGGCGTACGTGGGAAGACCGGAATTATACCATAGCCTGGTTTCGCCCTATTGGACCGCCGTAGCGCTGTCGGCAGGTGTCTCGGTTACGAGAGTCCTTCGGGCAAGCAAGTGCCAACCTGTGACCGTTGCAAATCGATCACTGGGATCAAAGAGCGGGCCGATAGATACGCCCTGGACATCCGCACCGATTGCGAAGGTATAGATGGGATGGTAGAGCAGGATGGCGGGCACCTGATCCTGGAAGCGGAACTGGAAGTTCCGGTAGAGGTCGGCGCGTTCGGCGTGAACAGGATTTGTCCGAGCGCGCTCAAGCCAGATGCTGATGTTTCGATCTGTGAATGCGCTGAAGTTCTGGCCGGCTTCCGACTGTGAGTCGTGCCAGAAAGGGTATGGGTCAGGATCCGGTGATCGCGCGAGATTGAGTTCGGTCAACGCAGCCTGATAGTCCCTCGGTTCGAGATAATCTTCAAGCAGCGATTCGGGCTCCACCGGTATGAGCTCCACGCGGATGCCGACCGACTTCCAATTCGCTTCGACCGCGCGAGCGATCCCCTCAAATACCGGGTCATCCGGGTAGAGCAGTTCGAGAGCAAGGGCCTGGTCTTCGCTGAGACGCACGAATTCCTCTGTGCCTGGCGATGCGCCAAGCGGGAGCTCCCAGCCGAGATCCAGGAGCAGATTGCTAGCCAGGTCTGGCGCGAAGTCGGGCGGCTCAAGATCATCGGCGTAGGCCCACGTCCCCGACAAGATTGGGCTGGCGGCGATCATCGCCTGCCCCTGGAGCGTCGTATCGATGACCCATTGCCGGTTGATGGCGCTCGAAAGCGCCTGCCGGAAGGTCTTTTCACCCAGCTCCGTCACTTCAGGATGCTTGGTATTGAGAAAAATAACCGCCGTGCGGGCCAGTCGGGCGCTGAACACGTTGAGGCCTGGTTCCTGGAGCGTTGCCTCGAGAATCGGGAGTTGGACGTTGCCGATTCCCTGCACGTCTCCAGCCTGGAAGGCCCGCAGGGCGGCTGCGGGATCATCATAAAAGCGGAATTCGAATCGCTCGAGAAATGGCCGCTGGCCATAGAAGTCTTCAAAGGCCTCGAGACTCACGCCTTTGATTACGCCGCTTTCCACCAGAAATCGGCTGAAACGGAAAGGGCCGGTGCCGATGGGGTTGAGGTTGAATGGGTGGTCGACCAGTTCTCGAATCGTCACTCCACGGAGCAGGTGGTCCGGCAGCAGGCCTACGGTGGTGAAGTCTAGAAACGGTGCGAAGGGTTCAGCAAGCTGGAATTGAACGGTGCGCTCATCGAGACGGACCAGATTGACCTGTTCCCAGAAGACCTTAAGGTCTTCCGGACCAGGGAAATCTTCATCCTGAAACTTCGAAAAGGTGTAGATGACGTCATCGGAGGTCACCGGTTCGCCATCGTGCCAGACGGCATCCTCGCGCAACGAAAAAGTGTAGAGTGTGGCGTCCGCCGAGACGGCAACTCTGGCAAGTTCGGGCTGGGGGTTGCCGCGCGCATCGAAGCGCGTCAGACCGCTGTACAGAAGGCGATCGATATCCCGGTCTACCTGATTGAACGAATCGAGGATGGGGTTTAGACGGATCGGGGTGCCGACCAGGGCTTCCGAATAGGCTCCGCCGACCACCGGCTGGGGCGGGACGCTTTCAGGAATCGGATTCTGGCCCAGGAACAGCGCCAAGATCAGTGCGATTCCACCAAGTGCGATCAGGATCTGCCAGCGGAGCTCACGCATGGGGGAGGCGCGCCGACCATGGTCGCAGCCGACGTATGGCTCAGCCCCAGACTACAGTAACGACTGCAAGGACGAAGAACACGATGCTGAGGCCTATTGTGATGTTGAACAGGAGTCTCTCGACGCCTCGGCGCACGTGGTAGCCTGTGCCGCCGCCAAAGCTTCCGCCGCCCAGACCGCCAAGGCCAGCGCCCTTGCTTTGAAGCAGGATGACCGCCATCAAAGCGATGGAGACAATGATCAGTGCAATGCTCAAGTAGAGTTCCACGTCTTCTTTTCCTCATTCCCTCAGGAAGCAGGCGAGATTATAACAGAGCAGCGCAACGACCTCAAGCTGTGCTGTTATCCGCGCCCGAATCCTTGCCAAGGCTGTCTTTCAGGGATGCTTCGATCAGGCTTTCAAGATCTCCATCCAGAACGGCGGTCGCGTTTGACGTTTCAAAGCCTGTCCGGTGGTCCTTAACCATCTGGTAAGGATGCAGGATATAGGACCGAATTTGGCTGCCCCACTCCGCCTGAACATGCTCACCCTTCAAGCTGGCCAATTCCTCAGCCTGCTCCGCTTGTTTGAGTTCAAGCAGGCGGGCCCTCAGCACGCGCATGGCATTCTCGCGATTCTGTGTTTGGGAGCGTTCATTCTGGCACGTCACGACGATGCCGGTCGGGGTATGCGTGATGCGAACTGCAGTCTCGTTCTTTTGCACGTGCTGACCGCCGGCTCCAGCGGATCGGTAGGTATCGATTTTCAGATCAGAGGGATCAATGACCAGCTCCGAGTCGGCCTCCACCTGGGGCAAAACCTCCACAAGTGCGAAGGAGGTGTGTCTGCGGTGGGCGGCGTCGAACGGCGACAGCCGCACGAGGCGGTGAACGCCCTTCTCTGTACGCAGGTAGCCATAGGCGAAAGGTCCATTGACGGCCAGCGTGGTGCTCTTGATCCCTGCCTCTTCGCCTTCGCTGCTATCGAGAACCTCTGCCCCGAATTGCTGGGCTTCTGCCCAGCGCAAGTACATGCGCTGCAGCATCTGGGCCCAATCCTGGGAATCGGTTCCCCCGGCGCCCGCATGGATGGCGAGGATAGCGTCATTGCGATCGTAGCGGCCGCTCAGGAGCGCACGAAACTCTCGCTTATCGAGTTCGGATCTGATCTCCGCCAATTCGGCCGCGATGTCATCTTCCAGTGATGAATCCTCCAGCCTGGCGAGTTCTAGGGCGTCGAGGGCGCGAGCCTCCAAACTGCGCCATTCGATGATCTCCTGCCGCAGGCCGGATGCCGATCGGAGGATCTTCTGCGCTCGTTCGGAATCGTCCCAGAGGTTTGGATCTTCCGCTGCGTTGTCGAGTTTCTTCAGCTTCGCTTCCTGACTGGGGATGTCAAAGACGCACCAGTAGATCTTGGATTCGGCTGTTGACTTCTTCAAGTTGCTGTGTCAATTCGTTCATACTCTCTTCTGTCCCTGGTCGAGCCCTTGGGCTGAATGACTGCCGAGACTCTACTCCTAGTGCAGGGCTTCCTCACGTAGAAGCAGACCATCCACGAACTGCTCAGGATTGAAGCGCTCCAGAGCGTGCAGGTCTTCACCGAGGCCCACGTATCGAATAGGAAGGTTGAGTTGCTCCCTGATGGAGAAGGCTATTCCGCCGCGAGCCGAACTGTCGAGCTTTGCCAGAACCGCACCTGTGACGGGGACAGCCTCAGCGAATGCGCGCGCCTGTGAAAGGCCGTTTTGGCCCGTTGTGGCGTCAAGAACCAGCAGCACCTCATGCGGCGCATCCGGTATCACTTTGCCCGCCACCCTGACCAGCTTCTCAAGCTCCGCCATGAGATTGTGGCTCGTGTGCATGCGCCCGGAGGTATCCACGACCAGCAGATCCACTCCCTTCGTGCGGGCAGCCTGGCATGCGTTGTAAACGACGGCTCCGGGATCGCTGCCAGGCTCTCCGACGATGACCTCCATCCCCAGTCGTTCCCCCCACGAGAGCAGCTGTTCTGCCGCTGCGGCGCGAAAGGTATCCGCAGCCGCCAGCATAACCATCTGGCCGGCTTCCTTCGCCAGGTGGGCAAGCTTGGCTGCAGTTGTCGTCTTCCCCGATCCGTTGACCCCGATGACCATCCACACACGTGGGGCAGGGGCCTGCTGAGTGGGCTCGTCCTCCCCCAAGCGGGCGAGCAGTTGGCTGCGCAGCTCCTCAGAGAGCTGCCTGGATTGCACCCAGCCTTCGAATCGGGCCCGCTGCTTGAGCGATTCAAGCAGCTCATCACTGCTTGCCACGCCAAGATCCGCGCCAATCAGGCTCTGCTCCAACTCGTCCCAAAAGGGCTCATTGAGTTCGGAGGAGCCCAGCAAGCTGGCCACGCGGCCAAACGCGGCCCTTCTGGTGCGGCTCAGGGCTTCGATCACAGATTGCCTGCTCACGTACGGAATTATACCTCTCGGAGGGTTCCCCACGCCCGCATCGGCAGCGCCTCCCTCAAGACTACAGGGGAAAACACACCGCACCTGCAGGGCTCACAGGTGCGCTGATCTGGGCTGATCACTGCGGTTGTCAGGTCAGGCTGGGGGTCGAGGATTCGAACCTCGGCTTACGGATCCAGAGTCCGCTGTCCTACCACTAGACGAACCCCCAGAGCGGGTGCATTTTACCACATCCGTTTGTCGCAGGTCTACTCCGCTTGCGCCAAGGCCTCGAGGGCCTGCTGCGCCTGAAGCACTCTGGCAAGAACCGTCTCTCTGCCAACGACCATCATGCTCTCGATGAGCGGCGGGCTCACCGGTTGGCCGGTTACGGCATTACGCAGAATGCTGAACAGCTGGCCCGCCGATAGGCCCAGCTCTTCCGCCAGGTCCCTCAGGGCGCGCTCAAGCGGCTCCGTGTCGTACGGGTCCAGGCCTGCAATCACAGCGTGTGCTTTGTACGCCGCTTCAGATGATTGGGCCGCGGTCATCTTCTTTCCCAGCAGCAGTTCCGCCTCCGGCTGGATGGCATCCTGGAAGAAGAACCCGGCCAAGTCTACGGCCTCGTCCAGGGTTCGTATGCGTTCCTGGATAAGCGGCGCGATTGCTTTCATCTTCTCGTCGTCGACCGCATAGCCCTCGGCCTCGAAAAGGGGGCGAATGCGCTCGATCAGTGCTTCCCGACTGAGAGATCGGATATGGAGCCCGTTGAAATGGTCGAGCTTTCCGAAGTTGACTGCGGCAGGACTTGGCTTGAGGTTTTCGAGCGAGAACTTCTCGACGAGGTCCTGCATGGTGAAGAACTCCGTTCGATCGTCGTACGACCAGCCCATCAAAGCCATCCAGTTGACGACCGCTTCGGGCGTGTATCCCAAGTCTTTCAGATCGAGCACGAAGACCGCGCCTGCGCCTTTCTCACGATTTTGGGCATGTCGCTTGCTGAGTTTGCCCTTTCCACTGGGATTGAGAAACAGGGAAAGGTGCACCCATATCGGCTGTGTCCAGCCGAACGCCTCGTAGATGCGAACATGGAGAGGAAAAGTCGGCAGCCACTCGGAGCCTCTCAGAACATGGGTGATCTCCATGAGGTGGTCGTCCACCATGGCGGCCAAATGATAGACCGGCAGACCATCTGATTTGAGCAGGATGAAATCGTCGAGGGTGCTATTCTCCACCCGGATGCTGCCCCTGAGATGGTCGACCGCAATCGTCTCGCCTTCGCGCGGCATCTTGAAGCGCACCACGTATGACTCGCCTGCCTCTTTCCGTCCACGAGCTTCTTTGGGGCTCAGCCGACGACAGAGTCCATCGTATTTGGGCGGCTCTTTCCGCTGCTGTTGTTCCTTCCGTACTCTGCTTAGCCGCTCGGGTGAACAGAAACAATAGAAAGCCGCGCCGCGATCGACCAATTCGACGGCGTGCTCTTGATAAATGCTCGTCCGTTCAGACTGGCGGTAGGGTGCGAAGGGACCTCCGACGTCCGGGCCTTCATCCCACTCCAGTCCCAACCAGGTGAGGCCTTCCTTCAGTTCTTCTTCGGCCTCCGGAACGTACCGCCTGCGGTCTGTGTCTTCGATTCGCAGGACAAACTCGCCTCCCGTTTGCCTGGCGAAGAGATAGTCATAGAGCGCAGTGCGGGCGTTTCCGATGTGGAATCGACCGGTTGGAGAAGGGGCGAGGCGAACGCGCGCCGGGGAATTCTCGGTCATGGTTTGGGGAGGGGCTCGCTCAGAGTTCGAGGCGCTTGTGCCGCAGGATCACACTTTCCACCAGGCCGATTCCTAGCAGGCTGGATAGGAGGGAAGATCCGCCATAACTGAGGAACGGGAGCGGCAATCCGGATACGGGCAGCAGGTTCATGTTCATGCCCACATTGAATGCCCCTTGAAAGAGCAACAGGATTGCCACGCCGTAGCAGACCAGCGAGCCAAAGGTGTCTTGGGCCAGGCGCGCCGCCCTGAGGCAGCGAATGATGACAAACAGGAAGAGAAGGATGAACAGGAAGGCCCCAATGAAGCCGAACTCCTCAGCCATCGCTGAAAAAATGAAGTCGGTATGGCGGACTTTAAGGAACCGAAGCCCTTCCCGATCCAGCCTCCGGAGCCAATCGAAATAAGCGCCTGATTCACGTTGTAGGTGGCGCCGAAGCTGGCATCCGGATCTGGGAAGAGAAAGGTGATAATGCGGGCGCGCTGATAGTCCGCCAGGAAGGGCCAGGCGAGCGCAGGAGCTGCCAACCCGGCGCCGCCCAGCAGGACCACATGTCGGAGAGCCGCGCCAGCTGCCCAGACGATCGCCACCCAAATCACGGCGATGACGATGGAAGTGCTCAGGTCGGGCTGCGCAAAGATCAGGTAGAGTGGAAGCCCGGCCAGGGCCAAGCTGCGCAGCAGGACCCGCGGATTCTTGACTTCATGGCGATGTCGCGCGAAGAACTCGGCCAGCACCAGGATCATCAGGATCTTCGCCAGTTCGGAGGGCTGGATCAACACGACGCCAACGTCGAACCAGCGCGCCGCGCCAAATCCAACAAAGCCCGAAAGGATGATGAGCGCCAGCAGCAGGACCACGACAAGATAAAGCGGGCGCGCCAGAGCGGACCATATGCGGTAATCAATGGCGGTCGTTGCAAGCAGAATGACGAACCCGATCATCGCGAAAATGGCCTGCCTGGAAGGAAGCTCGGCCAGGTTCTCATTTCCGCCGATCGCGGATCGGATCATGGCCACCCCGGCAACGGTCAGGACTGCGACCGCCGCCAGGAGCCAAACGTCGAAGTGACGCCAAATCCGGGCAGAAGCTTGCATTTGGGCTAGCGAGCCATCCGGCGGGCGCGGCTCGGCGCCAGAGGGATATCCGCCACGAGGCGCTGTTGATCACGGTCGCTTGTCAGGGAGATCTCGACTTCCTGGTGATCAATCTCGACGTATCTCGAGAGCACCTCGATCATGTCGTCTTTCAGCGCCTCCAGCTTGCCAGGCGAAAGATCGGCTCGATCATGGACCAGCACGAGTTGGAGGCGCTCTTTCGCAGCCGTGGCGGTCCTTCTGCTCCCGCCCGTGAGGAAATTGAGGAAGTTCATTCTGCGCCTCCGGATCTGACCAGGCGGGATATTCTGCCAAAGAAGCCATCCTGTTGCTCGAGAGCCATGAAGGGCACCTGCTCGCCGTTCAGGCGCCGCGCGATGTTCTGGAAGGCCTTGCCGGCCTTGCTCTTGCCATCCAGTGCCGCTGGGGTGCCCCTGTTGGAAGCGAGGATCACGGTCTCATCCTCCGGAACGACACCAATCAACTCGATGGCAAGCACGTCCAGGATATCCTCAGTCGCCAGCATGTCACCTCGGCGAACCATGTCGTATTTCACGCGGTTGAGAATCAGCTTTCCGGGGCCCTTCTCCTCCGCCTCGATCAGCCCGATGATCCGGTCGGCGTCGCGAACCGAGGACACTTCCGGGTTGGTGACAATCAGTACCAGATCCGCTGGCGATATCGCGTTCCGGAACCCTCGCTCGATCCCGGCGGGTGAGTCTATCAGCACCCAGTCGAAATCCGATCTGAGTTCATCCGAGACGCGGATCATATCCTGCGGCGAGACGGAGGTTTTATCCCGGGTCTGAGCGGCTGGCAGCAGAAAGAGATCGGGAATCCGCTTGTCCCTGATCATGGCCTGGCGGAGTTTGCACCGTCCTTCGACCACGTCCACGAGATCGTAGACGATACGGTTCTCGAGCCCCATGATCACATCGAGATTTCTCAATCCGATGTCGGCATCAATGCAAACCACTCGCTGACCATTGGCTGCGAGGGCAACGCCAATGTTGGCGGTCGCGGTCGTCTTACCCACGCCCCCTTTGCCGGAGGTAATGGTCACGATCTTGGCAGACATGCCGTATCTCCCGTTCGAATCCCGCTGTGGGTGGCCCTACTTGTTCCAGACTTCTGCGACCAAATTGCCGTCCCGGATCACAGCCATCTCCGGCTTGGGACGGCCGCGTCGCTCGGGCGAGATGGCAATATGCCCTGCAATCCTCAACTGTGTAGGGGCGAGGTCGAGTGCACAGATGATCGCGTTCTCATCGCCTGCTGCTCCGGCGTGGGCGACGCCGCTCAAGCGCCCCCAGACGATGATGTTCCCGCCGGCAATGATCTCCGAGCCCGGATTCGCGTCTCCCAGCACAATGACGTGCCCGGGATGCCGTATCGTGTTCCCGGAGCGAATCGTGCGCTTTATGAAGGTGGCCTCATCGCCTGTGAGCTCTGTATCGAGGGGCGTATCCTCATACTCCCCCCGAGCTGTGGGCGACTTCAAGTCTAGNNTGAGCCATGGGCGACTTCAAGTCTAGGGACAAACCCAGGTTGGCGGCCGCAGTTCGGGTTTCTTCGGATGTGGACAACACGGCCCACAACGTGACATCTCGCTCCGCCAGCGCATCTCTCAATCTGCCGAGTTCAGAGGCGCCGACCCCTCGGGCTCCAAACTGCAGCGCAACCCGAGCGCCGCGGAAGAAGTCCGAGCCTTCATCAATTGTGTCGAGGATGGCCGCGAGAGCCTGGGTTGCTACTCCCTCCGGGACGCTGAGCAACAGCCCATCGTGGATTCCCTTGATCGCCACTGAAGTGTGCTCAACACTCATGGCTCAACCAACTCGCCGATTATAGCACGCTCTAGGGGTAGAAGCGACTCCTCAAGAGGCCGCCCCAGCATCAATGGCCTTGAGTGTGAAGTAGGCTTCCAGTATCTGCCGGACGACCGGACCTGAAGTCACTGCACCCTCGCCGCCGTTGTAGATGAAGGTGATGACTGCAATCTCGGGGTTATCCAGCGGCGCGTAGGCCGCATACCATGCATGGGTGGGCCAGTTCCCCGGTTCACAGAGATTCTTGGACCGAGCGACCTCGTCGCAGAATTCTCCCGTGCCAGTCTTGCCCGCGCTGGCGATCGTCTCCAGGTCTGCATAGCCTTCGGCGGTGCCCTCCGTGACAACCATATGCATCCCGCGCTGCGCCATCGATATGACTTGGGGATCGACCAGCACGTCGGGAGTTGTCGCACGTCGCGTGCGGACCGCTTCCGGGACGCGAGGGCAGTTTGCCCCGATGGCATTCAGGGGAGTGATGACCCCATCGCTGATATCCCAGAGTACGCAGGGCTCCACCTTCTCGATCAGGTTCCC
>JABAOD010019701.1_pt1 | contig 11857 bp, 7 predicted proteins | sample 7062151 | NCBI WGS metagenome assembly JABAOD01 (sample SAMN14538626, study PRJNA623070) | marine sediment metagenome | biome: marine biome [ENVO:00000428]; feature: marine pelagic biome [ENVO:01000023]; material: deep marine sediment [ENVO:00002113] | place: India: Gulf of Khambhat ...
GTGTTTCAGCCTTGAGAGGGCTGCGTCCTAACCCCTAGACGATACCGCCGCGTCGGCGCCGAGCGCCGGCGGACGCAATATCACAAGAGATCGACGATGGATGCAACCCGATGGGGCGGGCCGCTACCCGTGCACCGCCAGCAACTGCTCGACGGCCGCTCGGTCCCCGGCATGGGCGTACAGGAAGCCCTGCCCTTCCTCGCATTCGAGCTCCAGCAGCTGGGCTTGTTGATCTTCCGTCTCGACCCCTTCCGCGATCACCGACATGCCCAGTGCCCGCGCCAGGGTCACGATCGAACGCACGATCTCCCAGCTGTCGCTCTCTTCCTCAAGCTTGCGGACGAACGACCGGTCGATCTTGAGCGAGTCGACGCGGAACCGATGCAGATAGCTCAGGGACGAGTATCCGGTACCGAAGTCGTCGATCATGACCTGCACACCGAGCTCGGCGAGCCGATGAACCACCTCGATGTTGGCGTCGGCGTGCTCCATCAGGGTGTTCTCGGTGATCTCGAGCTTGAGGCTGCGGGGATCCAGGTCCGACTCGTGCAGCACCTCCATCACGTTCTCGACGAACCGCGGCTGACGGAACTGCTTGGGTGAGAGGTTGACGCTCACGCTGAACGGCGGGTCGTTGGGGAAGCGCCGCTGCCACTCCCGCACCTGTTGGCACGCTTCCCTCAGCACGAATTCCCCGATCGAGATGATCAGCCCGGTTTCCTCGGCGAGCGCGATGAATTCGCTGGGGAGCAGCAGCCCCCGAGTGGGATGGTGCCACCGAACCAGCGCCTCGAAACCCGAGATCCGATTGCTGTTGAGCGATACGATGGGCTGATAGACCACGCTCAGCTCGTCGCGCTCCACCGCATGCCGGAGCGCCGTCTCGAGGTCCATGAGGTCCATCGCCTGACGGTGCATCTCGGCATCGAACACCTCGTACCGCCCGCGCCCCAGGTTCTTGGCGCGGTACATCGCGAGGTCGGCGTCTCGAATGATCTCGTCGGGCTTGCTATACTCGACCGTGCCGAAGGCGATGCCGATGCTGGCCGAGGTGAACGCCTCGTGCTCGTCCAGCATGAACGGCGTCTCCAGCTCCTGCTCCACGCGGTCGGCGACCCGGGTCGCGTCGCTGGCGTCGGCGATATCGTCGAGCAGAATGGTGAACTCGTCGCCACCGAGTCGGGCTACGGTGTCGCCGGGCCGGAGGCACGCCTCGAGCCGGCGCGCCAGCGCCACCAGCAGCTTATCGCCGAGGCTGTGGCCCAGGCTGTCGTTGATCACCTTGAAGCGGTCCAGGTCCAGGAACAGGACGGCGTAGCGTCGCTCCTCACTGCGCTGGGCCCGCCCCATGGTGCGCTGCAGCAGCTTGGTGAACAGGGCCCGGTTGGGGAGCCCGGTGAGCCCGTCGTAGAACGCGTCGTGCTGCAGCCGCTCCTCGGCCAACTTGCGCTCGGTGATGTCGGTCATGGAGCCGGCCATGCGGGTCACGCGCCCCTCCTCGTCCCGCACCGCCATGCCGCGGCACAGCAGCCAGCAGTGCCCGCCGTCCTTGCGACGCAGCCGATGCTCATACTCCAGATGGGGCGACAGTCCCTGCAGGTGCGCCGCGATGGCAACCTGCAGGCCCGGGAGGTCCTCGGAATGCACCCGACTGAACCACGCATCCGGCCCATCCCCCACCGCCTCGCCGTCGAACCCCAGCATCTCCCGCCAGCGCGCCGACAGGTAGAGCGCGTTCGTCGCGAGATTCCAGTCCCACAGGCCGTCGTTGGCGCCGCGCGCGGCCAGGGCGTAGCGCTCTTCACTCTCGCGGAGCTTGTTCTCGGCCTCGTGGCGTTCGGTGATGTCCATGCTCGTGGTCACGATCGCCACCGCTTCGCCCTGTTCGTCGCGCACCACGTCGGAGGTCAGGGAAATGGGGAAGATCCTGCCGTCCTTGCGGCGGTTCATGGTCTCGCGGTGCCAGCTGGTCATCTGCCGGAGCCGGCCCGGGCTCAGCCGCTTGCGCTTCGCGGCCGCGGTGAAGACGCTCACGTCCTGGCCGAGCAACTCGCCGTGCTCGAACCCGTGCATGCGGTGCTCGGCCGGATTGGCGTACAGAATGGTGCCCTCGAGGTCCGCAATGGTCACGCCGATCTGCATGGTCTCGACGGCCTTCTCGAGCTCTCGCACGGTGCGCACGGCACGCTTTTCACCGGTGATGTCCCGATAGATCCCGTAGACCGCGATCTGCCCTTCCCGGGCGACGATGGGCGTGCCCAGGATGGAGACCTCCACCAGCTCCCCGCTCTTCGTGCGCCGGGCGGCCTGCACCGCTACCCGCTTCCCCCGGGCGACGGTGCGGGTGAGCTCCAATCCCATCTCCTGCTGGTCTTCGGGCACGATCAGCTCGTTGATCGTGCGGCCGACGGCCTCGTCTTCGGCGTATCCGAAGATCTCGGTGAACGCCCGATTCACGCGCAGCACTTCGTCGTCGTTGGTGAGCAGCACCACCGCCTCGGGAGTGCTGTCGAACAAATGCTCGAGGTGGATGCGTTCCTGGCCGGCGCCGAGCGTGATGTCGCCCGGTGCGCGGCGAAGACGGCGCGCCACCGCGACCGCCGCGAGCGCGCTCGACCCGAGGAGCACCTGGAACAGGATCGCGGGCACCCCGAGCCCCCCTTCCGACCCTGCAGCCTCAAGGGCCACCACCAGCTGCTGGAGCAGCACGACGCTCAGGAACGCCGACAGCAGGGTGAACCACCGGCTGCGTCGGCGGACGGCCAACGAGACCGACCAACCCATCGCCGCAGCGGCGGAGACGATCCCGATCAGGAGTACGGCAGACATATTCGGCACAGGTCTAATACCCGGATTTGTATGCTACGCCTCACATCGGCACCGATCCAGTGACGGTTATCACAACATCATCACAAACACGACAGGAAGTATCGGGTTTTTTTCGGGCGGCGGTGCCCACCAACCGAACGGTGCCCTGACGGCCCCATCGGTGCGTTGCGTCGCTGGCGTGGCGTCGCCGCCGCGGACGCGATACCATGGAAGCGTGGCCCCACCCGAAACCGCGCCGCGGCTGCGCACGTACGGGCCTACATCGCGGAACCACCAGAGGGAGGCGCTGCGAAGCATGGACCCCGCCGACATCTCCGACCGTTCACGCGGCGTCGCGCTGGCACTGGCCGGCATGCTCGGCGTGTTCGGTGCCCACCGCTTCTACTCGGGTCGGCCGCTCAGCGGCGTCTGCATGCTGTTGACGGTCGGCGGGCTGGGGATTTGGTGGCTGTACGACGTGATCCTGATCACCGCCGGCGGCTTCCGCGACGGCGAGGACCGCCGCTTGCTCCGGTGGTGGGAACCCAACCCGCTGGCGGGTCGGTCCGACATCGCGTCGCCGCAGTACGAAGTGGTGCTCGAGGAGTTGGACGCGCTCCGTGCCGACGTGGGCGAGCTCGGTGAGCGCGTGGACTTCATGGAGCGGGTGCTCTCGCAGGCAAGGCAGCGCGACGCGCTCCCCCCGTCCGCCAGCTGATCATCATCACCCCGCGCCGCATGGCGCGGGATGCGTCCGCCCGAGGCTTTCCTCGGACCATTGACGCCACCTCCATCGCGCGCTATTGCAGGGGGCATGACTTCCACCCCACGCGAGGAGCCGCGTGGCGCGGGGCCGCTGGGAGACGACGCCGAGTTCTACCGTATCCGACGCCGGATCCGGCTCGCCCTGGGCGCCCTCCTGCTCGTGATAGCGATCGGCGTGCTGGGCTTCCTGGTGATCGGCCGTGGCGAGTATGGTTTGATCGACGCCGTCTACATGACGGTGATCACGCTCACCACCGTGGGTTTCGGGGAGGTCATCGACATGTCCGGCAACCCCGGAGGGCGCGCTTTCACGGTGCTGCTCATCCTGGGGGGGATGGGCATCGTCGCGTACGCCGTGCCGATGGTAGCGGCCTTCATCATCGAAGGACAACTGCACAACATCTTTGCGAGGCGACGGATGCAGAACGCGATCGGCGGTCTGGCAGGACACCATCTGGTGTGCGGCGACACGGCCGCGAGCTGGTACCTCGCCGAAGAGCTCATCCGCACGCGCCGCGACGTGGTGATCGTCGCCCCGACGGAGCATGCGCTCCGCGAGGCGCAGCATCGCCTCGGCGAGATCCCCAGCGTCGTCGGCGACCCCAGTGACGACGACGTGCTCCGCAACGCCGGCATCGAGCGCGCGACCGGGGCGGTCTTCTGCATGGAGAGCGACAAGGACAACGTCCTCGGCGTGCTCACTGCGCGCCGCCTCGTCCCGGGGCTCCGGATCGTCGCGGCAACCGAGCAGCCCGACAGCGAAGCCAAGTTGCGCGCCGTCGGGGCCGACGCGGTCGTGAGCCCCAGCCGGATTGGCGGCCTCAGAATGGCCTCGGAGCTCGTGCGGCCCACGGTGGTCACCTTCCTCGACCGGATGTTACGCGAGGGCGGCACACTCAGGATCGAGGAAGTGACCATCCCCCAGGAGGCCAATGTCGACGGCCAGACGCTCCACTCGCTGCACGTGGACGAAGTGGCGGGCGCCATGCTCCTCGCCGTGCGGGCCCCCGGCTCCGACGCCTTCCTGTTCAAGCCGTCCGACGACACGCCGTTGGAGCGCGGCATGACCCTCGTGGTCATGGCGGATGCGGACGGCCACGGCCGCCTCATGCGCCGCTTCCAGCGGGCGACGGGAGTGCAGTTCCGCCTGGAGCAGCCCGGGTAGACGCCGCTCCGGTGGAGGGGAGGGAGAACGAGATGCCAGTCGAGTGCCCGCCATGACGCACGGCCAGGTCGTCGGCGTGGTGATCGCCGTGGTCGGACTATTGCTGGTCGCCGCCGCCGCGGCAATCGGCCTGAAGCGGGCCAATCTGCCCTACACGGTGGGGTTGGTGGTGGTCGGCCTGGCCCTCGGAGCGCTGGCGGACCGGGTGGAGGCGCTCGCGCCACTCGCCCAGATCACGCTGTCACCCGAGATCATTCTCTTCATCTTCCTGCCGACCCTCATCTTCGAGTCCGCCTTCAACCTGGACAGCCGACTCCTCTCCCAGAACCTGGCACCCGTTCTGGCGTTGGCGGCCCCTGGCCTCCTGCTGTCGACCGCCATCGTCGGCGGCCTGATCTCGCTGCTCACCCCCCTGTCGCTGGGCTCCGCCTTGCTGTTCGGCGCCCTGATCTCGGCCACCGATCCTGTCGCCGTGATCGCCCTGTTCCGGGAGGTCGGGGCGCCCAAGCGGCTGGCGATCCTGGTGGAGGGAGAGAGCCTGTTCAACGACGCGACGGCGATCGTGCTGTTCGGCCTCATCCTCGCGGTGGTCACCGGCGGCGCCCTGGGCGCCGCGACGGTCGGCGCCGGCGTGCTCCGGTTCGGGGTGGTCTTCCTCGGCGGTTTGGCCGTGGGGAGCCTCATCGGCTACCTGATGATCCGCAGTATCGCGTTGGCCGACGATGATCCACTAGTGGAGGTGGCGCTTTCTACGGTCGTCGCCTACGCCGCGTTCATCGCCGCCGACCACTACCTGCACGTGTCGGGGGTCATGGCCACGGTCGGTGCCGGCCTCGTGGTGGGCACGCTGGGCTCGACCCGCTTCACCCCCGAGGTGCGGGCCTACCTGCACCAGTTCTGGGAGTATGCCGCCTTCGTCGCCAACAGCCTCATCTTCCTGCTGGTCGGGATCAGCGTGAGCCTGGGCGGGATCATCCAGTTCCTCATCCCGATCGCCTTGGCGATCGGCGCCGCGATGCTGGCCCGGGCCGTCACCGTGTTCGGCCTGCTGCCCGTCGTGCGCCGGCTCCCCGGCGCCGAGNNGGCCCTGGCCCTGGTGCTGAGCCTCCCGCACGACTTCCCGCAACGCGAGCTGATCATCAGCCTGGCGGTCGGCGTGGTCCTGTTCACCCTCCTCAGCGGCGGCCTGACCATGGCACCGCTGATTCACGCGCTGGGCCTCGATCGACCCACGCTGGTGGAGCGGGTGGGACGCGCCCAGGCCACCCTGGCGGCGAAGCGGGAGGCCCTCGCGCGGATCAACCGGCTCGGTACGGCGGGTCACTTCTCCAACCGCTTGGTCACCGACATCGAGAACGAGTACGGCGAGGAGATCCGGCAGGCCGAGCAGGCGCTCGAGGGACTGCGCAACGAATGCGCCAGGGCAGACATGCAGCTCGTGGTCTGGTCGGAGGCGCTCACCACCGAGCGCAACGCCTACCGCGAGCTGTTCGACCGCGGCACCATCTCCGAGCCCGTGCTGCGGGAGCTGGAGCTCGCGGTGGATCTTCGACGTGACCGCCTCAAGCACGGGGACATCACCGATCAGTCGGTCACCGCGCGGCCGGTCGAAGTCCGGATGACCGACTGGCTGATTCGCTTGCTGGAGCGCCCCTTCCCCCGCAACCGCCTCGTGCGACGCTACCGCCTCCGCGCCTTGGCGGCCGAGTACGAGCACGACACGGCGGTGCTCGACGCCGCCCAGCGGGTCCTCCATGCGCTGGACAGCGTCACCACCCTGAGCGGCGTGCCCGCCGAGTTGGTGGACGAGTGCCGCGCGGTCTACGAGCGCTTTGGCCACGAGGCCATGGAGAGTATCGACACCGTGGCCGAGCACTTTCCAGAGTACGTGCAGGCGGTGCAGCGCCAAACCGCGCAGCGGATTGCCCTCGACGGTGAAGCGGATGCCATCGCGCACCTCGCGTCCGCCGGCGGGATCCCGCAGTCAGTCGCCCGAGAGGCGCGCCGCGAAGTCGAAACCGCACAACGCCGCCTCATGCGGCAGCCCGTTGCGGCACTCGAACCGAAGCCGGAGGACCTGCTGGCCCGGGTGCCCTTCTTCCAGCATCTGGACCCGGCGGACTTCCGGCGCGTGGTCGACGCGCTGGTGCCCCGCACCGTCTTGCCCGGGGCGGACATCATCCGGCAGGGTGAGAAAGGCACCTCGCTCTTCCTGATCGCGCGCGGCGTGGTGGCGGTGATTGTGGCGCGCCCGGGCAAGCCGCCCAAACGCGTGGCCTCACTGCACGCGGGCGAGTTCTTCGGTGAAATGGCGCTCCTCACCCAAGAACCGCGCACCGCCACCGTCCAGGCCGTCACGGGCTGCCAGCTCTACGAGCTGGCCAACAAAGACGTTGACGCGATCTGCGAGTTCTGCCCCGGGGTGCGGGATGCGCTAGCCACCGCCTACCAGGAGCGCCGGCGCAGCCTGCAACGACCCTCCCTGGCGAGCTGAGCCGGCGCGCGTCCCGTCGAGACGGCGGCTACCCGCCCCCGCCCGGCCCCTGTCCCAGCCACGCGACGAGACCGGCCAGATCGGGCACCTCCACCAGAGGACGGGCCGTGCCGCCGGGCGACTCACCCTTGCGGTTGACCCAGACAACCGGGATGCCTTGCGCGCATGCCGGCTCGATGTCGTGAAACTGACTCTGGGCCACGTGCATCCACCGAGCCCGACCCACGTGGGCACGGGCGCGCGCGAAGTGGTCCGGTGCCGGCTTGTAGGCGTGCACCTCCTCCGCCGTGACTAGGAACTCGAACGGCACGGCCAGGTGCCGCAGCGTGCCCCGGAGCAGGTCACCGTCCACGTTGGAGAGAATGCCGAGCCGGTAGCCGCTGCGCCGCAGCTGCCCGAGGGCGGGGTTGGTGTCCGGAAAAGGCGGCCACGACGGCAGGCTGTCGGCCAGGAACGAGACCCGATCGGGCGCTAGCGGCCACCCCAGTCGCTCGGCGGCCTCCCGGGCGACCGCCTCGAGCACCTCGCGATACGACCGATACCGCTCGCCCTGCACCCGTGGCTCGATCTCGGCGTGGAGTCGGAGCACGCGCTCGCGGTCCAGCACGATGCCGTCTTGGCGCGCCGCCGCGCCAAACGCCTCGACGATGCCACGTTCCCAGTCCACCAGGGTGCCGTAGCAGTCGAACGTCAGGGCGTCGAAGCGGCTCATGCCGTACGGTCGTTCTTGAGCAGCTCCTCGGCCTGCTTGCTGTCGACTGGCTGGGAGAACCGAAAGCCCTGGCCGTGACCGCACCGGAGGTTCTGGAGGTTCTCGAGTTGCTCCGGCGTCTCCACGCCCTCGGCGATCACGTTGATGCCCAGGTCACGGGCCAGCCCGATCGTGGCGTTCACGACCGCCGCCCGGCTCCCCCGGTCGCCGATGTTGCTGATCAGCGACCGATCGATCTTCAGCGTGTCGATGTTGAAGTGACTGAGATAGGCCAGCGAAGAGTAGCCTGTCCCGAAGTCGTCGATGAACACCTCGACGCCGAGCGCGTTCAGTTGGCCCACCAGCTGCTTGCTGTACTCGGGGTCGTCCATCAGGACGACCTCAGGAATCTCCAGCTTCAGGCGCTTCGGATCGAGCCCGCTCTCGCGCAGCGCCTCTGCGACGTTCTCGACCAAGTCCACCTGTTGCAGCTGTTTGGCTGAGAGGTTGACGCTGACCGAGAGGTCGGAATGATCCTCGAAGCGCTCCGCCCACGTGGTCATCTGGCGACAGGCCTCCCAGAGCACCCACCGGCCCAGCTGCACGATGAGTCCGGTCTCTTCGGCGACGGGGACGAACTCGGACGGGGGGACCAGGCCGCGCTTGGGATGCTCCCAGCGCACCAGCGCCTCGAAGCCCGTAATGTGTCCGTCATCCAGGGACACCACCGGCATGTACATCAGGCGAAACTGCCCCTCCGCGAGTGCCTGGCGCAGGTCGGTCTCCAGACCTAGCACCGCCATGGCGCGCTCGTGCATCGCCTTGTCGAATACCTCGAACCGCCCCTTACCGCGCGACTTCGCCCGGTACATCGCCGTATCGGCGTCGCGCAGCAGGTGCTCGGGTCCCACCGCTGCGCTCTCGCTGGTCGCGATCCCGATGCTCACGTTGGTGAAGATCCGGTTCCCGCCCAGCACGAACGGAGCCTTCATCGCTTCCAGGATACGCTCGGCAACCCGGGTCGCGTCGCTGTTGTCCCGGATATCCTCCAGTAGGATGCAGAACTCGTCCCCCGCCAGGCGTGCGACGACGTCACCCGGACGCAGGCACTTCTCCAATCGCTCCCCGACGCCGATGAGCAGCTCGTCACCCATCTCGTGCCCTAGCGTATCGTTGACCACCTTGAATCGGTCGAGATCCAAGAAGAGCACCGCGAACCTGTAGCCCTTGCGGCGCCGCGTGCGCCGGGTGGACCGCTCAAGCAGATTGGTGAAGAACGCGCGGTTGGGCAGGCTCGTGAGCGGGTCGTACAGGGCGTCTTTGGCGAGCTGTTCCTCGACGTTCTTGCGCGGAGTGATGTCGGTCAGTGAGCCGGCCATGCGATGCGGCTTGCCATCGCCCAGGCGCACCGCAATGCCGCGTACGAGCACCCACCGATAGGTGCCGTCCCGGTGGCGCACGCGGTGCTCGTTCTCGTAGTGGTCCGTCCGGCCCTCGATGTGATCTTCCAGCTCCCCACGCGTGCGCTCGGCATCGTCGGGGTGCACGCGCTCAAGCCAGGTCTCGATGTGCGGCCCGATCTCGTCGCCGCGGTGACCCAGAATCTCCTTCCACCGGTCGGAGTAGTAGACCTCCTCCGACTCGATGTTCCAATCCCAGAGGCCGTCATTGGCTCCGCGCGCCGCGAGGGCGTAGCGCTCTTCGCTCTCCCTCACCTGCCGCTCTGCCTGCTTGCGCTGGGTGATATCCTCGCAGGTGGTGACGACCGCGACGATGCTCCCACTGGCATCTCGCACGACGTCGGACATGAGCTGCACCGGAAACACGCTGCCGTCCTTCCGCGCGTTCTGCGTCTCCCGTCGCCAGCTTCCCATGGCTTCGAACTGTTCCGGGCTCATCGGCTTGCGCGTACCGCCCGGCGCGAAGCGGCTCACATCCTCCCCGATCAACTCGGTCACTTGATACCCATGCATCGCGGCGTCGGCGGGATTCGAGTAGATGATGCGTCCGCGGAGATCGGTGACCGTCACACCGAGTTGAGTGGTCTCCAGGGCCTTCTCCAGCTGACGGAGGCTCTGCTCCGCGCGCTTGCGCTCCGTGATGTCACGGTAGATGCTGAAGACGGCGACCTGACCGGTGGGCGTCTTCACCGGGGCGCCGATGATCTGGACTTCGACGACCGTCCCGTCCTTCCGGCGCCGAACCGACTCCACGTTGACCCTGTCGCCGCGTGCCACCCGGTGGGTCAGCCCGAACGCTTCGTTCACGCGATCTTCCGGCGCGAGCAAGTCGTCGATGCGGGCCCCGACGACGTCATCGGACCCGAAACCGAACAGCCGCGTGAAGGGCCGGTTGATGCGCAGCACCCGGCCGTCGCCATCGATCAGCGCCACCGCTTCCGGGGTGTTCTCGAACAACTCCGTCAGGTATGCGCGCTCCGCATCGTAGGCCTGCACCACGCGCCCGTGGCGCGAGATCACGCGATCCAACAGGAGGACGGTCAGCAATACCGTGACGCCGAGGGCTAACTCCGGAAGGCCGGTGAGCTCGAACCGCGTCACCGCACCCCACGACGTAACCCCCGGCAGCGGCGCCACAAAGTGCCCCAAGGCCACCGCCGCCAGCAGGCCGGTCAGCAGGCGGAACCGCCAATCGATCGGACGTGAGGCGAGCACGACGGACCAACCGGCCGCGACCAAGAACCCAAGTAGCGCTATGAGGAGCATGAACCTTCGGCACACCTCGCCGGCGCCGCGGATGGACCCGGCCATCCTGCGGGAACCCGGATCAGTGGAAGTGCTACATAATGTCGCAACTCCGGTCCCGATGCAAAAGCCGGCGCGCGAGCCGTGCCCGGAGCGCGCCCTCGACCGCTATGGACGCGTTCCAATCCACGGTTATCATCTATGGCACGGCGCTGCACGGCAGTCGTCTGGAGCGTATCTCTCGATGCAAGGAGCGAGCCGATGGGCATCACCTTGACCTTCCTCGGACACGCTGGATTCCTGCTGAGCGACGGCTCCCACACGGTGGCCATCGACCCGTTCCTCACGGAGAATCCCGTGGCAACGATGCAGCCCGAGGACATCCAGTGCCAAGCGATCGTCCTCACCCATGGCCATGCGGATCACCTCGGGGACACCGTCGCCATCGCGAAGGCGAATGACGCCATGGTGTATGGCGCCTTCGAGATCGTGGAATATCTGAGTGAGGTGGGGGTGAAGGGCGAGCCGGGGAATCCGGGCGGCAAGATCGCCGCGGATTTCGGCTGGGTGGCCTTCACCCAGGCGTTCCACTCCTCATCGTACAACGGCCGCTACATGGGCATGCCGTGCGGCGCCATGGTGCATCTGGGCAACACCACGGTCTACCACCTCGGCGACACGACGATCTTCGGGGACATGCGCCTCATCGGCGAGATCTACCAGCCAGACATCGCGCTCGTCCCCGTGGGAGACCGGTTCACCATGGGGCCGGACCTGGCGACCCGAGCCGTGGAGATGATCAAGCCGAAGGTGGCGGTGCCCATGCACTACAAGACGTGGCCCTTGCTGCTGCCCGACGCCCGCGGCTTCAAACCCAAGGGTGTCGAGGTGAAGTGTCTGGAGCCGGGAGAGCATTACACGTACGGGTGAGAACGACCCGTGGGACAGACCAGTCGCGCGCCCCCGGGCACCGGGAAGGATCGCTCCGTGCCGCGCGGTCGTGACGCAGGGAGGACAACCATGCGGTACCTGAGTGCAGCGCGGTACGTGGCCCTGGCGGCGTGCGTCACGGGGTGCGCGGATCAGGCACTGCGGGACGAGGTCGACCGGTTCCTCGCTGCCAACGCGCCGCAGTTCCAGGAACGGTACTCCGCCTGGATGGAGGCGGAGTGGGCGTCGAATACGCGCATCGTCGAGGGAGACACCACCAACGCGGCCCGTACACGAGC
>JABAOD010002896.1_pt4 | contig 11853 bp, 14 predicted proteins | sample 7062151 | NCBI WGS metagenome assembly JABAOD01 (sample SAMN14538626, study PRJNA623070) | marine sediment metagenome | biome: marine biome [ENVO:00000428]; feature: marine pelagic biome [ENVO:01000023]; material: deep marine sediment [ENVO:00002113] | place: India: Gulf of Khambhat ...
TGCAGGCTTTGCGCATGGTGGGGGAGCGGTCGTTCGACCTCGTGCTGCTCGACGTGATGATGCCGGAGATCGATGGCTACGAGGTGCTCGAGCGTCTGAAAGACGATCCGGCGACGCGTGACATCCCGGTGATCATGATCTCGGCTCTGGACGAGATGCCCAGCATCGTGCGCTGCATCGAGCGCGGCGCTGAGGATTACCTGCCGAAGCCGTTCGACCCGGTGCTGCTGCGGGCGCGGATCAACGCGTCGCTGGAGAAGAAGCGGCTGCGCGATCAGGAGGTCGAATATCTGCGCCAGGTGGACCGGGTGATCGAAGCGGCGATGGCGGTCGAGGCCGGGACGTACACGGAGGGCGCGCTGGCCGACGTAGCCGGTCGTGCGGATCAACTCGGGCACCTGGCTCGGGTGTTCGATGGTATGGCCGCGCAGGTGCGGGCGCGGGAGGAGCGCCTGCGCGATCGCGTTCGCGATCTTCGGGCGGAGATCGAGGCGGCACGCAAGACTCCGACTCGGCCGGCTGAAGCTTCGCTCGACTTCGCCAGCCTGCCGGCGGGCGAGCGCTTCGCCAACCGTTACGAGATCGTGGCGATGTTGGGTCGTGGCGGCATGGGCATGGTCTACCGCGCCCGCGATCTCGAGCTGGATGAGGAGATCGCGATCAAGACGCTGAGGCCCGAGTTACTGAGCGACGCGGCGCTGATCGACCGTTTCAAGACCGAGATCCGCCTGGCGCGGCGCATCTCACACCGCAACGTGGTGCGAACCCACGACTTCGGCGAATGGTCCGGCATCTACTACCTGACGATGGAGTACGTGGAGGGTATCACTGTACGCGAGCTGATCGACACGCGTGGACAGCTCGGCGTGTCGCCCACCCTGGCGATCGCCACGCAACTGGCGGCCTCGCTCGAGGTCGCCCACGAGCAGGGTGTGATCCACCGCGACATCAAACCGCAGAACCTGCTGCTCGACAGCGACGGCGCGCTCAAGGTGATGGACTTCGGCGTCGCGCGCTTGGCCGAGCGCACCAGCACGCTCACCGAGTCCGGATTGATCGTTGGGACGCCCGCGTACATGTCGCCCGAGCAGCTGCTCGCCGAGGAAATCGATGGGCGGAGCGACATCTATTCGGTGGGCGTCGTCATGTACGAGTGCCTGACCGGCGCCCTGCCCTTCGAGGCCGAGTCGACGGTGTCGTTGATCGCCAAACTCCTCAGCGAGGAGCCGGCCCCGCCGGCGAAGCTCAACAGCGAAATACCACCCGCTCTGTCGCAGTTGATCACACAGCTGCTGGCCAAAGAGGCGAACCAGAGGGTGGGAAGCGCCCGCGAACTGCGCGAGCGCCTCTCGCAGATCGGCTGAGCGGCCGTCCTCGCCGGCCGCGCCCGAATATCCCCGTCTCACTCCGATGTCCGGTGCTCCACAGCCGACGACAGGCGCTCGAGCACCCGGCGGTTGGCGGCGGGAAAGGCGTAACGGTCCAGCTCGCCCGGCTTCACCCACGCATACTCCTGGCAGCCCAACGGCCGGGGTGTTCCGGACCGGTAACGGCAGTGAAACGCGTGCAGCGTGATCTCGAAATGGCTGTAGGCGTGGTCGACGCTGGCGATCTTGCTGCCCGCGGCGATCTCGATTCCCAGCTCCTCGGCGACCTCGCGAACCACGGCCGCCTCCAGACTCTCACCCGGCTCCGGCTTGCCACCGGGGAACTCCCAGAGGCCGCCCAACAAACCTTCGGGCCGGCGCTTGGCGATGAGGATCTCGTCGCCACGCCAGACCACGCCCACGGCGATGTCGTGGTGCGGCCGTTTCCGCGCCGGTCGCCGCTCGGGTCGCGCCTCGGCCCTCCCTCGGGCACGGGCCAGGCAGAGGCTCTCGAGCGGACAGCGGGGGCAACGCGGCGAACGGGGCGTGCAGAGCGTGGATCCCAGGTCCATCAGCGCCTGGTTCAGATCGCCCGGCCGCTGGCGGTCGAGCAAAGGCGTGCCGAGCTCGCGGAGCCGCGCCGGGGTGGGGCGGCGCAGGTCGTACACGCGGCTGATGACGCGGCGCAAGTTGCCGTCCACGGCGAGCGACGGCTGTCCGAAGGCGATGCTGAGCAGCGCCGCGGCGGTATAGGGGCCGATGCCCGGCAGCTTCCGCAGGCTCGTTTCATCCGCCGGGAGCCGCCCACCGTGCTCTTCGACGACTTGGCGGGCGGCGCGGTGGAGGTTACGAGCCCGCGCGTAGTAACCGAGTCCCTCCCATAGCTTCAGCACCGAGTCCAGGTCCGCCTCGGCGAGGGCGTGCACGTCGGGAAAGCGCTGGAGGAAGCGGTCGTAAAATGGGATCGCCGTTTCGACCTGCGTCTGAATCAGCAGGGTCTCGGCGACCCAGATGCGGTACGGGTCGCGGGTGCGGCGCCAGGGCAGATCGCGGCGGTTGGCGTCGTACCAGGCGAGCAGCCGGCGGCGCAGCGTCGCGGGCCTGGGGTGATCGCGCTTCGGACGGCGTTTCTTGGTCATAGACCTGGGCAATATGGATTCGACCTCGGGTGGCGGCCAAGGCGGTGGGCTGGCGTTTGAAGTCGATTCCTTGTCTATTCTGGCCGACCATCTGCCCAAATTCGGAGGGAAGCAATGCGAATGACCATAGCCCGCCCGGGGCACGCGTACGTCGTGACGCTGACCCTTGTGCTCTCATGCGTGCTGTTCAGCCCGGTGGCGCAGGCGCAGGAGGCCGAAGAGCCGCGTCTCAACGACCTGATCGCCAACTTCAAGAAGCCGTATCTGAGCTTCGGCGCGCTGTTTCAGTTCGTGGCCGATTTCCAGCCCGAGCGCAGCTTCGCCGGCAACAACGGCTTCAGCATCGGGAACATGCGGTTGAGCCTGTCGGGCGAGCTGGACCAGGGCATCGGATACTTCTTTCAGACGAACGTTGCGAACTCGCCGGCCATTCTCGACGCGAAAGCGTATTACCGGTTCAGCCCGGCGCTCGTCGTTGACGTCGGACTCTACAAGGCGCCGTTCAGCCGTGAGCTGCTGACCGGAGCGGGGAACCTCGACTTCGCGCGGCGATCGCAGGTGGTCACCGCGCTGGCGCCCGCCCGTCAGATCGGCGCCAGCTTGAGGGGTGATGTGGCCGATGGTGTGGTGAGCTACGGCGTCGGCATCTTCAATGGAAACAAGTTCAACGGGAACCGAAACGACAGCAACGACTTCCTCTACGTGGCGCGGCTCTCCGTCTTTCCCAAGGCGCTGCAAGGGACGCGGCCAGGCGACCGGCTCGAGCTGGCGATCAACGTGGGGCGCAGCCAGGACGAAGATACCGACTTCGGCGGCGGCTTTCTCTTCGATTTCGAGGGCGAGCAGACGCTGGTGGGCGCCGACTTCCGGCTGACGCGCGACCGTTTCCTGCTGGCCGGCGAGTTCATCGCGGCGCGATTGGAGTTCGCCGTCGGCCCCACGGCGGACCCGACGGGCTTTCACCTGACCGGAGGTTACCAGCTAACACAGTGGTCGCAGTTTCTGGTGCGCTGGGACAGCTTCTCCCCGGATGGCGTGCGGGCTGACTCGGATCTCGTGTTGCTGGGCTATAACGTGTGGCCCACCGGGGCGACCCAATTACGTGCGAACTACGTCATCCCGACGGTGGGCGGCGTGGACAATCACCAGCTGTTGATGAGCGCGCAGCTCGCGTTCTAGCGCGGCGCCAGGCGGGGTTCAGGTCAACGGCGCGGCGAGATCAGCGGCCGGCGCGCCGACCCGAAGAGCCGCCTTGAGTTCGGCGGCGGGGATCTCGGCGTAGTAGATGAGCCGGGCCGGTCCTTCGAGTTCGAGGCCGAAAAAGCTTCCGTCGTCGCGACGTTGAAAGCGGACCCTCAGTACGTCACCGCTCCAGGTCTCGACCTCGACGGGCGACTCCAGCAATCCGGCGGCAGAGAGCGCAATGGCGGACGACAGGGATCCGCTGCCGCAGGCCAGCGTTTCCGCCTCGACCCCACGCTCGAAGGTGCGGATGCGAAGGTGGTGGCGATCCCGAACCTGCACGAGGTTCACGTTGGCCCCCGCCTCTCCCAACTCGGGCGCGTGGCGCAGCGGCCGGCAGATCGAATCGATCGACCCTTCAGGCAAGCGATTGGCGCGAATCACTAGATGGGGGGCGCCGATGTCCACGAGGTGCCCGGTCGTCGCACCCTCAGCGCCGCTCACCGTGAGATCGAGGTGGAGCGTGGGCTCCGTTCGGTAGCGCAGCAGCGCGTTGTCGCCGGACACACGGGCCTCGATGTCGCTTCCCCGCGTCTCGATCAACATCTCGGTCGGGGCCAGCCGCTCGAGAACGGCAAAACGGGCGGCGCAACGCGTGCCGTTTCCGCAGGTGCCGCACTCACCGCCGTCCGGGTTGAAGAAGCGCACCCGAACGTCGGCGTCGGCCCGCTCGCTCGGCCCGACCAGAATCAGGCCGTCTGCGCCCACCGACGTGCGGCGCGCGCAGAGCGCCCGGGCCAAGACGCCGGCGTCGGGTAGTCCAGCGGCGCTGGCGTTGACCAGGATGAAGTCGTTGCCGGCGCCGGACATCTTGGCGAAGCGCAGGGCCGACCGCTCGCTCTCAGGCATCGGGCGACCTCATCAGTAGGTGACCTCCTCTTCGTCGCGGATCGATTCGGTGGCCAGCGGCTCTTGACCCGCGGTCAGCTCTGCGGTCTCCTTCGCCGCTTTGGCGGCGCGCCGCCGCCTCCCGCTCACGGCCATACCCACGGCACCCACGACGAGGCCGACCAGCAGCGGGATCAGAACGACGACCGGCAAGGGGGCCTCGAATTGCCAGAACAGGAAAGAGACCTCCACCGTGTAGAGGTTCTGCCAGGCGAAGAAGATCATGGCCGCGGTCAGAACCATCAGGCCGATCTCTCGTGCTCTCTTCATATGCTCCTCCGGCGCCACGCCCGCAAGAGCCTTCTCGCGCCATCAAGGCCTCGCGGGTTGGTCGCTTACCCGCTGTTGCATATCGCGACAGCGGAGTCGTAAACTGTTGAACCCGGTAGGTGTAAGCTAATCTTGGGTCGGGTGCGGCGGTAGCGGCGCGGCGGATGGCCCGGCGACAGAGGATCGCAATGCGGTTCACGACGTACAGCAAGTACACCGGTCACCTTCTGGAATCGATCAACCTCCAGGAGCTTCTCGACCAGCTTGCCGACTTCCTGCTGCAAAGCGGGTTCGCCGGCGGCCCGTACTATCATCCGTTCTGGGGCGAGTTCGGGGCGGACGAGCCGATGGACAGTCTCGAGGCTCTGAAAGAAGCGATTCTGCAGAAGCTGATCGAGTCGGGACAGGTCACGCCCGAGATGCTGAAGGCGCTGGCGGAGGAGCCGGACGAGGAGGGTGCGCGTCAACTGGCCGAGCTGATCGACGAGATCGTGCGGCGGCTGATCGAGGAGGGTTACCTGCGGACCGAGCAGACGCCCCAGATGCCGGTGGAGGGCCAGCCGTTGACGGGACCGGGCAGCGTGGGCAAGGGCGCGGCCCGCTCCATCAAGTTCGACCTGACGCAAAAGGGCCTCGACTTTCTCGGCTACAAGACGCTGAAGAACCTGCTCGGCTCCGTCGGCAAATCGAGCTTCGGCGCTCACGAGACCGCCGAGCTGGCCACAGGCGTCGAGGCCGAGGCGGCGTCGAAGAAGTACGAGTTCGGCGACACGCTGAACCTGGATGTGCCGGCGACGTTGATGAGGGCGATACGACGCGAGGGGCTGGGCGTGCCGATCAATCTCGACTACGATGACCTGCACGTCCATCAGTCGGAGTACCGTTCGTCATGCGCGACTGTCTTGATGCTCGACTGCTCGCATTCGATGATCCTCTACGGCGAAGATCGCTTCACGCCCGCGAAGAAAGTCGCTCTAGCGCTCGCACACCTGATCCGGACGCAGTATGCGGGTGACACACTGCGCGTGGTGTTGTTCCACGACAGCGCGGAGGAGATCCCGCTTGCGCAGCTCGCCACGGCACAGGTCGGTCCCTACCACACCAACACGGCGGAAGGCTTTCGCCTGGCGCGCCGCATCCTGCTGTCACAGAAGAAGGACATGCGCCAGATCATCATGATCACAGATGGCAAGCCGTCGGCGATGACCGTGGCGCCGAATCAGATTTACAAGAATCCGATCGGGCTCGATCCGCGCATCCTCAGAGAGACGTTTCGCGAGGTGAGCCTCTGCCGCCGCGCCGGCATCCAGATCAACACCTTCATGCTGGCGCAAGATTACGCGCTGGTGGAGTTCGTGAAGAAAGTAACGCACCTTTGCCGAGGTAAGGCCTACTTCACCACCACCGTCACCCTCGGCCAGTACATCATGATGGACTTCCTGCGCCGGAAGGTCCGGCGCGTGAAATGAGGAGGTTCGAGAGACGGGCGCGCGTTTCAAAGTACGGGTGCAGCCGCGCGCCTCGCGGACGGAGCTGGCCGGCGCGCACGGGGACGCTCTCAAGATCCGCCTGGCCGCGCCACCGGTAGAGGGCGCCGCCAACCGCGAGCTGGTCGCCTTTCTCGCCGGACGCCTCAGGGTGCCGAAGTCGGCGATACAGATCGTCAAAGGTGAACGGGGGCGCGAAAAGCTGGTGGAGGTGGCCGGCGTCTCCGAGGAGGAGGTCAGAGCTCGGCTAGGCTAACTTTTGAGCTGGCTGCGCGTTCCCCTTCCGCGTACGCGAGTTCGAATATTTCCCACTCACCCTCGCTGATGGCTGTGCCGCCGCGCTCCTCGAAGCGGCGGGCCGAACGACGCAGGCGGCCGAGCATGCGCCGTCGCTGGCTCTCGGTGACACGCACGACCTTTCGGCACTTCTCCAGATCGAGGATGTGGGCGCGAAGACCGCCCTCCGCGGTCTCGATCAGCACGTTTCTCAAGTTGAGATCGGTGTGCACCAGCCCGACGTGCTTAAGCCTGCCGAGCAGACGGCCGGCGGCGCCGAGTGCAGCCTGCCGCTCAGAGGGAGTCCAGGGGGCGTCGGCGAAGAGGAGCGCCGCCAGGTCGACCGCGCGCTCAATATGCTCGCGGGCGATCTCTCCGCGGTAGAAAACGCCGGAACGGTAGACGACGGCCGCGTGGACCCGCGGCGTCGCCAAGCCCGACTCGCGTAGGTCGCAGGAAAGACGAAGCTCGTTCAGAGGGCGCGGCCTGCCGGTCCGCAGAAAACGGTCACCGGTGATCGGTGCGAGCAGACCGCCGTGGGAGAGTCGGCGGACCAGCCAGCGTTTGCCGCGAGGCCCGGGCACGATGTAGAGCGTGCCGCGGCCACGGATCGTCTCGGCACCGGGCCGCGATGCCGCGTAGTCATAAAGCGAGCCACGGGCGGCGATCGCGTCGCGAACGAAGGCGAGCGCGTCCGCGGTCGCGAGGATGTCCGCCTTGCCGACAGAGGCGCGCGCGTATCCAGGGATATCTGTGGCGAGTGAATCTCTGGCTCGATTTTCTTCGATCATGCCGCAGCGAAGGTAGAAGGGCGCGGGCGCGGCGGCAACAATGGAAAGGCCCGTCAAGGACGCGGGGCGGCCGCCTGGCTGACCGCCGCCCCGCGTCTCAACGACAAGTCTTACCTGGCAGATCAGCGCTCAATCGGCGCGCCGACCAGGTTGCCCCACTCGGTCCACGAACCGTCGTAGTTCTTCACGTCCGGGTAACCGAGCAGGTACTTCAGAACGAACCAGGAGTGCGAAGAGCGCTCGCCGATGCGGCAGTAGGCGATCACCNNACGCCGGCTTCATCCGCATACAGCCGCTTCAGTTCGGCGTGGCTCTTGAAGGTTCCGTCCTCGTTCACGGCCTTCGACCAGGGAACGTTGCGGGCGCCGGGGATGTGGCCCCCGCGCTGGGCCGTCTCCGACAGTCCGGGTGGTGCGAGCACCTTCCCGGTGAACTCGTCGGGCGAGCGAACGTCGACGAGCGGCAGGCCGAGCTGGACGGCGCGCTCGACATCATCGCGGTATGCGCGCACGCCTTCGAACGGTCCACGAACCGAATACGTCGATTTCTGTGGCGTGGCTTTTTCTTTGCTCAGCTCCCGCCCCTCGCCCAGCCACTTGACGCGGCCGCCATCCATGAGGCGAATGTGTGGGTGACCGTAGTACTCGAGCATCCAGAAGGCGTAGGCGGCGAACCAGTTGTTGTTGTCGCCGTAGAGCACGATGGTGTCGTCAAGGTTGATACCCGACTCGCGCAGGAGCCGCTCGAACGAAACCTTGCTGGCTATGTCGCGCCGCACGGGGTCCATGAGTTGGGTCTGCCAGTTCCAGCCGACGGCGCCAGGGATGTGACCTTCGTCGTAGGCCGAAGTGTCGACATCGACCTCGACGATCCTGATGCCCGGTTTGGCCAGGTTCTTGGCGACCCAGTCGGTTGTGACGAGGGAATCCGGGCGCGCGTAGCCGCGCTTGGCGATTTCGGGGGCGACCTCGATTGTGGCCGGCATGGGGAACCTCCAGGTGATGGTTGGGGGCAAAGGTGTCCAATCGCACACCCTAATAGTAAGCCCCCCCCGCCCACTATCTCAAATGGCGATCATCGCGCTGTCAATGACGCCGGACCGTGCCGGGCTCGGGGGAGACTGTCGCTTGCTGACGCGTGTATACTTCCCCGGTGGACATCAGAAACGCGTGTGTGGACTCGCCGGTTCCGGCGCGCACGGGTCGCCGCCCCCGGGCGCGCCCGGCGGCTCGAGCTGGGGGCGGGCGAGGTTTGCCCCGTAGCCGCGTCTGGCCGAAGGCGCTGGCGACCGGCGCCCTGGGCAGCGCGCTACTCGCCTGCCCGATTCAGCGGCCGCCGGTGCCGCCGGACTACTACGAGTTTCGGGAGGCGCTGGGGGCAGCGGTCGCCGACAGCGCCGAGGTCGCGCTGGCCTGGAAGCCGGCGGCCCGGTCGCGGTTGGCCCAGCGACTTCCGGAGCTGGCGGCCCTGGTCGAGACGGACTCGTTGCTGGCGGCGCTGGCTGCGGACTCGCTGCTGGCGCCCCTGACTGGCGTGGTGGACGCCGCTCTGAGGCGGGCGCTCGAGTCGAGAGGCGTGAGCGGTCGAACGCGGAGTGCGTTCAGAAAACCTGACGGCCAGCGTTTGGCCGTGGATGCGATCCTGATCGGTCTGGGTCAGGCGCTGCGACGTTTGGACGCTACGGACTTGCGTCCGCCGCCCTAGGTCCGGCGGGGCCGTCCCCGGTATCGCTTTCCCACACGAGGTCTTGCAGGGTCAAGCCTCGCGTCGCGAGGATGCGCTCCACCGTGTCGCCGATCTTGTTGTTGGGTGTCGAGGCGCCGGCGGTGAGGCCGATCTCCACCGGGCCCTCCGGCAGCCAGCCGCGGTCGCTCACGACGGTCTCGGTTCCCACGATCTTGTGGCTGAGAGAGCCGGCGCTGGGATCGATGCAGGTGGAGTCCTCGAGGTGGTAGGTCCGCGTGTGCCGGGCGCAGATCTGGGCGAGGTGGTTCGTGTTACTCGAGTTGTAACCTCCGAGCACGATCATGATGTCGGGCGGCGAACGCATCATGCGGATCACGGCGTCCTGGCGATCCTGGGTGGCGCTGCACAGGGTGTCGAAGTGGCGATAGTGATCGGCGAGCCGGTCGGCGCCGTAGCGCTCGACCATCGCGGCCTTCAACTCCTCGGCCATCCGCGCCGTCTCTGAGGCCAGCATGGTGGTTTGGTTCGCCACGCCGATCTTCAGCAGATCTCGGTCCGGGTCAAAACCCGAGGAGCAGGCGTGGCCGAACTGCTGCAGGAATCTCTCACGGTCGCCGCCATTGACGATGTAGTCGCATACAGAGCGTGCCTCATCCATATCGCGCACGATCAGGTAGGCGCCGCCCGGGTAGCGGCGAGCCTGTGATGCGGTCGCTTTACTCTCCTCGTGGTAGAACTTGCCGTGGATGATGGCCGTGTGGCCGTCGCGAGCGTAGCTCTCTACCCGCTTCCACACGTTGAGTACCGATCCGCAAGTGGTGTCGACGAGCAGGCAGCCGATGTCGCGCAGCGCCTGGAAGTCTTGCCGGGTCACGCCGAAGGCCGGGATGATCACGACGTCTTCGGTGGTCACATCGCTGAAATCGAAGCGCCCGTCGGCTTCGGGCATCAAGAACTCGATCCCCAGCTCACGCAGCCGCCGGTTCACGTGCGGGTTGTGAATGATCTCTCCGACGAGAAACAGCCGGCGTTTGGGGAACTTGTGGCGGGCTTCGTAAGCGTACTGGACCGCACGGTCGACGCCGTAGCAGTAACCGAATTCCTCTGCCAGCCGGATCGTCACATCGCCGGCGGCGGCGCGGAAACCGCGCTCGCGGAAACGGTCGACGACACGCGAATGGTACTCCTCCTCGAGGACGGGGAGCACCGTCTTCTTGAGCCCGAGGCCGGTCCGGAAATAGGTCTTCGCGTCTTCCATCGCCCTGGCAAGCTTATTCGGCGGAGTGAGAGGTGGCAAGCCGGGCGGCCGAATCAGTGGCTTTACTATTGCAATCGAGAATTGCTGCTGCCGCGCTTAGCGAGCGACGAGTCGCAGCGTTATTCTTAAGCTGCCCCAGCCAGGAACGAGCTTGGAGGCGATGATGGCGCGGAAGAAGGAATATACCCGGCGCACGATCGGGGACCACGAGCTGCGGCCGGAAAGTCTCATGATGGGCTACGGCTACCGGCCCGAGTGGTCGGAAGGCGCCATAAAGTGTCCCATCTTTCAGACTTCCACGTTCGCCTTCCCAACCGCCGAGGACGGGAAGGCGTTCTTCGAGATCGCCTACGGTCTGCGTGAAGAGGAGCCCCGGGAGACGCCCGGGCTCATCTACAGCCGGCTCAACAACCCGGATCTGGAGATTCTCGAGGACCGGCTGACGCTCTGGGACAAGGCGGAGGCGGCGCTGGTGTGCAACAGCGGGATGGCTGCGATCGCCACGACGGCGCTCAGCTTTCTGCGACCCGGGGACGTGATGCTGCACAGTGAGCCGCTCTACGGCGGCACCGAGTACCTCTTTTGCCACGTGCTGCCCGAGTACGGGATCGAGGTCGTGAGCTTTCCGGCCGGAGCGGCGGGGCCGGAAGCCGCCGAGCGGTTGCTGGGCGACAAGGCGATTGCCGACCGTCTGCGGATGATTTTCATCGAGACGCCGGCGAACCCGACCAACGATCTGGTGGACGTCGCGCACTGCACCGAGCTGGCACGACGTCACGGAAACGATCGCAAGGTCGTCGTCGCCGTGGACAACACGTTTCTGGGGCCGCTGTTTCAGCACCCGCTCGAGCACGGTGCGGATCTTGTCGTCTATTCGGCCACCAAGTTCATCGGGGGGCACAGCGACCTCATCGCCGGCGCGGTGTTGGGCTCGGACGACCTGATCGATGACATCCGCCGCACCCGGACGTTTCTGGGTACGGCGTCCGAGCCGTGGACGGGCTGGCTGATCCTGCGCAGCCTCGAGACACTGAAGATGCGGATGACGGCGCAGATGAAGAACGCGCGTTACGTCGCCGACTTCCTGGCGGAGCACCCGAAGGTGGATAAGGTCTATTACCTGGGCCATATCACCGAGGAGCACCCACAGTACGCCGTGTATCGACGCCAATGCGTGGCCCCCGGCGGTATGGTGGCCTTCGACATCCACGGTGGCGAAGCGGAAGCCTTCCGCTTCCTCAACGCTCTGCAGCTGTTCCATCTGGCGGTGAGCCTGGGCGGCACCGAGTCGCTAGCGGAGCACCCGGCGACGATGACGCACGCCGACGTGCCGGTCCAGAATCAAGCGCGCATGGGGATCACGCCGGCGCTGATCCGCTTGTCGATTGGCGTCGAGCACCCGGAGGATCTGCTCGCCGACCTCGATCAGGCGCTCGCGGCGGTGTAAGG
>JABAOD010012238.1_pt2 | contig 11837 bp, 31 predicted proteins | sample 7062151 | NCBI WGS metagenome assembly JABAOD01 (sample SAMN14538626, study PRJNA623070) | marine sediment metagenome | biome: marine biome [ENVO:00000428]; feature: marine pelagic biome [ENVO:01000023]; material: deep marine sediment [ENVO:00002113] | place: India: Gulf of Khambhat ...
GGGGTCTCGTTGTTGTCGTAGAGCGCGATCTTGTGAGTCTCCAGGTCGAGATCGATCGCCAACTGCGTCGTGTCCAGGAGATCCCTGAACGTCGGATAGTACAGACCGGATGCTGTCCAGGCCATGATCAGTCCTCCATGAATGGATTGGGTTCAAACCCAAGGGTCTCGGCGACCTCTGGGGATAGTGGTTTGGTTGGGTCCGGCACCGGGAAGCCAACTGCGGCTGCCCACCGACGGAACCGGGTGAGGTCTTCCCGAGCCTGCGCAAAAGCTACTGCTTCCGGGCACGCTTGAGCTTCAGCCCACTCTTCTTGCGCTTGCTGGAGCCTGGCCCGAATGGGTTCAAGCACAGCGTTGCGCTCCTCCTTGGCTTCCATGAACCGAGCGAACAATTGTTCGTACTCAACCCACTTGACCTGGAGCTCTTGGGTTTCCATCATTCTTCTACACTCCTCATCTTGAATCGGGCCCGAGGGCGGATCACGGCATGCAGCTTGTCACCACGTTCTTCAACTTGGTTCCCACCATCGTATTCAAGCACTCGCACGGGCTGGCCCGTTGGCCCGTACAGAATGCGCTCGCCCTTCTCTTCCCGGAGTCGGGCGCGGTTGCGTGCTCCACTGCCGAAGATCAGGGTTTTACGCTGGCGTCGTTCAGCTCGCATCTGCTTGAGATGCATCTGAACCCACTGGTGATGCGTAATCGTTGCCATCGAGCGCAAGCATACCTCAGCCAGCGCAGGAGTTGCGGCTATTGGACCGTAGGGCGAGGAGGCTGGTAGTCGGGCGGATCGTCTTTGCGCTTGCCGCTGTGCACCTTGTTCATGTATTCGATGTGCTCGTCCAACTTCTCTTCAATCCGCTCGACGTGTGAAGCTTCGTCTTCAATGTGGTCTTGCAGCTTGCGGTCGATGATTTCAAGGTGGTCACTGTTGATGTGAGCACGGTCGTGAACCACCCCGAGTTTACTGGTGATGCCGTCGACCTTGTCGCGCATACTGCTGCCGCCATTGGTCTTGAATTCCTTGCGGGTCAAGCGACTGTTCCACCAGGCGAGCCAGGTCGGTATCAGCAACAGTGCGACCACCAGCCACACCCAGTCCAGCCACTCTGTTGGAGATTCCATAGCCCGCCAGTCTAGCAGGAACCTACAGGTCCTTGCCTTCTTTGCGGACTGCGTCCCACCAGCGTCGGCGCTGGAAATCACCGTAGCTGCCGCAGTCTCGACAGACGCTCCATGTGCACTTGGAAGATTTGTCACAGTGCTTGCGCATCTGCTTGCCGTGGCAGGTGGGGCAGTGGCCTGTCATGATGAGGCCACTGTCGCTTCGATCACGGCTTGGCCCTCGTGCGGTTTGGCCTGCTCACGGGGCAGTGCTGCCATGTGCTTACGAATCAACTGTGGTGCCATCATGATTTGTTCAGGGCTCAAGCCGAGCTCTTTGTCGTGGATGAAGGCGTGAAACATTGCCACGATCAGCTGGCCTTGCTGTTCGGCGATTTGAACACGACGTTCGGCAACTCCGGCTTTGATGGCGGCGGTGCACGCACGCAGTAGGTGGGCACGCTCTTCTTGGTAGAGCTGCATCCAGGCACTAGGCTTCTGACCGTCTTTCAGAGTCCACTGAACCAAGAGGCTGTCGCTGCCGGGGTGGTATTGGGTTCCGTCTTCTTGGATGTGAGGCAGGTCCTTTTTCTGCTCTAGCTCCAGAGCCATTTCCACCATCTTCTCTCGGAGCCATTCGACGGTGCCTGCGCTGCGCTGCACTTCGTCAAGCAGGGCGGTGTGGGGGTCGGTCGGTACCGGCTTGCCCAGGAACTCCACACGCTTGGCGACTTCTTGGCGCAGTTTCTGCACCTGAGCACCGGCTTTGGAGGTTTCCTTTTCTGCTTGCCAGTCGTGGTAGTCGCAGTAGCCACGACCGTGATGGTCGGTTCCGGCACCGGCCACACGCATGCAGACCGTGGGGGCGGGATCGAACTTGACGTTGGGGTTGCGAGGCTTGCGGGGCTTGTAGGTGTAGCCGCACACTTCGGGCAGGGTGCCGCCACCGTCTAGGCAGCGCTTGCGTGCTTCGAGGGCTTCCTTTTCCCACTTGCGCTGGGTCTTGTAGGGGTGGGGCTCGTTCATCGCTTGGACCTTTCGACGTCGAGGATGTCGTCGATCATAGCGTGTGTGCGGTCAGGGATGGGCGTGATGTCGTCCCACTTGGCGGGGTAGTGTTTGTAGGACTGGCGTTGTGCCTCCCATTCTGTGTAGAAGGCGTCGAAGTGTGCGCCCATCAGGAACTTGCGTTCTTTGGCGGTGTAGCAGAGTTCTAGGTTGGGTGGGTCGTACATGGCCAGGTAGTTCACCAGGTCCTGAATGAACTTGCTGGGCTGACCGATGTAGTAGCGCTCCTTGGAGGTGTGCATCCACTGGTTCTCGTTGAAGACGATGATTCGCTCACGGATCCACTCTTTGCGGTTCTGGACTCTGGCCCAGCTGTAGGAGTAGGCAGCTTGAGCTACACGCCAGTAGTCGAGCAGGTCAAAGGTGTTCAGGCGACGTCGTGCTGCATCGGTGATCCACGGCCAGCACTTGAACAGTGGCAGGCAGCCACGAGGCGTGTCGGCTCCGCCCCAGCCCAGGCGACCCAAGTGGGCAACGGTCAACAGGTCGACTGGGTCAGCCGTCGTCAGGAAGTGGTTCCACCATGCGATGCTGTTGGCGACCTTGGCCGTGGTGGCAGGCAGTGCGGGTGCCAGATCGTGCGGGATGTTGTAGGGGGTGCACCAGTTGCGATGTGGCAAATCCGCCAGGGGGTGGGGCATGTAGGTGATGGCTTGTTCAAGTTCGAGGGCCGTCTTGCGTTGCCATGGACGATGATGCCCATGCGCAGCACTGACGGCGGTGCGGCACGTATCACCGCAGTAGCGGGGCATGCGGTTGTAGGGCGGATGCGCAGGAGCTCCAACCGTGATGCCGCATTGCTTGCACTGGCGCATGGGGTAGTGGGCGACCAAGCACTCAGCACTGCAGAAGCGACTTTCGGGAGGGGCTTGCTTGCCGCATTGCAGGCAGGTGAGGTCTTTGGCAGCGTGGCATTCCTTGCTGCAATGGTACGGGTAGTCTCCGGATTGCTTGTGGAACTTGTTGCCGCAAGTGCGACACAGGCGGAACGGGTCCGTGCGGGCACGGGTTCGGCAAGCGGTGCTGCACGCACCAGGAGGACGTCCGCCCGTGCTGGTGTGTGTGAAGGTCTTGCCGCAGATGGTGCAGTTGAGAATCATTCTATTTCTTCCACCTTGTAGCGTTCATGGACGGAAGCTCTGTGTGTAGTCGATGCTTGGCTCAAGCAGAACGGTGACGGTGTAGTAGCGGAAGTTGCGGCGCAGCTTGCGGGTGAACCAGTATCCAGCGGCCAAGCGACGCAGCAGGGTCCAGTTCTTGTGGCGTGGGACGTACAGCATCAGTTGGACGGGTGTGGTGCGATCCACAAAGGGCAGCGATTGGTAGAGGTGTTCCAACATGAAGTTGCGGTTGGCCAAGTAGGTTTCGTAGCTCACTTGGTAGTGGTGTTGGTTGGGCATGGTGGTCATGGTAGTCAGAGGCGAGGGGCTCTTGCAAGTAACTAAACCTAACGTGTCATAACGTGCGCGCGCGAGGGGAGGGTTGAGGGGGTCTGTTGAGTGGTTGTTGTAGTGGTTGTGTGTGGTGGTGGTGGATTAGTTGAGTTGAGTAGAGGTCTCTTATGTCTCGCGCAGGCGTGCGCGTAACAGGTTAGGTTAGGTTATGTGTGGCTTGATGACGGTCTAGCAGGTACTATGCAGGTATGGCATTGCACTTGGTTGAGAACCCAGGAATCAGCATATTGGCGGTGGATGCAGGTGGGACCACCGGCATTGCCCTGTGGGATGCATGGGACCAGCGTTTGTACGTAGATCACATTGACGCTGGACGTGGACGCAAGGTGCGACATCGGGTTCATGCGGGTGTGGTGGAGAGTCCGCACAGGGCAGATGTTGAGAAGCTGCTGGGCCTGAAAGGATCTAACGCAGCAGGGTCAGGTAGGTATGGGGATCTAGAAGTCTTGACCATGCTGGAACACAGTGTTGTGACGTTGCTGGTGGACATCGTCATGGCTATGGGGCCGCGAGGGTTCGTGGTATTGGAGGACTTTGTATTAGGAACCACTGGTGGTGTGAGTGGTGCACGGGCAGGGCTCAGTAGCCCACGGATCACACACAGGCTCGTCGATAGGTTGTGGGAACGAGGCTGCGTCAGTGGTGATGCCTGGCGTGAATACACAGGGCATGGATGGGCCGGTGAAGACAGGCGTGGATGGCGTGTGAAGGACGGTGTTGTGCCGAGCTTTTATGATCGGTTGACGGCAGTGGAGCGTTGGCGGTTAGAAGGTGTGTCAGATGAGGCTGCAACCGTGTGGGGTGGTGTGGGATGCAAGGTGGTGTGGCGCATGCCCAGTCAGCGCAGTTTCCTGAAGAATGTGAAGCAGATGGATGACTGGCTGCGCAACCAAGGAATGTGGATGAAGAACCGTCGCCACGGCATGGATGCACTGCAACATGCGTGTACATGGGCACGTGAGCTCGGTGCGGAGATTCATGCGGAACCTGAACCACTTTGGCGATCGGGTGCGAAAACGGATGGAAAGAGGGTTACGGCGAAATCCGCCAACCCCGCCCACATGGGCGATGCCGTATAGTGGTACACGTAGCAGGGGCGCGAGCCCCGGCCACGGGCCGTGCGCCACATATCGCGCTGGTAGCCGCTTCGCGGTGCAGAAGGCCCTGGTAGCGCCCACAGTGGGCGTGCAGAACGGCAATCACGTGCTACAATTCAACCTAACAACCATGGCATGAAAGGAACTACACTATGCCGAACAACACTTTGCCCACCACCAGCCCCTTCGCTACCGCGAAGACCAACGCCGAAGACGTCGCCAGGCTCATCGCCGCCGGGCTCGACCACATGGAAGCCGGTGGCGACATCCACTGGGCCGACATGCCCGAAGCCGTGCGTCCGTTCAACGTGGACGGCGGGCAGCTGCCCATCGGCTACAGCCGGGCATGGCTCATCGTGCGCCGGGCCTACCTGGAGGTGAACGAGCCCAGTGCGCTGGTCACCCTGCCGACGAACGCCGACGCCGTGAAGCAGCAACTGGCGCAGTCCAAGGTGATCGTCCCCATGCGCAACGAGGCGCAGCTCAGCTGGGGCGAGATCGCGGTCCGCTGCGGCAAGCCCGAATCCCACTGCCGCAAGGTCTACACGAAGACCCCTGGCATGAAGGACCTGGGCCTTCGCATCGGCAAGGGTGGCCGGTTCGCCTACGACGAGCCGGAGTTCTACCTGGAGCACCGCAAGGGCGAAGGTGCGCACATCCCCAACGACGGCAGCGTGAAGGGCCGCCCCAAGGTTGAGCAGCTGCTCAACGCCAAGGGCGAAGACGGCAAGATCGTCCGCTTCCAGCGCAGCGCCAAGGGTGGGGCCAAGAAGACCGCCTGATCCCGGGCAAGGTAGCAGCCCCTGCTTCGGCAGGGGCTCGCTGCCGTGGCGGCATCGGCCCCATGCGGGTGCGGCCACGGGAGCGAGCACGCTCCGATCAACCACAAGGAGGAACTACACATGCCATACGATCACGACGGGTACATTCCCGAAGACATGACGTACGATCACAACTACTGCAAGCATGGAACCTACGTAGGCGGCTGCGGCTGGGATCACCTGTGCTACTGGTGCGAGCTGGGGGAAGAGCCACCCTCCCCCGCCGAAGTAGCCGAAGCACGCAAGAAGCAGGGCCACAAGGAGGAAGCCAGCTTCAACAGTGTGGTGGCTGTCATCAGTGCGAACTACCCACGAGGCAACGGTCGCTTCGGCTGGATGGCGCAGGTGATGGCCACCTATGCCGAAGAGCGTCAATACCGTTGGGCGCGAGCCTTGCACGAAGCCAGCTGACACGAACTCTCACGATGCTGCCTTCGCCACCTGGCGTGGGCGGCTTCGTGCTGCCATCGTCAACCACGAACACAAGGAGAAGCAAACACATGGATCAACAGCGGATCATCAGAGCCTTGGATCTCGCCATCTCAATCGCAGCCTTCGTCGGCTTCGTGTCGGCCATCGTCGTCATGATTCTGTAGCCCCACGATGCCAGTCCGATGCCGCTTCCTCCCCGGCTCCCGCCCTGGTGGCCGCATGGAAGGAGGGGGTACCCGACGAATCTGAGAGGCGATGCCAGCCCCGCCCCTCCCCAACATTTTGATCCACGCCCCTATAGGCGATCTTGCCGCACTATGTTAGAACTACCACGGTGCGGTATAATGTTTCCATCAACCACACAACCCAAAGGAGGCCACATGGCCGAACTGGTAACCATGGAGGACTGCATCAACCTGTGTGCAGCCCACTACAAAGAAACGGACATCACCCGGCACACGATGGAGGAGGAGATCAAGCCGTTCTTCGCGGCCCACTGCCAGCCGACCGAAGTGCCCAGCATCGTGTACACGCTGTACTACACCACGATGTGCTGGCTGGAACTGGGCGCAATGGAACAGCTGATTGGAGATGACGTTTGGGTCACGGCTCTACAGGGGCACATCAACACGCTGCGGGCAGTGCTCGAACTGGGCCAGCTGCTCCCCACCCCGGAGAACCAATAATGGCCCAGCACGATCAAGACAGCGCCCAACTGCGGGATGACTACATCCTTGCCCGCCTGCACCCCACATGCGATCTACCCGGCTGCGACGAACCCGCTGCCTGGCTGGTTGAAGACCCCGCCCTCCGGCAGCGAGGCTGCTTGCATCATGGCCCCGAGATGATCGACGCTGCACGATACGAGTACGAGGAGGTCATCATCTGGCGTAGGCACTAGTTAGAACCGCACCCATGCGGTACCATACAAGTGGCCCCACCAACCCTGGGGGAGCCATCAACCACAACACACAAGGAGCATCAATGCCAGCAACATCCAACACCTACCTGTACAAGAACCCCCTCGATGGATTCGAGTACGAGGTGGGCGGTAGTGCCATCGTGGTCGGTTACCCCGATCTCAACGCACCCAACAGCGAGGCGCTGCACGTCATCCACATGTGCAACCTGAGCCTGTGCATCAACCCACTGGCTCCGGCCGACGGGTACGATGCGGGTACCTTTGACGAGTACGCCGCCGAGTGGATCAACAACTGCGTAGCCGCAGGCGGACGCATCGTCGGTACAGCCACCTGGGACGAAGCCACCCAGGCGTACCGGCTCGACGACTGATCAACCCCTGGGGGTGGGGGTGCCTGCCGCACCCCTGCCCCCACTTCAACCATGCATCGCTCAACCAGGCAGGGGCTCGCCTACATTGCGATCCATGTGGCCTTGGCAGCGGCCACGCTTCTATACATTTCCCACTAACCATCAACCACAAGGAGCTACACATGCCATATTACCCCGAAGACTGCGACGCCATCGAGCGTGCCGAAAGGATGATGGGCGCATGAAACTTATAGATGCAACTTTCAAGGTCAGTGTTCGCTCTGACATGACCGACGCCGAAGCGGAGGTCATCATAGACGACCTGGTCGCCCAGACCGAAGCCGGACTCAAGGCGGTAGCCGTTCGCCTGGTGGAGCTGTTCCCGGACGCAGGCATCGTTGTGGAGCATGGCGCATGAACGAAGCTGAAGCTCAGTACCACCTGGACCGTATTTTCGAATCCGTTCAAAGGCTGGCAGATGCCGGGTTCCCCATGAACATCGTCCAGCAGGTCGGCCCCTGCCCGTGCGAATGCAACAGCGGCGGGTTCTGCGGTGGCTGCGGCCACGCCGGATGCGGAGGGAGGCGCTGATGCTTGAAGATGAAGTGCAGTACCACCTGCACAAGATGACCGAACACATGGTTCGCCTGTTGGATGCCGGGTTCCCACCCGGTCAGCTACTGGCCGAAGCCAACGACGTGATCGACCCCTACTGCGATGATTGAACCTCTCATCCCCGGCGTCGACTACGAACAGGCATCCTGCCCCGCCTGCGGGAGCCCCACTTGCACCTTCCCCAAGGAATGCCAAGATGTCGTCATGGAACCCTACCCGGACCCCGATGACACGTACCCTGGCAGGGTATAGGCCCGAGCCACCCCGCCAGGGTAACCTTGGCAACAACCAACCAACCAAGGAGGAACTACCCCATGCGTAAGATCGCCACTTACCTACGAGATCTCGCCCTGACTCTGGTCGGGCTGGGCGTACTGCTCGGCGCAGCCATCGCGAACTACTGGCATCAGGCGTGGTCGCTGTGAGCGTGTACGTGCCGATGCAGGTGCTCGTCTGGTTCGACGAAGAAACTGGGTTGGCTCGCATGTTCGAGACTGGGTACATGGGCGAAGATCTGGCCATGGGGCTACTGGCCTTCCAGCCGATTCCGGACAGCTGCGGAGCCCACAGCTGGCCCGATGGCCTACGACGCATCGACTACGACGTGGTCACCTGCGTGAACCTGACATGCTGGGTCATGCCAACCGGCCCCAGCCAACCAACCAGCCCCCGAGCCTGGTGCTACAGGCAGTGGAACTAAGGAGGAACTACATGTCCACAACTGAAACACTCACCCGAGCAGCCATGATGAAGAAGCTGACGATGGAAGAATTCGACTTGGCTACCGACATCTCGATGCGAGTGGAGACCCTGGTCACGTGCCCCATCACAGGCCATGTGCTCGACACCCGAACAGCGGTGCTCCTGACGGTCGCAGACCACAAGTACGTGGTCCATCCTGCGGCCATGCCCACCCTCGCTCACACCCTGGACTCGAAGTACCCTGGCTGGACTTCGGCCACGCTGCCTCCTGCGGCACTGGAGGCTCTCAAGTGAAGAACTTCAATGTCACCATCCTGAATCGGCAGGGTGAGAGCTCCATGCTGAGAGGCATCCCCGAAGCCGACCTGGCAGCGGCAGAACAGCTGCTCCGGCAGCGAGCCGATGCCGAGTTCCGCTACGACGGGCCACGCTACTTCGTCAAGAAGCAGGTCAAGTGATGGCCGAGAGCTTCTACTTCGCGCTGAGCGGCAACACGATCGTCTACAGTGACGCCACCTACGACGAAGACGAGGACTTCTACTACTTCCTGGCGAGCTGGGACCGTGAAAGTAACACCTCTCGCTGGAACCGCCACACCAAGCTGACGCCCGATGCCAACTTCGCCGTGCAGCGTCACGTCGGTCGATACGTCGATACTGTTCAAGTTTCGTGTGCTCACGGCAAGCCGACCGGAGAATGCCCATGAAGGACCAGCACGCAGTCGCCTTCACCGGATCACGCAAGGACATGACCACCATTCAGGCTCAGCGCCTTGCTGAAGTTCTGGCTGACCTGCACATGGGCGGTGTGAACCGCATCCGCCATGGCTGTTGCAAAGGAGCCGACCGCACGGCACATCGCCTGGCGGTGGGTCTGGGATTCAGGATCGGGGGTCACCCAGGGGACCAGGAACAGTCGGCCTGGGCTCACGAGCCGACCCGACTGGGCGACTTCGACTTCATCAAGCCGGTTCAGTCGTACCTAGTTCGCAATCGAGAGATGGTGGACAAGTGCGGTCTGTTGATCGCCACGCCCGCCGAGATGACGTTCGTGTTGCGCAGTGGAACTTGGGCGACTGTTCGTTACGCCAGTGACACTGGCACCCGGACGATCTTCGTCTTCCCTGATGGAACCAAGGAGATCTCATCATGAAGAAAATCTTCTGGAGGCTCATGATCCGCCGCCACGGCATGGAGCCGTGCGGAACCGCGCATGTACACCAGAACTTGCAGCGCCAGCTACGCTGGCAACGCCAACCACAACCAACCAAAGGAGCTACACATGGCAACCAGCATCAGTCAAGCACTGGGGCTTGACAACGAAGAAGAAATGCGGGAGTTCGTTGAACACCAGCTCGGCGACCTTCCGGATGAAATCGGGCATCGGGTCATCAGGCAAAGCATTGAGCGGCTGTTCGAAGGCTTGGGTGAATCTCCCGAAGCTGTTCGGGGAGCAGTTTTGACGTTTTGCCACTTGATCGCCATGAGCAAGAGTGTGGTCGACACTAAGGAGTACCTACCCAAAGAAGCTGTCAACGACATGCTGGCGGAGATACTGGTGGGCTTCCTGCCGGTGATGGTGGCTCAGCTCAGCTTTGACCCTCGGGTGGTGGCGGCAGCGGAGGTGTTGGAACGTGACTGGTGAAGAGGCCTATCAAGCCTTGCTCGCCCTGCCCTATGGCAGTCGGATTCCCGGCACTGAATGGTGTGTGTTGGGCGTCGGACTGTTCACGACGTGGGTGTGCCTGCCCAGCGCCTTCACTCGGGGCAGCAAGATCTTTCGTGCGGAAGTCCAGACCGTGCCGACAGAGGAGATGGTCTTGGTCATCTCAATTCAACCACAAGGAGAAACATGAATATCAACTTCAACTTTGCCGAAGGCGTCAACGGCGAAACCATCATCGGGGCGACGCAGTACATCGCTCAGTTTGTGGACATGTCCCTGTTGGACCGTCAGGTAGTTCATCCGATCAGCGAGATCAGCGTGTACAGCAACGTCAGCGGGCACTTCGCCGTCAGCGTGACGGATGACGCTGGTGCCTACACCCCGTCAGAACACTTCTACTACGATCCGTCAGCGGAACAGTGGTTGCCCATGAGTGACCACCCACTCGTGAAGGCCCAAGTTCTGGAGGTGGGTCATGACTGACATGGTCTTCCCGCCCCCGCCCAAGACGGTGATGGTCCCGAACCCCGAGTTGGTTCTCGTCAAGGTCCATGCCTACGGCCCCAAGCCAGACCGGATTCAGAAGGTCAAGTGGAACCCCGACGAAGGTACGTGGGAAGCCGACCTCACCAAAGCACGATGGGAGAAGAACCCCAATCGGAACGGGGGCTACGCCCTCAACACAGGCACGGAACGCCCCAACGTGCGCAGTTCAACGTCCGTCCTGGCCCAGCGCCTCGACGAATTGGAAGCCCGGCTCGCATGGCTGGAAGAAGAACTCGGCACGAGGACGGTCTTCTGCTCCCATGACTAGCAAAGTTGACGAACTGGTCCAAGCGGTAGAGCTGGGCATCGAAGACGCCAAGGGCGACTTCCCCGACACCAACCCGGACGACATCGCCTGGGAGATCATGAACAGTGTTACGGCAATGCAGCCACCGCACATCTACAACGAAGTGAAAGCGAGGCTCGGATTCTGATGGAAGCTGACCTACAGATCGCCCACGAGAACGCCCGCCAGAATCACGACCGGCGCTTGCAGGCTCGTGCTTTGCGACGGCTGGCGGCGACGTCTGCGAACTTGGCCCGGGAAAGCCACGGTGTTGAGCGTGACACTCTCAAGCAGATGGCCAAGTGGCTCTCACTTCAAGCACAAAGGCTGGATGCCGATGGACGATGACGAATTCCACTTCGCAATAGCGGTGATGACCCTGGCTGTCTTNNAAACCACAAGAACAATCAGCTCAAGAATGGCTAGCGCATCGAGACTTCATGCGAGAGCAGAAGCGCCACCTGAAGATCTTGGCGGTTCTGTTGCTGGCGATCGCTCTGGCGGTCGTCTGGCTGACCGATGACCGTGCCTACAGTGCGCCAGGGCTGGCGGTGCCCTCCCCGTCAGCGGTGGTGGAGCACCACACCGGCACCATCTGGCTGACCGAAGGCGTCACCGGCTCGGATGTTTCGACTGTGCAGCGCATTCTGGCGTCGCACGGCTGGACGATCACCGTCGACGGCATCTACGGACCCCAGACCGAGGCAGTCGTCACCCGGTTCCAGTCGGCGTCGGGGCTGCTGCCCGACGGCATCGTCGGCCCGGTCACCTGG
>JABAOD010016800.1_pt1 | contig 11833 bp, 9 predicted proteins | sample 7062151 | NCBI WGS metagenome assembly JABAOD01 (sample SAMN14538626, study PRJNA623070) | marine sediment metagenome | biome: marine biome [ENVO:00000428]; feature: marine pelagic biome [ENVO:01000023]; material: deep marine sediment [ENVO:00002113] | place: India: Gulf of Khambhat ...
TGGCGCCTCGACGAGTACGAGCAGCGCTGTGCCGGTGTGCCGTACATGGAGATCGCGCGGCGGGGCGGGGGCATAAACGCGTCAGTGCGCGATCTACGCGAACGATCGGTGGCCGAGCTCGTCGAGCTCACCCGCCCGCGCCTGCGCCAACTGCTCGAGCACGGGACGACCACAGTTGAAGTCAAGAGCGGATACGGGCTCACCTTGGAGCACGAGCTCAAGATGCTGCGAGTGATCCAGGACTTGAGCCAGGAGACCCCACTCGACCTCGTCCCCACTTTTCTCGGCGCGCACGCGATCCCGCCAGAGTACACCAACGACCGCACCGGCTACGTCGACCTCGTCTGCAACGAGATGGTTCCCAGGGTCGCGGCCGCGGGTCTGGCCGTCTTTTGTGATGTGTTCATGGAGCCGGGCGCCTTCACCGCCGAGGAGACCGCCCGGGTGGTCGAGGCGGCCCTAGCGCACGGTCTCGTGCCGCGTCTCCACGCCGATGAGTTCGAGTCGAGCGGCGGCGCGGAGCTGGCGGTGCGCTTCGGCGCCGCCTCCGCCGATCACCTGGGCGCCGTCTCCGATGCCGGGATCGGCGCCCTGGCGCAGTCGCAAACCGTCGCCACCTTGCTGCCCGGGACGCTCCTCTTTCTCGGAAAGGACCGCTACCCACCGGCGCGCGCCCTTATCGACCGCGGCGCTGCCGTCGCCTTGGCCACCGACTTCAACCCGGGCTCGTCCCCCACCGTCAACCTCCAACTGATCATGAGCCTCGCCTGTAGCGTTCTACACATGTCGCCGGCCGAGGCGCTGATCGGGGCAACGGCGAACGGCGCGGCGGCGCTGCGGCTTTCCGATGGCCGGGGTACGCTGGAGCCGGGAGCGCCGGCTGATCTGGCGGCCTTTCGGGTGGATGACTACCGTATGATCCCTTACTTTTACGGAGTCAACCACTGCGTCGCTGTGTGGAAGCGCGGCGTGCGCGTAGTCTGAGGCCGCCGGCCGAACCTTGTGTCAGGGTGCCACTGCGACTAGGCTAGTGACGGTACGCCTTCCCCCAGCGGCGGTCCCTCCGGTCTTCCCGAGGGTCGCTCCTACAACAAAGCGGTCGGCCCGGCGGGTGGAGCGCGGCGGAGCTACGGCCGTGCGCTTGCGGGTGAGGCGAGCGCGGCGAGGAGCCCGGTGGTGGGCCGAGTAGAGATACAGGGATGAGCGACGGAGCCCGGTACAGGCAGAGAGCCCGCGACTTCGAGCAGCGCGAGAACTGGAAGCGCGCGATCGAAGCGTACGAGCTTGCCATCGAGGCGGACAGGAAGACCCGGCGGGAAGTCGACCTCACGCTGTACAACCGCGTGGGCGATCTGTACCGGCGGGTGGGCGACGTCGGGAAGGCGGTGCACTACTACGAGTTAGCGGTCGACGGGCATTTGTCGGCCGGTTTCTACAACAACGCGATCGCCCTCTGCAACAAGATCCTGCGCAATCAGCCGAACCGGCACTCCGCCTACCTCAAGCTGGGCAAGATCGGCGCGGCCAAGGGCTTCCTGTCAGATGCCCGCAGGCACTTCCTCGAGTACGCGGAGCGGATGCAGAAAGCGAACAAGCTCGATGAAGCGTTCGCCGCGCTGATCGAGTTTGCCAATCTGTCTCCGGACCCTGAGGTTCGGCTGATGATCGCCGATCAGCTGTTGGAGCACGATAAGAGTGCTCAGGCGGTCGAGCAGCTGCGCCTGGCCTGGCGCGACCTGAAGCAGGAGGGGCGCGACGCGGACGCGCAGGACGTGCGGGGGCGGATCATGAAGTTGGCGCCGAATCGTGATCCGGAAGTCGACCCGCCGGAAGAGGATTTCACGGCTGGGACGCTGGATGCGGAGGGCGTGCTCGATCTCCCCGAAATCCTGCCGTACGATGAGACTCCACCGCCGAAGACCCGCCAGCCGGGCCCGCAGGTGGTCGAGGAAGAGACTCCGGAGTTGCAGGCGCTGGATGAGTCGGCGGATGAGGCGCAGTTCGGGGAAGACGATCTGGAGATCGTTCCCACCTCGTTAGCGGACTCGACGGTCGATCTGGACACCGGAGAGGATCTGGGTGGTGAGTCCCTGGATTTCCTCCCCACATCGCTTTCCGGCGTGGATGAAGGGGTGGAGGAGCCCGAGGGTCTCGACGCGGCGGAAGAGATCACGGCGGCGGCCCCTCCGGAGTTTGCCGGCGGACCGGAGGCGGGACCGATCGACAGCGGTTTCGACGACTGGCCGACAGGGACGTCAGTGGTCGCGGAGCCCGACGAGCCTGCCGAGGCCCCCGCGGAGGCCGTGCCGCCGGTGGTCGATCGGGTCGCCGAGCTGGAGGCGCGGCTGCAGGCGGAAGGACGCGAGCCCGGACTGTTGTTGGAGCTGGGAGAGGCGCTGCTCGAGATCGGCGAGCGGGAGCGGGGTGCGGAGAGCCTGCGCGAATCGGCGGAGCTGTACGAGGCGCAGGGCGCGTTGAGACAGGTCGATCGAGTGCTGGACGAGCTGTTGCGGCTCGACCTGAACGATGTTCGGCTGTATCAAAAGCGCGTGGAGCTGGCGACGAAGTCCGGTGATCGGTCGAAGCTGATCGACGCGTATCTCGATCTGGCCGACTGTCTCGATCGAACCGATGCCGGCAACAAGGCGCGCACGGTATACAGCCGTGTGCTCGATCTCGACCCCACGAACCACCGCGCTTCGATGGCGCTCGAGATGCTGGGAGCGGAGACGGCGGCGAACGGGGAGGCGGGCCGGCGGGCCGCGAGCGGCGGCAACTTTGTGGATCTGCGGTCGCTGGTGCTGGAGGAGGAGCGGCCGGTAAGAAGCACGCGTTTCACCGTCCCGACGTCCGATCCGCAGAGCGAGGACGACGTCAACTTCTCGGAGATGCTCGATCAGTTCAAGTCGAAAGTGGCCGAGGCGATCGAGAAGGAAGATGCATCGAGCCATTACGATCTCGGTTGTGCCTTTCGGGACATGGGATTGATCGACGAGGCGGTCGCGGAGTTCCAGATCGCCGCGCGCACCCTCGAGTACCGACTCCAGGCGATCGAAATGCTGGGGGCGTGCTTCCTCGACAAGCAGGACTATCGAATCGCCCTCAAGGTGCTGAGCCGAGCTCTGCAGGTGCCCGGCTATCGGGACGAGGAGTTGGTCGGTATCTTCTACGCCCTCGGCCTTGCCAACGAGGCCCTCGGCCATACGGCAACGGCGCTGGAGTGGTACGAGCGAGTCATCGGCTGTGACGTCGGCTTCAAGGATGCCGCTGAGCGTGTCTCAGCCTTGCGGAACTGACGGCCGGTGACGGAGCCAGCCGACCACAGCCACGCGCCTTCCGTTCGAAACTGAATTCACCGTTGAACCCGTCGCATCGATGCTGCGTACCGCCCTGCCCGAACTGACCAAGATCCAGGAGCCCGTGCGCTCCCGTCTGGAAGAGCTGGAGGAAACGTTGCGGCAGCTGGTCGTCGATGAGTTCGATCTGATCGACGAGGTCAACGACTACCTGCTGCTGAAACGTGGAAAGCTGTTCCGACCGACGCTTCTGCTTCTGAGTAACGAGATCGGCGGGCGTCCGAGCGCCGATGCGATCCTGCTCGNNCGCGGGATGCCGACCGTGAACTCGATATGGGGCCACCAGGTCGCCATTATCATGGGCGATTATCTGTATTCACGCTCGGTGATGGAGATGGCGCGACTGCAGCGCGTCGATGTGATCGAGGTTCTCGCCAAGGCCGCGAACGCGATGACGATCGGCGAGATGCGCCAGCTGGCCATGCACGACTCCCTCGATTTCAGCGAGGACGACTACTATCGGCTGATCAGCGCCAAGACCGCCTCGCTCATGTCGGCCGCGTGCGAGCTGGGCGCCATGGTGGGCGATACGGCACACCGCAAGGCGCTGAGGAACTACGGCTACGCTCTCGGGATGGCGTTCCAGATCGTCGACGATATTCTCGACTACACCGGGACGGAGGGAGTCACAGGCAAGCCGACGGGCCACGACCTGCGAGAGCACAAGGTGACCCTCCCCCTGATCGTCGCGCTGCCGAAGTTTGATCGCTCGGAGCGGCTGGCCGTGAACGCGCTTTTTGCAGATCCCAAGCCCGACGATGAGTTGATCCTACGAGTCGTCGAGGCCACCGAGCATCGCGGGGGTATCGCGTTCGCCCGGGCCCGGGCGCGGGAGTACGCTGAGGAGGCGATGTCGGCGATCGCCGAACTGCCCGAAAGCGCCAGCGCAGCGGCGCTGGCTGAGGCCGTCACCTACACCGTCGAGCGCCGCAAATGATGCGGGGAGATGCGCTGCTCGTTCATCCGACGAGACGCTCACCGAGGCGGATCGGGCTGATTCTCGTACTCGGTTTCTTGCTCGGGGCTATCCTCACCAAGCTGTCGCTTTGGTTCCTACCTGAGGGGCCGTTTCGAGAGTTCTTCACGACCACGATCTCAGCCAGCATCGGCCCCCTGGCCGTCGACCTGCTGGTCATCGCTTTCACGCTCGGCCCGATCGTCCTGAACGTGAACCTGTTCAGCGTGGCCGGGGTGCTGGTGGTCGCCTACCTGGCGCGGATGATGCTCTGAACCGTCGCCGAGTCGTGTTCAGCCCGTGCCGCGGGCGTCGCTCATGACCGGGGGACAAAGAACTGCGCGCGCCAATCCTGGATGTCGGCGCGCTCGCGCAGATCACGCAGCCACTCTTCCACAGCCGACTGACGCCGCTGGGCCGTCACCTGAGCCCGGAGGGTTTCCTTCTGGGCCTGGTACACCTCACGGCTCGCCTCGACGCGCTCGACCAGCTCGAGGAAGTACAGCTGCCCCTGCGATTCGATCGGACCGGCCACCTCTCCGACGGACAAACCGAACGCGGCACCGACCACCGGATCGGCCTGGCCCAGCCCGGGGACGAAGTCGAGACGTGTGAACTTGGGGCTCATTTGCACCTGCAAGGCGTTTTCGGCGGCCAGCTCTTCGAGCGAACGGCCTCGCTCCAGCTCCTTGACCCAGGCGTCGGCTTGCCAGCGCGCCGTCTCGAGCTTCTTGTCTCGCATTAACCTCCGGCGAATCGCGGCGTCGGCCTCGGCAAAGGGCAGAATTCCCGCCGGGCTCCGTTGAATCAACTCGAAGACGTGGAACCCCCGCGACGTTTCGTAGACGGGGCTGATGTCGCCCACGGCGGTCGAGTCGTGGAAGGCCCATTGAGGTGCCGGGCCAAACGCGCCCATGCCCGGAACGAAGTCGCTGCCCGACGTCAGCACCACCCGGCGGGTATCCACGTCCACCGAATCCGCCGCGGCCGCCAGCCCTTCGCGCAACGCGACCCTCTCCAGCCGGTCGACCGTCGCCAGCAGTCGATCCTCGCTGTCTCCTCTGAGCTCGATCGGTATCAGGATGTGAGAGGCGCGAACCCGCTCGTCTTCCTTCTCCGTGACCTTGATCAAGTGGTATCCGAACGCGGTGAGCACGGGCTCGGACATCTGGCCGACTTGGAGGTCGAAGGCGGCCTGCTCGAACTCGGGTGCCATATCTCCACGCTCGAACCACCCGAGATCGCCGCCCGCCGCCGAAGATGCCCGATCGGCGCTGTGCTCCGAGGCCAGCGCGGTGAAATCGGCACCGCCCAGGATCTCCTGCCTCAGCTGCTCGGCGCGGGACAGCGCCGCGGCGGTGTCCTCCGCCTCCGGCACCCGCGAGATTTCGATAAGCATCACCTCGGCGGTCGCGGGCTGCCGGAAATCGTCACGGTTCCGGTCGTAGTAGCGCCGCAAGTCCGCTTCCGTGAGGTTGATCTCGGAGTCGGCGACCCGTGTCTCGGGATCGATCACGACGTACTTGACCTGAACCTGTTCGTTGCGGTCTCGATAGATCTGCCACAGCTCGGAGTCCGACACATAGATGCCGCTCGCGATCAGCTCGAACAGTCGAATTCGCGGCAGCACGTCGCGATAGTAGTCCTCGATCTGTTTGAGCAGGGCAGGATCCGCGGCGGGTCCTCCGAAAAAGGCGCGGTACTTCTCAAAGTCGAACTCTCCCCCGGTTTGGAACAGGGGATTGTTCCGCAGCCACGGCGGTGGACTCGTCTGGAAGGCCAGCCGAATCTCGTCGTCGGTTACGTGAATGCCCTGGCGTCGAATCTCCTGGGCGATGAGAATGTCGTTGACCAGCTGCTCCCAAGTCTGGTCCCCGATGAGATCCAGCTCACGGTCGTTGAGCGCCGATCCCTTCTGTTGACGGGCCTGATCCGTCAGGTTTCGGTAGGCTACGGTCCACGTTTGGTAGGTGATCTCGGTCCCGTTGACCTGGCCGACCTCGCCCGTGAACTGCGCGCCACTTCGCCCCGATATGTCCATGCCCCACTCGAAGACCATCAGCCCGACGAAGGCGACAGCCACGACGAGCATGATGATCTTGGTGTTGCGGCGCATTGAGCGTAGCATATGACTCTGCCCTCTTGCTTGGCCTCGCTAGCCCGAGTTCTTAGTTGTTCAGGTGGGGGAGAAATTTACGCGGCGCGGCCGAAAAAGCCACCTTGACGGGCACCGGTTTGGGCGCCGGCCGCCCCCTCCACCCACGGCGTCGCCCGGGGCGGTGACGTTGACACTAACGTGTTGAGCGGAATATATTTGCGCCGTCCCCTGCCCGGTCGATACGTCCCTAAAACCGCAACCGCCCCAGGAGTACGCGGCATGCCCCCGGACAACAATGTCCAGAGAGAAATCGAGCTGCTCGAGCAACGCTTCGCCGAGAACTCGCAAGGCCTGGTTTTCGCCCACCTGGCCGATGCCTATCGGCGAGCCGGCGAGTTCGGGAAGGCGGAAGGACTCATCCTCCACGGTTTGAAGAACCACCCGAACTACACCAGCGCCTACAACGTCCTCGGCCGCGTCTACCTGGACAGCGAGCGCTTCGAGGAAGCTCAGCAGCAGTTCACAAAAGTTCTCGACCTCGATCCGCACAACCTCGCTGCCCTGAGGGCGCTGGCCGACCTGGCCGAGCGCGACGGCCGCCTTGGCGATGCCCGCACCTGGTACGAGCGCATGCTGCAGGTCGACCCTCGCAGCGAGGAGGCCAGGGCCGGTCTCGCCAACCTGCAGGCCGAAGTCGAGGTCCCGCCGGAGATGCCGGCGGCGCAGCCGGCCTATGGTGATGTGCCGGAGCCACCCGGGAGCGAACCGTCCGCCGACTTTGGCTTCGAGCCCGAGTCGTTTCCGATCGAGATCGAAGCGGAGGGGGACGCCGGCGTCGAGGCACTGCAGACCGAGGACGCTGGCGGCTGGCCCTTCGAGCACGAGCTCGATGCCGAGCTCGACTCTGCCTTCGCGGCCGCAACGGGCGGCGGCGCCGGCGAGGTGGAGGAGGAGGAGATCGGACCCGAGCCGGCCGCCGAGCCGGAAGGCGTAGGCGAGCCGGTCTCGGAGGCGGCCGGTGCCGAATCGATGGAGATCGATTTTGGCATTATGGATGACTGGACGCCGGCGCTGCTCGACCGGGATGAGGGCCCGGCCAAGTCAGAAACGGAAGAAGCCAGCGCGGTGGACTTCTTCGAGGAGCTGGAAGACAGTTTCACCGTGGACCTGGGCCGAGAAGAAGAAGAAGAAGAAGAAGAAGAAGAACGCGAGGGCGTCGAGCCGGCTGTGCACGAGACCCCGGGCGAGCCCGTGGTCACGGAGACTATGGCCCGACTGTACGCGGACCAGGGGCTCTACGAGGACGCGCTGCGAGTCTACCGCCAGCTGGCGGAGGCGCGGCCGGACGACGAGGGTGTGGCCGACCGCATTCGGGAGCTCGAGGATCAGCTCGCCGAGCCGGCTCCGGACCGCGACGAGGAGGCGGAGGAGCTGGCCGAGCTGCTGGAATTGACGGAAGCCGGACGCACCGTCGGGGCTGATGCCGATGTTCCGAGCGCCGAGCCGACGGATTTGCAAGGGGGCGATGGGGACGGGTTCCGCTTCGAAGACGAAGCTCCGGTCGCGGGCCTCGAGCACCTCGATCCCTTCGCGGCGTCTTTCGATGTGTTCGCCATGAAAGAGCCGCCAGCCGCGCCGGCCGCGGTGCCGGCGGCGGAAGAGCGCGAAGCGGAAGGCTTCGAGCCCGAAAGGTTCGAGGCGGAGAGGTTCGAGGCGGAGGGGTTCGAGCCGGAGGAGTTCGAGGTGGAGGAACCGGCAACCGAGGAGCCGATCGAGGAGGTCATCGGAGCGGCCGGCGAGGAGGTCACGCCGGAACCGGTGCCGGCGCGCCCGGAAATGGAGATCGTTTCCGAGCCCCCAATCGTTCCGGCGGACTATGAAGTTCCGTTGGCTGATATGGAAGATGTAGTACAGATCCCGGTTGAGGCTGAGCCGTTCGCGGAGGAGGCGTTGGAGGAGCCCGAGGTGGAACCGGCGGCGCCGGCCTCGCAGGCCGAGGACATGACGATCGAAGAATACCTGGCGTCTCTGCTGGAGGCCGAAGCGCGTGAGCCCGAAGAGGAAGCTCCCGAGGCCGCGCCGAGCGAGGCTGCCGGCGGAATGGAAGCGGCCGGGTCGGACGATCTAGAAAAGTTCCAGGAGTGGCTGCGAAGCTTGAAGCGCTGAACGCGGGCCTCCTGAACAGCCGCAGTCGCGAGCTTTCGATCGAGTCGCAGCGCACGGTTTTGGTGGGCGCGATCGGCGTGCGGCGTGCGGCGCTCGGAGTGCGCTGTGTCGTTACCTTCGCTCCAGCGAGCGCGTGAGCGTGTCCAGCTATGCCGATCGGGTCGCGCGAGTGCGGGCGCGGCTGGCTGAGCTCGACGTACACCTCATACTCGTCGCCCATCTTCCCAATCTTCGCTACCTGACCGGATTCAGCGGTTCCGCGGGTTGGCTGCTACTCGCCCACGAACGCGCGATCTTTGTGACGGACGGCCGTTACCACCGTATGGCCGAGGAGCAGCTGGCAGGGGAAGTCGGTTTCGAACTGTTGGTGCCGCGAGAGGATATCTTGGGCGAGATCGCCCGGAGGGCTGCGGAGCTTTGGCCGACCGGGAGAGCGGGGTTCGAGGGAAAGCACGTCAGCTATGCCGACTGGGCGCGTCTCGCGGAGACCGATGGCGGCCCTGAGTGGGAGCCGGTCGAAGGTGTCGTCGAGGGGTTCCGGATGATCAAGAGTGACGACGAGATCGCGACGATGTCCGAGGCGGGCCGCATCGCCGCCCAGGCTCTCGAAGAGACGCTGGCGCTGGTCAGACCGGGCGTCCGGGAAGCCGAGATCGCCGCCGAACTGGACTACCGCATGGCGCGGCTCGGAGCGGAGGGTCCGGCGTTCCCGACGATCGTCGCGAGTGGGCCCCGCACGGCGCTCCCCCACGCGGAGACGAGCTCCCGACAAGTCGAGCACCGGGACCTGCTGCTCTGTGACCTTGGAGCACGCCTCCGGGGTTACTGTTCCGACCTCACCCGGACTTTCGTGACCGGCACCCCGACGCAGCGGCAGTCGGAGATGTATGCTCTGGTGCTCGCGGCGCAAAGGGCGGCGTGCGAGCGCCTTCGCCCGGGCGTGTCGGGAGCCGAAGTGGATGCGGCCGCCCGGCGGGTCTTCGAGGGGGCGGGGTGCGAACCGCAGTTCGCGCACAGCACGGGGCATGGGCTGGGGCTAGAGGTACACGAGGGCCCGCGCCTTTATCGGCGGGCGGAGGAGGCGCTTCGGCCCAACATGGTTGTTACAGTGGAGCCGGGCCTCTACTTTCCGGAGTGGGGTGGCATCCGTATAGAAGACGATTTCGTGGTCAGCGATGGCGAGCCACGAGCCCTGGTGGCGCTGGAAAAGGGCTCCCTGCGTTCCCTTTTGGACTGACGCCGGAGGCACGAGCGCGGCTCGCCCCGAGGTTGCAACAACAGACAACGCGGGCGCCGCGAGGGCGTCCTCGACTGCACACATGGCAACGACGGCAGACTTTCGTAACGGGATGGTCATCGCGATCGATGGCGTGCTTTTCACGATCACGTATTTTCAGCATGTGAAACCAGGAAAGGGTGGCGCATTCGTACGCTCGAAACTGAAGAACGTGCTGACAGGGGCGGTGACCGACAAGACGTTTCGCGCCGGCGAGAAGGTCGAAGAGGTGCGGCTGGTCCGGCGACCGGTGCAGTACAGCTACACCGATGGCCAATTCTATTATTTTATGGACCAGGAGACCTACGAGCAGATCCCGCTGCCGGCCGAGACGATCGGGGCGGACCAGCTCGCCTATCTCAAGGAGAACATGGTGTGCGAGGCGCTCTCACGGGACGGCCAGCCGATCTCCGTCGAGCTTCCGTTTTTTGTGGAGCTCGAGGTGGTCGAGACCGAGCCGGGATTGCGTGGGGATACAGCGCAGGGTGGCACCAAGCCGGCGAAGCTGGAGACCGGAGCGATCGTCTCGGTCCCGCTCTTCGTCGAAATCGGCGATGTGATCAAGGTTGATCGTCGCGAGAACAAGTACCTGGAGCGCGTCACCTCATGATCGACCTGGCATTCCTTAAACGTCTGATCGAGGCGGTCGAGTCCAGTGATATCGATACGCTGGAGATATCACGTTGGGCGACAAAGATCCGCATCTCCAAGAGCCCGTCCCTCGTGCTTGGCGGTAACGCCGTCGGGCCGTCCAGCTTGACCGTACGGGCGGACACGAACGCGGGCCAGGGGACGCCGCCGCCCCCGGCGGCGGCAAGCCCGGCTGTCGCACCGGTGAGCGAGGCCGCGCCGGCGTCCCCCGTCGAACAGGCCAAGCTGGTCGAAGTCACGTCACCGATGGTCGGCACCTTCTATCGGGCGCCGGCCCCGGACGCCGATCCTTACGTCGATGTCGGAGATCGGGTGAAGGTCGGCCAGACGCTCTGCATCCTCGAGGCGATGAAGCTGATGAACGAGCTGGAGGCGGAGGTCAGCGGGACGATCAGGGAGATCGCCGTGGAGAACGGCGAGCCGGTGGAGTACGGCCAGGTGCTCTTCCGTGTTCTGCCCGACTGACGTTCAGCCCCAGCCCCAAAGCCGCCAAGAGGTCGCCGCTTGTTTCGAAAGGTCCTGATCGCCAACCGGGGTGAGATCGCCCTCCGGGTCATCCGCGCCTGCCGCGAGCTGGGCTTGCCGACTGTGGTGGTCCATTCCGAGGCCGACCGGGATTCGCTACACGTCCGCTTCGCGGATGAAGATATCTGCATCGGTCCTTCGAAGCCGGGTCAGAGCTACCTGAACATCCCACGGATCATCGCGGCGGCGGAGATCACCGGCGCCGACGCCATCCATCCGGGCTACGGCTTCCTGGCAGAGAACGCCGAATTCGCGGAGATCTGTGAGCGGTCGAACATCGTTTTCATCGGTCCGACCGCGCAGCAGATCCGAATGATGGGCGACAAGGTGAAAGCGCGCCGAACGATGGCCGACGCGGGCGTGCCGGTCATACCGGGAACGGAGGAAGCGCTGGCCGATGTGCGCTTCGCGCGGAAAGCGGCCGAGGGCATCGGCTATCCGGTGATGATCAAGGCAGCCGCCGGCGGCGGCGGCAAGGGGATGCGGATTGCCCGCTCCAGCGAGGAATTCGAAGAGCTGTTTCGCATGGCGAAGTCGGAGGCCGAAGCCGCCTTCGGAAACGGCGCGCTCTACCTTGAAAAGCTTCTGGAGGGCGCCCGCCACGTCGAGATTCAGGTCTTGGGCGACCGCCACAATCGGGCGGTTCACCTGGGTGAGCGGGATTGCACCGTTCAGCGCCGCCACCAGAAGCTGATTGAAGAATCGCCCAGCCCCGCCCTGAATGCGGAGCTGCGCCGTGAGATGGGCGCGGCCGCGATCCGCGGTGTGGGAGCGATCGGTTACGTGGGGGCGGGAACGGTGGAGTT
>JABAOD010009083.1_pt1 | contig 11827 bp, 9 predicted proteins | sample 7062151 | NCBI WGS metagenome assembly JABAOD01 (sample SAMN14538626, study PRJNA623070) | marine sediment metagenome | biome: marine biome [ENVO:00000428]; feature: marine pelagic biome [ENVO:01000023]; material: deep marine sediment [ENVO:00002113] | place: India: Gulf of Khambhat ...
CGAATACCGCGGCATCAAGGGCAAGTATCCCGAGCAATCGGTGTACTGATCGCGCGTTCATGCCGCTGCGCAAAACCGTCGCCGCCGTTTCGATCGTCGTGCTGGTCGCACTGTCGAGCACGCGCGTGCTCGACGATTACGTCGACAACTACACGACCGACGCGCTAAAGACCGCGGCGATTACCTACGCCACCGCGCGCGGCCTCAACGCGCTGGTGTCGCTGGTGCAAAGCAGCAACGTCGAGGCCGGTATCGGTGTCGTCTCCGGTTCCTTGACCATCGGCGAATTGCTCGATCCGTTGAACGATATGATCGAGCGATTTTCCACGGTGATGACCTGGGTGCTCGCGTCGCTCGCGGCGCAAAAAGTCCTGTTGCTGATCGCATCGCACGAACTGTTTTTGTACCTCGTCGCGGTGCTCGGCATCAGCGCTTTGCTGTTGCTGTTTTATGGTCCCCCGCGGGCAGGCGCGCAAGTGTTCCGGGTATTTCTGGTCGTGGTATTCGTGCGCTTCTCGCTCGGCATCGCGGTCGCGTTGAACAGCGGCGTCGACTGGCTGTTTCTCGACCAGCAGCTGCAAAGCAACGACCGGCAGATCAGTGAGTTTCAGAGCAACGTAATCGGCATCGAACCGACCGATGACCTCGACACCGGGTCTTTGCGCGACTCGCTGCTCGCGTTCTGGCAAAGCCTGAGCCTGGCCGAATTGAACCGCAAGATCGGCGTCGCGATCGAAAACTTTATCAATCTGGTCGCTATTTACCTGCTCAAGACTATCCTGTTTCCGCTCGGTTTTTTCTACGCGGTGGTTTACGCGATTCGGTTGTTATGGCGCGTCGAACTGAATCTCCACCCGGCGCCGCTGGAGCCGGTATAAGCATCCGCTGCGCGAAGCGTTGCCGCGGCCCTGTTGCGCGGCCGAAATTCACCGTTTCGAGCAGCAGCCCGGTATATCCCATCCATCGACGAAGACCAGACTCATGAAAAAATTTCGCTACCCCTGCCTGCTTGCGCTGTTGGTTCTTTCTCCCGGTTCATGGGCGGCCGATCCGCAAACCCCGCCGAGCGGGCAACAGTACGTCCGACTCAACGTCGACAATCTCGTCATCGATACCGACGGGCTCGTCGCGGTGTCGAAATCGCTGGCGCAATCGATCGACCAGCTCGCGCAGTCGATCGAGCGCATGTCGGGCAGCGACACGGTACTCGGCGCGACGCAAAGAGAGAGCCTGTTGCGCGCAGTTGCAAGCGTCGAACAGGCCAGTACCGCGCTGGCAAGACTGGCCGACGAGTTACCGCGTACCACGCAGCAACTCGGTGACAGCCTGCCGCGGATGGTTAACGAGGCGCGAGAACCGATCGCGGAACTCTCCCGCGGGCTGCAATCGGCGAAAGACGGCGTGCTCGCGCTGACGCGCGCGTTGCCGGAGGCGACCGAAAACGCGAAGGCGCTGGTCAATTCCACGGTGGATTCGATATTGCTGCGTGCCTCTATCTTTATCGTCGTGCTGTTCGCCGCGCTCGCGCTGGCGACGATCGGGGTGATTGGTTACCTTTATCGTTCGTATTTCAACCCATTGGCGCAGAAACTCGACGCGCTGGTGGGCGCGCCCGAGCATTTCGCCAACCTCGCCGAATACATGAAGCAGACTTCGGATAACATGATCGCGCTGCAATTGATCGCTGCGGGCAGGCCCGGCTCGGACCTGGAAGAATCGTCCGGGTCGAAGGCGGAGTGACCGGCCGCGCGCGGCTGGGTACCCGGAGGTTTCGAACTGTGCTAGATTTCAGTTGTCGGATCTATAATAAGTCCGGGTTGAATGCGCCGCGTGGAATGAACTTGAAAGATTTCCTGGTACAGGTACTGCTTATCCTTGGCATTACGCTTGCCCCGCTGGCGGGCGGCAGTGTTACGGCATACGATCACCAGCACCACAGGGTTGATAGTCACGGGGCCTGCGGCGACGGCAACTGCGCTCCGCAGGCCCCCTGCGATGGCCAGGACTGCTCGTTGGCCCTCGGCAGTTGCAGTCTTTCGCTGGCGACAACACTGTTGCCGACTCATGCACCCTGGCTAAACCCTCTACTACCCGCCCGAATTCGCTGGGGGCGTACCGGGGCGGTTTATCGGTCGCATTTCTCCGTCTTTATCGATCGACCTCCGATTTCCTGAAACGAGTCAGGCCGCGCGGATTACCGCGTGTTGTTATCACTTAATTCAGGAAGTCTAATGCAATATAAGAAAACCTTGATAATCAGCCTGGCGCTAGCGGTGAGCGTATCCAGCCGCGCGCTGCAGGCGACCGACACGGTCGAAATTCCTTTTGCCATGGCGAAGGGACAATTGCTCTACGAAAAGTATTGCAGCAGTTGCCACGGCCCCGAACTTGCGGGGACCGACAAGGGTCCTCCGCTGATCCACCCGTTTTACAAGCCTTCACATCACGGTGACCGGGCATTTTACCGCGCCGCGTTGCAGGGCACCCGGCAGCACCACTGGGAGTTTGGCGATATGGCGCCGGTGGAGGGCATTACGCGGCAAAAAATGGATCGTATCGTTCCGTTCATTCGCTACTACCAGCAACAGAAAAAACTATTCTGACGAGGCGCTGACATGATCAAGCAAAAGTTTTTAGCGGGCCTGGCTTTATGCCTGTTAGCCTGGACGGTCCAGGCGGCCGAGACTGAACGCTGGTACAGCAGCGAGCAGGTGGCGCAGGGCGAGAAACTGTTTCGGCAGAACTGCGCGGCCTGCCACGGACAAAATGCCGAGGCGACGCCGAACTGGAAACAGACGGATGCCAACGGCAATTACCCGCCGCCCCCGTTAAACGGAAGCGCGCACGCCTGGCATCATGATCTCGACCTGTTGCGACGAACTATCCGCGAGGGCGGCAAGGCGCTTGGCGGGGTCATGCCGGGTTTTGCGGATCGCCTAAATGCCGAAGAGATCGACAGCATCATCGCTTTTTTCCAGTCCAAGTGGCCGGACGAAATCTATCGACGCTGGGCGGGGCGCTTCGAGGTTTCCGAGCTGCCGTCCCTGTCAGATGTCGTCGTCGCCGCCAATCGCCCGCTGACCAGGCTGTTGCGCCAGCGAATCGGCAACAGCGGGATCGATGACGTCGAGGAAACCGATATCGAAGACGTCTGGCAGGTGCAGATTGGAAATCGCTACATTTACCTGCTCGATGGCGGAAAATACGCGTTGACCGGCGATCTGATCAATCTCGAGGATGGGCGTAACCTGACCGAACAGGCGCGCCGCGTCGGCGCGATAACAACGCTTGCGGCGTTTCGTGACGAGGACCTGGTGATATTTGCCGCCGTCGGCGAGTCGCGCGCGACGCTGGACATATTTACCGACACCTCTTGCCCTTTTTGCCAGAAGCTGCATCAGGAAATCGGCGAGCTGCAGGCGGCCGGCATTACCGTGCGCTACCTGCCTTACCCGCGCGGCGGTAGCAAGGGCCCGGGTTACGCGACATTGAAATCCGTGTGGTGCGCGGAAGATCCGCGGCAGGCGATGACCGATGCGAAGAATGAGAAGACGGAACATCTGCCACCGGGTGATTGCGCGCGGGCTGCGATCGTCGATCGGGGCTACCTCGCGGGCAACCGCGTTGGTATCGGCGGAACGCCGGCGATGTTCACCGAGGATGGGGAAAAACTCGAGGGTTATCGACCGCACCAGGAACTGATACCTTACCTGCTGCAGTAAATTAAGGCTCTTCGGATGATCCGCATGACCAAGCCTTCCCTCGTTCCGTCGGTGCGCGGTGAAATTTTTGAGAATAGGGCAATGCTCTAGATTGTCCTGGGCCTGGTCATCGGTCTCAATCTGTCGCCGGCTTTTGCCGGTGGGTCTCACGAGTACAGTCATGGCGCAATCGGTTTCGGCGCCGGCGAGCCGGGTGAAGGGTCGCCGGACCGCCTCGGGTTCAACGCTCGATGCTGTACAGCAGGTCGGCACCCTGTTCGGCGCCGCTCTCGGTCTCGAGGCGCCATTTGCTGGATATCTGGTAGCGCAGGTTCAGCGTATTGATCGATTCGACCAGGCCGACGCCGTAACTGACGTAGAGCCGCGGCGACAGGTAGCGACCGACCACCAGCGACGCCTGGTCGCCGGAACTGCTGCTTTCGACACGCATGTCCTCGAAACCGAAGCGATCTCCGATCGAGCGGGCTATCCGGTCGCCGCCGCTCAGGCCCAGCGCGAGCGCGGCCTGGGCCATCATCGCGCCTTCCTCGTTGCTCGCGGTCTCGAGCGGACCCCCGGTCAACAGGTACGATAGCGTGTCGGTCTGTCCCATCGCGGGGCGGGAAAAAAGCTCCAGCTCGGGTTGTTGCAGGCTCCCGCCGACTTCGACCCCGGCAACGACATCGCCGGTAGTGCGGGTCGCGCGAATATCGAGGCCGGGATTGGTCAGTGGTCCGCCGGCGAACAGCAGGCGTCCGTTTTCGATGTCGAGATGCTGACCGTAGGCGCGGTAGCGGCCCTCGTGGATGTTGATGATACCGGTGCCGCGGGTCGGGTGGCCGGGCTGTTCCTCGATCGTCAGGTTGCCGCCCAGCTTGCCGTCGAAACCATAGCCGAAAAAACTGACGCGCTCGCCGAGAACCAAATTTATTTTCGACGTGATCTGCCACGGTTTCTCAGCCGGTTTTTCGCCGCCGATGATTACCGTATCGGTAGAAACCTTGTCCGCCGAGGTGATATCCCGGGGCTGGAGCTTGGCTACGGGTACGCGCAGGTCACCCCTGATGTCGATAATGCGATCCCGTATTTTGACCGCCAGGTCGGGGCTCAGCGTTACCGTCGCGATAGGANNNNAATCCTTGCCCTCGATGCGAATCTCCGTCGGCCACCCCAGCGAGGCGTCGAGCTGGCTTTTCCCGCGCAGGCTGATATCACCCTCGCCCGATGCGACCCGCGCATCGAAATTCAGTTCGTCACCCTCGTCGGTGGTCGCGGTCAGGCCGATCCGTTGCAGGTCGAGCCCGAGGCGCGGAATGCGCACGGCCGCATCGAGCAATTCCGCCCGGCCCCGGATCCCGGGCTGTGCGAGGGTTCCGGACAGCGCCAGGTTGACCTGCAGGTTACCGCGCGCCTGGTGCAGATCGGGCACCAGGGTTTCGAGCAGGCTCAGGTCGCGAAAGTCGATCTCGGCGTTACCCTGCAGCGCCTGGGTCTGCGGCGTGAGTGCAAGCAATCTGGCCTGTGGCAGGCTGAAACGGGCAATAAAACTGTTATCGCCGATGCGAAAACCGCTGTCGCCGGAAATGCCCTCATCGTCGAGGTTAAGGTTCAGGCCGGTTTCGCGCAGCGCCCAGCGTCCGGGCTCCCCGCCCGGCAAAGGATAGGCGAGCGTGCCACCCACGGTGACGAGACGCACCGTGCCGCGTAAACGGTCGGGTAACCGGATTTGCAGGTCCGCATTGCCGTCGAGACGCCCGTCGAGGGTGATGTCGGGAGGTATCCACGGCTTGAGTAATTGCGCCAGGTCGAGCTCTCGGGCATCGATACGCAGATCGCTCGGCCAGCCGGCCTCGGCCTCGAGCAGACTGCGGCCTTCGAGCTTCAGGCTGCCGTCGGCGGTGGTCGCATCGGCGCGAAACTTCAGCGCGTTGTCGCCTTCGCTGACCGCGTCGGCGTTGAGATTCGCGATCTCGAGTTGCACGCGCGGCAGGCTGAAAGAGACGTCGACCAGGCTGGCTTCGCCGCTCGGGCGAGGCTGCCCGAGACGGCCGCCAAGGTTGAGCCTGATTTCGGCGCGACCGCGCAAGCCGGTGATTTCGTCGAACAGCGCATCGACGATGCCGAGATCGACCAGGTTGACTCTTACATCAGCCTGTAACGACTGTTGCTGTGGATCGAGGTCCAGCGCCCGGGCACCCGGCAGGCGCAGCGACGCGGTCAGGATTTCATCCCGGCGCAGGCCGAGATCGGCGGTTGCGCTAATGCCCTCCGCGTCCAGTGACAGATCGATCGTTCCGCCCCGGTACTCGATCTGTTCGAAGCGATCTTCGCGCAGGCGATAGCCAAGCGTCCCGGTGGCGAGCTGAAGACCGATCTCGCCGCGCAGCTGTTCGGGCAGGCGATATTGAAGGCGTGCGCGGGCACTGGCCTCGCCGTCGACCTGCAGGTCCGGCGGGATTATTTCGCCCAGCCAGGCCAGCGGTATCTTGCTCAGATCGGCTTCCAGGCGCCAGTCGTCTTCGGCACCCTCGATCGACGCACAGAGCGCGTTTTGCGCGGCGGTTCGCAGGCACAGCGACCGCAGCTGCACGCGTTTCGCGGCGAGACTCAGCTCGGCCGGCTCCCGCAGCGACCAGTCTCCGTAAGCCGGGTTACGGATATCGAACCCGGTGATACGCCCGGCCCAGCCGAGCCCGTCGACGCTGCCGTCGAGCTCGACACGGGCGTCCGCCAGCGCGCTGGACAGTTGAACGCCGATACGTCGACCGTCGGCGTCGACCGAGAGCGACTCGATAGATTGTCCGCTTAGCTCGATTTGCCGCGCATCGAATCGCAGTTTGAGTGCCTGCGTATCCAGCGGGATTTCTCCCGCCGGCAACAGGTCGAGCCGCGTGCTGCCGTGTAGCTTGCCGATCCGGGTCTCCCCCAGCGCGAGCGCGCTGCCGTCGAACTTTGCGTTGACGCCTGGCGCGTCTCGTGATCCACGCAGCGAACCGTCCGCTTCGAGCTGGCCCTGTGCTTCGGGATAAAGCTCGGCGAGATCCGGGCTGTTCAGCGTCCAGCGCAGATCGAGCTGATCACCGGCGCGTCCGTTGGCGGTAAATCGGGTTCGCCCCGAGGAAAAGTCGAAGCGGTCGATTTCGATGTTCCGATCCTGCAGTTTGAGTAATCCCTGCAGGCTGACCGGGTAGTTGCGTAAGCTGCCGCCGAGCCGCGCGATTTCGATAGTCGCCGACGGCACGCCGTTGTCGATACGGCCATTGCTGCTCAGGACTCCATCGATGTTTGCCGGCCACTCCGGGGCGACGCGCTCCGGGTTCAGGTTACGCGCCGCGACCTGCGCCTGCCATGCGATGACCGGCGTCCACTCGAGCCGGCCGTTGGCGTCGATTTCGCCGTCGACCGTGGTCAACCGCAGACCCTCGAAAACCAGACCGGTGGCCTCGGCGTTCGCGGCGATGCGCTCGAGAGCGAAATCGACGTCAAGCGGCAACGGCGCGCCCGAGTCGATGCGGACGTTGCCGTTGGCGCGCGCCTGCTCGAGATCACCGCTGGCGTTGATCCTGGCCGCGCCCGTGATCGGCGGCAGGGTCGCGTCTAGTCCGCCGCTGTCGAACTCGGCCAGGTCGGCATCGAGCTCCCATCGAGGCGATTGCAGCAGGTCGCTCAGCACCAGCCGGAGATCGAGCCGCAGCGCGTCCCTGAGGCGTTGCTCGAGCGCGGTTTTGCGCAGGTTGCCGCGCAGGGTACCGTCGCCGCCAAGCTTTGCCCCGGAGGGCAGCAATAAATGCCAGCTCATGCTGAAGTCGTGCGGGTAGCTCGCCGCGGGTAGCAGCGAGCCTTGCAGTTCGAAGTCGAAATCTCGCGCAACGACCCTGGCCGTGTCGAGTCGCAGGCCCGGACGTCCCAGCGACGCGACCAGAACAACCTGCTGCAAATCGAAGCGGTTGTCCCCGCGGTTTATCTCGACGCCATCGATCGTCAGTCGTTTTAATTGCAGGGTCAGCGGCAGTTCGATATCGGGCAGGCTGATCCCGGCCGGCGGGTCGTCTGCGGTCGTAGCGGGCGGCAGGGTTAGCGCGAGCGATTCGATTTCTAGAGCATCGAGTTCGATTTCACCGTGAAACAGCGCCCACGGATCCCAGCGCAGCTCGAGCCGCGCCGCGCCAACCTGCAAGTCCGGTTGTTCGTAACGGACCTGGCGCGCCAGGATCGGCCCGCTCAGGCTGCCCGACAGCTCGTTGATCTGCAACCTGCCCGGCAGGTGCGGCTGCGCCTGTCGATAGGCCCATTGCAGGCCGCCCTCGCTGGTCAGCAACCAGGCCAGCGGCGGCAGCGGCAGCAACAGCAGGAGCGCAAGCGCGATGAGCAGGCGGCGTTTCAAAGGTCGGGCCCGATATTGATGTGCAAACGCCAGTCTTCGTCGTCGCTGGTAATCGCATTGGCGAGATCGACGCGAACCGGTCCGACCGGCGACTTCCAGCGCAGTCCGAAACCGGCGCCACGCTCGAGGTCGTCGTTTAGATCGTCGATCGCGTTGCCGATGTCGTAGAACAGCGCCATTCCCCAGCGATCGTCGAAATAGTGCTCGTATTCGACACTGCCCTGCAGCAGGTAACGCCCGCCGATGGCTTCGCCATCGTCGTCGGTCGGGCCGAGCGACTGGTAAGCATAGCCGCGCACGCTGTTGCTGCCGCCGGCGTAGAAGCGAAGCGAGGACGGGATATCGTCGAAATCGCTGGTCTCCGTGGTGCCGAAACCGCCGCGCATGATAATCCGGTCGCGCGGTCCCAGCGAGGTGATGAATTTCAGGCTGCCGCGCAACTGCGCGAAGCTGGTGTCGGAAACCAGGCTTTCGCTGGCGCCGCGCAGGCCGATATCGAAGCGTAGGCCGTCGAGTACGTTGATGAAATCCCGCCCCCAGGTGCGGCTCCAGCTGACCCCCGGAATCAGCAAGGTCGAGGCGTCCGATTCGTTGTCGATGCTGAAATCCTCGAGTTGGTAATCCAGCGAAAGCGTCTCCCGCCACGCGCCGCGGCCATGGTTGAGGCTGACCCCGACGGTGCGCTTGGTACTCGTGCCGCTCTCGAAATCTTCCTCGACCTCACCGATACTGTAGACGATCTGGTCGGTGCGCGGGTTCAATACCGGGACTCGGTAATTAGCCAGCAAACTGTGTCCTATCTCGGAAAGGCGGAGTTCGGTATCGAAGCGATGGCCGCGACGGTTGACGCGGGGCATTTTCCAGCCGAACTTCGTCCGGGCGCCGGTATCCGTGCCGTAGCCCACACCGAGGTCGAAGCGATGGCGCTTGCGCGGGGTCAGCACCACGTCGATCGGCACTTCGATCGTGCCCTCGATCGGTTCGCCGGGAGAAATTTCGACCGACTGGAAGTAGTCGCTGTTGGTCAGTGCCCGTTGCAGTTCGAGCAGGCGATTCAGCGTGTACGGATCGCCGCGCGAGAAGTTGACGAATCGCCACAGCAGGTCGTCGTCCAGCACCGACTGATCGATTTTGATTTCGCCGAACACATGCCTTGGACCGCCGTCGTAGTCGAGATAGATTCGCGCCACGTAAGCGTCGAGGTCGATTTCGACGCGATGACGCCTGAATTTCGCGGCGAAGTAGCCACGCTCGTTGGCCAGTCGACTCAGGCTCGATTTGAATTCATCGTATTCGACGTGCGAAAAAGGCATGCCCTCGCGGACCTGCCGCTTCTCCAGCAGAGCCACGAACTCGGGATCCTCGCGCATCTCCTGGCTGAGCGTCAGCTCGAAGGTTGCGACGGGGATCCGGGCACCCGGATCGATTTGGTAAACCGCGCGCCAGTCGTCTTCGCTTTCCTGGACAAGACGGCCGTCGACGACAGGCCGATAGTAGCCGTAAGGCTCGAGCGCGCTGGCGATTTCGCCACTGGCCTTCTTGTGCAGGCGGCGCAGCTGCTCGGGGCTGAGTAGCGGGTGGTTTTTTTGCTGTTCGATGCTTAAAAACAGGCGCACGTTGGTTTCGAGCTTGTCCTCGATGCCGTTTATTTCTACCGTGACCGTGGGTTGTGCCAGCGCGGTTGGTGCCCACAGGCAGGCCAGCAGCAAAGCGAGCGCCAGCCGCGGGGAATGGCGCACTCCCGGCGTACCGGCGCCAGACGCACGAAACTTGACGGATTCGCGGACCCCGATGAAGGAAGGCGTGTACTGCAATGGGCTGGTGAACTACTGACTCCGGAATAAGCGCCAATTCTAACAGCGGGACGGTCGAATTAGCAGCGTCTTGTTTAGCCTGGCCAGGAATCGCCTTTGACCGGGATCGGGTACCGGGGTTGGCCGCGTGTTCAGCACCATCGTGCCGTTTGCAACCGGCTCGCTACAGGCGCAGGCCGCCGTCCAGTTCGAGCACACGACCGCTGAAGTAATCGTTCTCGATGATGAAACGAACCGCGTCGGCGAGTTCCTCGACCTTGCCGGTACGCTGCAGCGGCACCGCGCTGGTAATGCGATCGTGGGCTTCCGGCTTGAGCGATGCGACCATCTCGGTTTCGAACACGCCGGGCGCGATCGCGGCGCTTCGAATATTATAACGCGCCAGCTCGCGCGCCCAGGTCGTGCTCAGCGCGGCGACCCCGGCCTTGGCCGCGGCGTAGTTCGACTGTCCCGCGTTGCCGGCGCGGCTAATGCTCGAGATATTGACGATGACGCCCTCGTTGCCGTTGCGAATCATGCTGGTGGCAGCCTCGCGTCCGCAGAGAAAAACGCCGGTCAGGTTGATGTCGATAACCTGTTGCCATTGTTCCAGCGACAGGCGGTCGACGATTTCGCCGTCCTTGACCTTGACCAGCATCGCATCGCGCAGGATGCCGGCGTTGTTGACCAGGCCCGCGATCGGACCGAGATGTTCCTCGATCGAGACAAAGCAGCGTCGCACGCTGGTTTCATCGGACACGTCGCAGGTGAAAGCGAAGCATTCCGCGCCGGCCTGCTGGCAGGCGATCAGGGTTTCATCGAGACGCTCCGCGTTGACATCGAGAATCGCGAGTTTCGCCCCGCGCTCGGCCAGGGCTAGACTGATCGCCTCGCCGAGGCCCTGCGCGGCGCCGGTGACGACAAAGGTATTATTTTTGATTTGCAAGATAAGTTTCCCTGAGTTCGTGTTTGAGGGTTTTACCGGCTATGTTGCGAGGCATTTCGTCAACCGTCATCAGCGCCGAGATTTTCTGAAAGCCCGCCTCGACGCGATTGTTGATCCAGGATTTGAGTCGCTCCCGGTCGATCTCGGCGCCCTCTCTCGGGACCACTGCCGCAACCGGAGTTTCTCCCCACTTTTCCGATTCGACGCCAAACACGGCGACCTCCAGTACATCCTCGTGGGTGCTCGCGATCGCCTCGATATCCTGCGGGTAGACGTTGACGCCACCGGAAATGATCAGGTCTTTCTTGCGCCCGGCGAGATACAAAAATCCCTGGTCGTCAACGTAGCCGAGGTCGCCGGTGTAAAGCCAGCCGTCGCGAAAAGCCTCGCGGGTCAGCTCGGGCTGGTTGTAATACCCCGATGACAGCGCCGGCCCGCGGCCGACGATTTCGCCGATTTCGCCGGTGCCGAGCTCTCCGCCGTCGTCGCCCAGGATACGCATTTCGTAACCCGGCGGCGGGCAGCCCACCGATCCGGGGCGGGAGGCGAAATCGGCCCGATCGAGAATCGTGACGAAACCCTCGGTCAGGCCGTAGAGCTCGTAAAATCGGTCCGGGATGACCGCGTCGACCGCTTCCTTGTATTGCTGTTGCAGCGGCGCGCCAATCGTCAGCAGCATTTCCAGCGAGCGCATGTTGTCGTGGGTGAAGCGCGGACTCTGCAGCAACGCGATGATTTGCGCGGGCACCATCATGATATGCGTGACGCGCTCGCGCCGCAGCGTATCGATCATCGCGTCGACATCGAAATAAGGTTGCAGGACGTAACGCGCGCCGAGAAAAAAACAGGGCATCAGGGTGACGAAGGCGCCGTTGAAGACGATCGACCCGCTGTGCAGCACGACGCTCTCCGGCGTCATGCGGAAGGCCGCGGCGAAATGGCTGCCGTAGTGGGAGCGCACCAGGTGTGAGTGCATGATGCCCTTGGGCAGGCCGGTCGTGCC
>JABAOD010005572.1_pt1 | contig 11824 bp, 13 predicted proteins | sample 7062151 | NCBI WGS metagenome assembly JABAOD01 (sample SAMN14538626, study PRJNA623070) | marine sediment metagenome | biome: marine biome [ENVO:00000428]; feature: marine pelagic biome [ENVO:01000023]; material: deep marine sediment [ENVO:00002113] | place: India: Gulf of Khambhat ...
GCGGCCACATGAGGACCTTGAATGATCGGTGATGACCGTTGGTGAGGATCCACCAATGCCGGTGGTGAGCGGTGGGATCGGGCTTGCGTTCACCCGGCAGAGGCCGCGGACCGCTTCGCCGACGTCGTTCGATCCCGTAGCGGCCACTCCGAAGGCGCTGTGCCGGAAGGGCCTTCGGCTTGTTCAGGTCCGGGATCGAAGCACTGTGACCCTGGATCTCCTCTCCCTCAGAGATCCGCGCGATCACACTGTGCCGTGTGTGACGCGGCGGGTGATCGCTGTTGACGGTTGACGAGCGGTGTCATGATCCAGCCGATACGGGATGCTCGTTTGTTGGCCGTTGATGGTGGTCTGCTTTGGCGAGGCGCGGCCCTATCTACGGCGTGGGCGCCCAGTGGGCTGAGTGGTGGGATACGGTGTCTACATCAGGTGCGTTGGGCGCCTTATTGGGTGAGAGCTGTTTTGGGGAGGAGAGGTGACCGACCGGGACGTTTCGGTCGACGCCTTTGCGGGATTCGTGCAGGAGCGCGGACCGGGCCTCAAGCACGCCTTGATGGCCGCCCTGGGGACGGAGATGGGGATGGAGGCCGCCGCGGAGGCCTTGGCATACGGATGGGAGCACTGGGATCGGGTGAGCGTGATGGACAACCCCGCCGGGTACCTGTATCGGGTGGGTAACAACTGGGGCACGCGCAAGCTGCGCACCAGGAACCCGGGGCTCTTCTTCCCGGCGGTGGCGTCTCACACGCCCTGGGTAGAGCCGGGATTGCCGGCGGCGCTGGCGGCGCTCTCGCCCAAGCAGCGGACCGCGGTGGTGCTGGTGCACGGAGCGGGTTGGACGATGGCGGAAGTGGCCGACCTGATGGGAGTGTCGCGGGGCGCGGTGGGCAAGCACGTCGGACGGGCGCTCGAGCGGCTGCGAGCGTCGCTGGAGGTGGATGATGACCGCTGACCTTCAGACCCAGCTGCGCGACTACTGGAGCACGGTCTACGAGGCGATGCCCGACCTCGAACCGGAAGAGCTGCGACAGCGGCCGCTGCCGGCCACCGCGCCGCCTCCGCCCCCGGTGTGGCGGTGGCGTCCGGTGTTGGTGGCAGGGCTGGCCGCCATCGTGGTGCTGCTCCTGGTGGGCGGCGCCGCCCTGCTGTTCGCAGGGCCGGACTCGGAACCTGCCGAGGAGTTCGACTACCGGCTCTCGGAGATACCCCCCTTCCGCGCCGAGGTTCGCTACACGCTGGATCCTGAGACATACGGCGACGCCGCCGACGGGGTGATGGTCGCGGTGGCCTATGGAGGCGACGGGTTGTATCGCCTCGATCTGCTCAATGACATACCCGCCCTCAGAGGCGAGTTGCACGGTCGGGCTGGGAGTTTCAGGGTCCTCAACGGTCCCGAGCGAGGCGAGTTTTCGGCGGGGGATGACCTCTTCGTCTTGTGGGATGTGATACCGGGAGGCAACGACGTCTTTGGTGAGCTTGAGTCTTTCGCCTGGGAGCCCTGGGATGGGCTCTGCGGCTTTGGTGAGCGCGAAGTGTTGGGCTCGGGTCGGGTGGCGGGACGTGGGGTGACGCAGCTGCGGTGCTCATACGGCGACGACTCCTACGAGCTGTCGGTCGACAGCGAGACTGGCTTGGTGCTGCGGGCCTCCGGCGGCGAGATGCCCGAGCTCCTCATCGGGGACACGTGTCTGTGTGCCGTCGGGTTCGAGGTGGTCACGGTCGAGTACGAGCCCGAGTTCGCAGCCGACCACTTTGAGGTCGCGCCGCCACCCGGCGCGCGGACCGGGCGGGAGGCATGGACACCGGCCCCATCCCAAGGGCCCGAGCCGGGCAGTCCGGCGCCGCCACTGCAGGGAACCACCCTCGACGGCGCCGCCTTCGACCTCGCCGACCTGCGCGGCAGCCGGGCCGCCCTCTACTTCTGGGCCTCGTGGTGCTCGCCGGACCTCATCAACCCGGCATTCGACGACCTGGCCGCCATCTCGCTGACGCACCCGGACCTGGCCATCGTGACGATCCTCGTCGACGATCGCCCGGAAGACGCCCGAGCGATCCTCGCCGAGCGGGGGATCGACTTCCCGACCATCGATTCGCCCGAATTCGCCGAAGTCTCCGAGGGTCCCAGCCCCGGCGGGGAACTGTGGGGTGTTCACGGGGTGCCACTACTCGTCCTCGTCGAGGAGGACGGCAGCGTGGTGCACTCGGAGCCCGGATACGACGGGATCGGGCCGGGTGCCTACCGTAAGCTGTTGCACGACCTCGGTTGGTGATCCGGGTCGACGCCGGTTCCAGGCAGCCGCGGCCCGCCAACGGAGGCGCCTCGGTAATGGCCTTCGTACCGGCTCGGCTCATCGCCGGATCGTCAGTTGGCGGGACGGGTCGACATAGAGGTACTGGCCGTCCTTGCCCAGCGCCGTCACGACTCCGTCGGCGGTCAGCCACCACTGGTAGCCGTAGTTGGTGACTACCGCGCCGGCGTAGTCGGCCGGCCACTCGGCAGCGGTGTAGGCGGGAGTGAATGAGGCAGCCAGCCACTCCGGTGACACCACCTGCGCCCCGTCGACGGCGCCGTCGTCGAGCACCAGCTGGCCGAAGCGGGCCAGGTCGGGGGCGGTGAGGGCCAGACAGCACCAGGTGCGCTCCAGGCCGTCGGTGTCGTCGGTGCTCCACATCCCGGGGTGCTCCACCCCCAGCGGGTCGAGAAGCGGCGCTGGAGATAGGAGGTGATCGACTCGGGGGCCAGCACCCGGTGGAGGATGAGCCCGAGGATGGCGTTGTCGCCCGACTTGTAGGTGAACTCGGGGTGGGTTCGTCCCGCACCTTCAACCCGACGATGTCGCGCTCCAGGTCGGCGGTGTAGTTGAACTCGACGTGGATGCCGAAGGGGTTGTCATCCTCGACGTAGCCGGCGTTGGTGTCCATGGCCAGCGCGTCGGCGATGGTGACGGTGTCGAAGCCCCCTTCGCTCAGCTCCGGGACGGAGACGGTGACCGGATCGTCGACCGAGCCGATCAGCCCGTCATCGATGGCCGCCCCCACCAGCAGCGAAGTGATCGACTTGGTCACTGAGAACAGCATCGAGGGGGTGGCAGCGTCGTGGGCTGGGGCGTACCACTCGTACACCACCGCCCCGTCGTGGACGATCACCATGGCCAGCCCGTCGTTGGCGGCCAGCACCGACCCGATCGGCGTCGCGGCGCCATCGATGGTGACCGTGGGCTCGGCCACCGGCGCCTTCGGCCACGGGCGCGGGGCGGGCGAGGCGACGGTGGGCGGCCCGGGTACTCGAGGTGATCCCACACCGTGGAGGTGCCCTGGGTGAACACCCGCCACATGGCGTCCGGGCCGATCGTCGCCGCCCAGACCCCCATGTAGAGGAGGAACAGCGCCAGCAGCGAAGCCAGCACGATGAGAATGCGCCGAACCCACCTCACCCCACCAAGCGTAGGCGGGGGACGAACCGCCGATCCGTGTCGCAGACGGCCGATACCGCCGCCGTCATCGCGTACCAGGTAGAGCTGATGGCTGGTGCGGTGGCGGGGAAGTGTTGCTCGAGGAGCCAAAGATGCATCGGGCCGGCTACGTGCAGGCTGCGGTCCCATGCCGCGCAGCGAGAGGCTCACGGCGAGCGGATTGCCCGGCATGGGTCGGGTCTGCTTTGACCACCGGTTCCGTCCGCCCCTTCGAGGCGTAGGCTGGACCTGCGCGCTGGATGGAGGGGGCATGACCAAGCTCGGATGGCTGCTGGTTCTTCTGATGGTGGCCGGGTTGCTCGCCGCCGGATGCGGAGGCGAGCCATCGGGACAGGGTGAGTCTGGTACGAACGCCGAGACGGGCAGCTCAGAGTCCGAAAGCGGGGAGACCGCTTCGACGACCGAACCGCCGGCCGAGACAACGGCGCAAGAACGGGTCGTCTGCCATGTGCCGGAACCGACACCGATTCCGCTCGGTGAGCCGTTCGAGGGTGAGGTCCTTGGATGGGACGAGTGTTTCACCGTCGAGGTACCAGCAGGGGTGGCCACCTTCACCGTGGAGCTGACCGGGCTTCAGGACCAGTTGAATCTCTCTGTCGGGTACTCCGATCCGGAGACCATTCTGTACAACACGGGGGCGTTTTGGGCGTCCCGGGAAGATGATCTCGCCGACGAATCGGTGGTGATCGAGAATCCCGAACCCGGGACCTACTACATCAACGTGGCCGTGGCCACGTTCCGCAACGAGTCACCGTTCACCCTCACCACGTCGACGTCCTGAAGGGCGGTACCACCGCCTGGTGAGGGAATCCGACAGTTCCTGTCAATCGGAGCGATCGATGGCGTCGCTGAGATTGACACGACGTAACTGGCGAGTTCATCGGCTGGCAAGGATTCTGTAAGAAACGTCCTGCATGATGAGGCAAGGCAGGCGCGGCCGCTGGCCGCTCCTGCAAGCAGTTCAGCTTCTAGAGGGGAATCCTCATGAAATACCGAGCGATCTGGACGGCGATGGTCGTCTTGTTGAGTCTGCTCATCGCCGTTCCAGCCTCGGCGGCCGCTCCGGCCTCCGGTACCGTCGTCGAAGGTAAGAGCGTGCCCGGCCTGGCTCTGGGCGACACCCGGGCCACCGCTGAAGCCTCGTTCGGCGCACCCGAGGGCTGCCGGGACTTCACGGGCAGTGACCCGGATGCGTTCGATGCGGAGTGCGGCTTCCCGGTCGAGGGCGGCGGAACCGTGACCCTATTCTTCGAAGGAGCCGAAGGTGGGCCGTCGCAAGGGACGCCGACCGACGTGGTGTATCGCATCTCCTGGAACCAGCTCGTAGCCGGCTGGACGACCACCGCCGGTGTCAACATGACCCTTGCTCTCGAAGATCCCGACGCGGTCATTGCCGCCTATCCCGACGCGCAAGTCGTCTACAACCCCTTGTTCGGGAACGTCGAGCTCATCAGAGATACCAGTTTGGGAATCACCATCGACTACGTGCCTATGTTCTATGTCGGGAAACTGGCCATCTTCATGTCGATCTATGAGCCCTTTGAATCATCCCCGCCCCCGCCGCCCGAACAGGTGATCAAGGTGAAAGCCGTCGACCTGACCGTCACCAAAGTCAAGGGCAACCGCACCATCACCGGCTTGGTGTTGGTGCGCGACCAGACCGGCTATGGAGCGGAGGGCGCAACCGTCACGGCCACCTGGCTCCTTCCCGACGGGACGACCCGGCAGGTGTCCGCCGCCACATCCGATGACGGCTGGGCATGGTTCCGGCTGTCAGGGGTCAAGGGGGGCTACTACACCCTGTCGGTGGACGACGTAGTGCTCGAAGGCTACCGATTCGACTCCGAGGGGAGTGTCCTATCGGGCGCGATCCGGGCCAAGTAGGGACGGAGCCGGCTGACGCGCGCACTAGCGCCAAAAGGAGGTCACGTCGCCCTCCAGACTCATACGGCCGAGCCTGAGCGAAACCGGTTGAGGATCACCTTGTGTTCTTGGGCGAGAAGCTTGCCGTGTGGTGAGTCGGATGGGAGGTGGCCGTGCGGCTCTTTCGCTCACCCCCGTACTTCTGTCACCGCTTGGGCTGGTTCCGATGCACGGAAGTGCCGTAGTGCACCGTTGCTTGTGGGATGTCCACAGGGTTTCGGGACCCGGGTCGGCAGGGACTCCATGGGGAGCTTCGTCGAACTTGCCAGCCGCCGCACGAGACAATAGGACCGGGTCTGATGACGGGCAACACAAGCGACGATGGGTGTCGAGTGGTCACAACCAGCTGGTCCGGCGACACCGTGCTGGCCGAGATCAGAAGAGCGGATCGCCCGGCAGTTCGCTGGCTTGCTTCACCCAAGCGGCGAGTTGAGCTTCGTCGAGCTGGTCGTCCTCGTGGACGTGGAGGTAGCGCACTGCCTCGTGCTTGGACTCGCCGGGGGGGACAGGACGCAGCGACGCGCCGTTGAAGAAAGCCACCTTGACGTACTTCGTGAAGCAATGGAAGTTGAGGAACCAGCCCTGGCCCTCGATGCCATAGAAGGGCGAGTTCCACCTCACCGCCTTGCGCACACTGGGCACGGTGCTCACGATGATCGAGTCGAGGTGGCGCCCGACGTCGCGTTTCCAGCCCGGCATGGCCGCGATGTAGGCCTGCACGGGGGCGTCGCCGTCGCCCTTGGCGATCTGAGGGTTGCCGCCCGAAAGGAGCTTCGGCTTCGCAGAGGGACTCTTGCTGTTGGCAGCGGTGGAGCGCTCGCTTGTGCTGCCCGTCCCCTTCGGGTTGGCCTGGGACGCGTTCAGGGCCGCTGCGGCGCGGACCAGGGACTTGAAGGCCTTCTCGTCGATCTCGTCCCCCTCACGGAGGTCAATGGCGCGCCTCGTGTTGCCTGCGAGGCCGGCGTTGAAGAGACCTGCCGGATCCTCGAGAGAGGCTCCCTTGGCGAAGGTGAGTTTCACCTTGTCCTTGTAGGTCTCGCCGGTGCAGATCAGCCCGTCGTGGGACCACACCGGGACCCCTTCCATCGAGGTCGACGGCTTCCTCCATTTCACCTCCTCGACCACATCTGGGTCGGCCTGCTTGATGAGGTGGCGAATCCGGGAGAGCACCTCACCCCGCCAGTCGGGCAGCTCCTTGATGCTCGCGTCGATGGAATGAGACTCGGGCTTGGCCTTGCCGGCCATGCTCAGTCCCTCCGCAGCGGGTCGGCCTGCAGAGGCGGTGGCGTGTTTGTTGACGCTCGCCGACTTCTTGGAGTCAGCCACGGCGACGCCTTGAGCGCTTGTCGTGCTCACCGGACCGCTTGTTCGAAGAATGCCCGGATGTCTTGACCACTGCCATGGCGGTGTCCTTGTCTACTTGGTCGCTAGACGCATCATGCCAGGTACGACGATTCGTCGCGGTCGGACGAGGCCTGAGCTGATCTTCACAGCGGCAGTCGGACCTGCGCCGTCGTCCTTGCAGTGGGCCGCGGGGCGGCCTGAAGAAGGCCGCGAAGCGCGGCAACCCGGGCAGCAACTCCGAGTTGCCGACCTGATCGATCAGCACGGATGATCGGACCGTGTTCCCAGCTGCCCTGGTCCTCCTCGGCGTCGCTGTCACTCCGTCGGGAGTGCGCCGCGACCACGGTCGCCACCACATCCGACACGTGTGCCAGGGTGAGGCGTGGGCGTCTGCGGCGTCCCGATCGAGGCCCTTGCAGCCGTCACGATCGACGCCACGGTAGGCGATTGGCACGGGAGCGCTGTCTTTCTCGGGAGGGTGAGAGGATGCCACGGCCGTCGCTGGGCACCATGATCGTTGGACTGATACTGGCACTCGGCATGGGCGGCCTGCTACTGGGATGGCTGGCCCTCGATACCGGCTCTGGTTCTCGTTCATAGGCGGGATCGTCGTGGGTCTGGTAGTTGTCCTCATCGGTGCCGCCTCGAGCCGAGAGCCCAACTGACGCTCACGTTGACCTACACATGGCCGGCAGGGACTCAGCGCTGGCCGAGAGATATCTGTCAAATACGCCTTCGCCAGGGTCGTGGCGGAGGTCCTGTCCCATCAGCCTCGACGAGGCGCCCGTGACCACCACGGCGACCACACGACACACAGAGATGACCGTGGTAACCGGTGGGATCGGCCTTGCGTTCACACGGCAGAGTCAAACAGACCGTAGGCGGTCTCTCCTGCGGTCGGAGCGCCCACCACGCGACACCCGTGGCAATGGACGGGGGTTTCTTGGCTCACTGAGTCCTGATTTCGGCTTCCGGCTGGAGGGGCGCACGGGGACTAGTCGCGGTCATGGTCAACCGCTACGTATGGCAGGCTTCCTCGTCACCCGGTGTTGCCCAGGTCCCGGCGCTCAAAGACCATTCCCCCGGCGATGACGACCGCTGAGACCCAAAGCGCCAAGACCGCCCCGCCATGCCAAACCTCGACGTTTTCCGTTCCGCCAGGCTGGAAGAGGGCACCGCCCGCTGTGAAGGGAAGGACCTGTTGAATCCAGTCGCCAGGGATCAGCGCTCCCAGAGCCGAATCCACAACGAGCGGAATGATTATGGCGAGGGTGATAGCCAGCGACTGGTTGGTTAGAAGCAAACCGAGCCCATAGCCGAACATCGCCGAGAGCACCAGGAACAGCACTGACCCACCAGCAGCCTGAAAGAGACCCTCGGCCCCGAAGTCGATGTCAAACCCTTTCAGGCCGAACCAGAAGATCCCGACTGTTGTGTTGACGGCAACCATGATGAGGCTCGCGACGAAGGCGACGGCGGCGAGGACAATCCCCTTCGCAGCAATCACTTCACCGCGGATCGGGGCCGCTGCGAGACTAGGGAGCACCGTCTTCGATTTGTATTCCCCACCCATCACCATCACGCCGAGCACGGCCAACAAGATTCCAGTGACCGGGGTCGAAAAGTCCATGAGCGCCGTAATCAGGGTGTCGGTGTTGTTGAGCGCGGACCTGGGGACCTCCCGGGCGGTGTCGTAAAAGCCCACCGAAAGCGACAGCATGCCCAAGCCAAGAACGAAGGTCAAGGCCAACAGGATCCAGTGGCTGCGCAGCGTACTGAACTTGATCCATTCCGAGCGCATGAGCTTGTTCACGGTGCCACCTCCCCGCTCGAAGTGGCTCCGTCCCCCGGCGTTCCCCCGGTCCGGTATTCTCTTTGATCCGCAGTGAGCTCGAGGAAGGCATCCTCCAGCGAGGTGGTCTGCTCGCGCAGTCCGTGCAGGGGAATGCCGAGCAGCGCCGCCAGGTCGCCAACGGCTGCGGCCGGGGTGTCCGATACCCGCAACTCCCCATTCTCGGCGACCACAGTCGCACCCCGGTTTTCGAGCTCGGCCTTCAGTTCCTCCGGCCGGGGAGTGCGTACGAGGACGTCTTTCACACTCTCGGCCATGAACTTGTCGACCGACGTTCTGGCCATGAGGCGGCCCTTACCTATCACGACCAGGTAGTCGACGAAGAGAGAGAGCTCGGCGAGCAGATGACTCGACACGAACACGGCCCGCCCCTCATTTGCCAGACCCCGGAGGTATTCGCGGACCCAGCGTATTCCTTCCGGGTCGAGCCCGTTGGCCGGTTCGTCGAGCACTACGTACATGGGGTCACCGAGCAGCGCGCCCGCGAGGCCGAGCCGCTGCCGCATGCCGAGGGAGTATTCCCCAACGGCCTTGTTGGCGGCCGGAGCGATGCCGGTCGCCTCCATGACCTCATCGATGCGGGAGTCCGGCATCCGGGAGCAGGCGGCCAGCATGCGCAGGTGGTTGCGGGCTGAGCGCTTCGGGTGGATCGCCTGGGCCTCGAGCAGACTGCCGACCACACGGGCCGGATATTGAATCTCGCGGTAACGCTGCCCGTCCACGGTCACCCGACCGCCGTCCGGCCGGTCGAGGTCGAGCATGAGACGCATGGTGGTCGACTTCCCGGCCCCATTTGGGCCGAGGAACCCCGTGACTTTGCCCGGCACCACCTCGAAACTCAGGTCGTCTACCACGGTCTTCGGCCCAAAAGCCTTTGTCAAGCCGTCAACCACGATGGCCATTGCCGCTCCCCATCCCGACTTGCTGAAAAACCTACCAGCGTTGCCGGCGGGGGGCATTGGCAAACACCGTGGCGCCTACCGGGTGGATGCGAGTTCGACCCATCGGTGTCGCTAGACAACGTTGGCGTTCGAACCGGGCCCTGCGCTCAGCCGACCGGTTGGCGAAGCTCGGGTACCTTTGGCTGAAGCCGCTCGTGCTCGCGAGCTGCCACGGCGAGGCGGGTACGCAGAAAAGGTGGTTCTCGTTACCGGCGCATGATCAGGATCGCTGAAGCGGGTCGACACGGTGACGGTCGCAAATGACGGCCCCCGCCCCGTGCCTGACCAGTGATATGGTCCCGTCCACAACAGTCACTCCTTCCTGTTGCCCCGTCTCCCTCGAACCCACTATCTCAATTCGGTGGCTGCTACCCGAAGGGTCCGAGTCACGCTCCCGTTGATCAGGAGCGGCCGCCCGGTGCACCCGCCGGGCTGAGGTTGGTGACAGATCCACAGGATGGTTGGGGACTCGCAGCTCGGGTGGTGGTGGTCGCATAGTCGCTGGTTGGCAAGCAACGAGGACATTGTGAGGAGACCGGTGACCAAGCTTGGGCGTAGTCCCGTACATTTCACCTCGAAGGACTCGTCCGCGCCTGAGCGGCTCCTGGTTCGCCTACTCCTCCTGCGGACCTGTCTCGTCGGCTGTGCTCGACGTCGGTCTCCAGCAGGGTTCGTCCACTGAGCCCGTCGGCTAGTCCTAACTCGAGGAAGAGGGTCTCGGCACTCAAGGAGCTGCCAACCACCTCGCGACCTCTGTGTCGATGCGACTCCGGCTGATCAGGTCTTCGACCCCGGCCACTGTTTCCTCTTGACCGATTATCGAGTTGACCGACGATCGAGCGGCCGTGTAGCTCGACCATCCCGGCCACACGCTGGCCGGTTGAGCAGCAAGGGTCCCTGAATACCTCTCCGGGCCGGATGAATGCTCTGGGGACACCGCTCGGGGTACCGGGACCAATAGGGACTTTCGACTCTAGCGGTAAATACTGTACATACAGTATTTATAGGACGTACAGGAAATGAGGAGAAACGATGGTGTCACGCGATGAGTTCCAGTTCATCGAGGAGATGGGCGAGTTGTTCGAGCGGAGCGGCTCGCCGCGTATGGCCGGACGAGTGTGGGGTTACCTTCTCGTCGTGGAAGTCGAGCAGCTGTCGTCCGCGCAGCTGGCCGAAGCACTCGACGCATCGGGCAGTTCGATCAGCTCGGCGACGCGCATGTTGGTGGAACTAGGCATGCTGGATCGAATCCGGGTTCCGGGAGAACGCAGCGACTACTTCACCATCCATCACGGCGCAGTGCTCAATCTCGTGAAGCGACCCTTCGAAGCGATCGCCCGAGCTCGAGAGCTGGCGGCGCGGGCCATGGTGACTTTCGCCGACCGCGAGATAGCCGCACCCCACCTGAGGGAACTGCACGACGCGTACGCCTGGTTCGATCGTGAGTTCCCGCTCCTCGTGGAGCGTTACACCGCCGAACGGGAAGGGTCAAGAGGGTGAGGGGTCATGCTCATCGAATTGAAGGACGTTACGAAGCGATATGGAGAGGGCGAGGTGGCGGTGGCGGCCCTGGCCGGCATCGAGTTGGTGGTTGATCGGGGGGAATTCGTCGTGATTCTCGGGCCCTCCGGGAGCGGCAAGACGACGCTGCTCAACGTGGTAGGGGCTCTCGACACCGCCAGCGACGGGTTGGTACGCGTCAACGGAATCGACCTCACCACTGCCTCGCGGAGAGAGCTGTTCGAGTTTCGGGCCACCACGGTCAGCTTCGTGTTTCAGGCTTTCAACCTGTTCCCGGGCTTGACCGCCCGGGAGAACGTCCGGTTCGGAGCGGACGCGGCGGGATCCAAAACGGATCCGGACCTGATCCTGGCGAGCGTCGGCCTGGGCGACAAGGGTGATCGGTTCCCCCACGAGCTGTCGGGGGGGGAGCAGCAACGGGTGGCGATCGCCCGTGCGCTTGCCACCGGGAACCCGATCCTGCTGTGCGATGAGCCGACCGGGGAGCTGGACTACCAGACCGGCGTGCAGATTCTCGGATTGCTCCAGGAACAAGCCGGCAACGGCCGCGCGGTGTTGGTCGTGACCCACAACCGAGAGGTATCCCGCTCGGCCGACCGAGTTATCGAGCTCTCGAGCGGGCGCATAGTCAGTGACGGGCCCCCGGCCGGCGGCAAGGCTCCCGTCGCCGAGCTGGCCTGGTGAGGAGGTGTCATGCGCACTCTCGGTCTTCTACTCCGCTGGTCGTGGCGCGATGTGCGGGTCCATTGGGTCAAGGTGGCGGCCATCGC
>JABAOD010005900.1_pt7 | contig 11817 bp, 9 predicted proteins | sample 7062151 | NCBI WGS metagenome assembly JABAOD01 (sample SAMN14538626, study PRJNA623070) | marine sediment metagenome | biome: marine biome [ENVO:00000428]; feature: marine pelagic biome [ENVO:01000023]; material: deep marine sediment [ENVO:00002113] | place: India: Gulf of Khambhat ...
GGACGACTCCTCCCCGGCGGAGTCGCCGAGAAGCTTCGCCGCGAAGGGCAACAGATCGGCGAATCGGAAACCCTCGACGTCACAGTTCTCATGGGCGACATCCGCGGTTACACCACCATCGCCGAGCAGACCCATCCCGGCGTCCTGGCCGGCCAGCTGAACGAGCACCGGGCCGCCATGAACGGGGCGATCCTCGAGGCTGACGGCACCATCATGCAATTCGTCGGCGATGCCGTCATCGCGGTGTTCGGCGCGCCACTCCCGCAGGACGACCACGCCCGGCGGGCGCTCGAAGCTGCTCGAGCAATGCACCACGCCCAGGCTCGACTCAACAGGTCCTGGCAGGCCGAAGGCAAAGAGCCGTTTGGCCTCGGCGTCGGCCTGTCCACGGGCACTGTGGCTGCGGTGCTGCTGGGGTCGGAGGAGCGCCTCGAGTACACGGTGATCGGAGACACCGTGAACCTCAGCCAGCGCGTGCAGCAGTGGGCCGAGCCCGGCGAGACGGTCATGACGAGCGCTACCTGGGAGGCATGCGCCCGGCCGAGCGACGTGGACGAGCTCGAGCCAGCGCTCGTGAAGGGACGGGCGGCGCCGGTGATGGCCTATCGGTTCCCAAGGAGAGAACCGTGAGCATCGGGGACCGCACCCTGATCGGATGGGGGAGGTTCCTCGCCGCCGCCTCGGTGATCTCGAGTGTCGGGGCGTTGGTGGTGGTGCTCGTGGGCGACGCTCGCTTGCTCATCGACGACTTCAACCTGAATCTGCTCGGAATCCTCGGTGTCGGTTTTGGAGCCCTGGTCTGGGTGACGATCCCGCACCAGCCTCGCAACGGTGCGATCTGGGTCTTCGCCGCGTCCGGGTTGTTTGCGGCCGTGAACGTCATCAGCGCAGTGTCGGCGACCTTGCTCATCCGACGCCGTGTTCCGGGATTCAGCTTTGAGGATCTGGGAGATGTGAGCGCGTCTGATCTCTCGCCTCTGGAGCAGTGGGCCGCGTATCCGTCCGCCTGGGCTTGGCCAGTGGCCTTCTTTGCGGCATTGACCTTGGGTCTGATGCTGTTTCCGGACGGCCGAGCTCCCTCACGGCGCTGGATCTGGCTCGGTTGGTTCAACGCCATCGCCATCGGCCTGGCGACTGCTGCCCCTGCCTGGCTCTACCGGCCCGGGAGCACCGTGCCTTTTGCAACACCGCTCGAAGCGCTGCCGGGCGCCGCCGGCGCCGCCGCCAACTTCACTGTGTACCTGCTGCCGCTCTGTGCCTTGTTGTCGGTCGTCGCGTTGGTCGTCCGGTACCGGAGCAGTTCCGGGATGGAGCGACGCCAGATTCGCTGGATCGCTTGGGGGGGAACCTCGGTGGTCATCGGGCTCGCCGGTTCCTTCACCGCCGCAGCTCTGATCGACGGCAACATCGAGGGTGCCTCCACTGTGGTGGATGACGTCATCTTCCTGATCGGCGAGATGCTCTTGGTGGGCGCGTTCGCGCTCGCCATCACCAAGTACCGGTTGTACGACGTTGACGTGGTGATCTCCAAAACGGTCGCCTATCTCTCGTTGGCGATCGTGGTCGCCGTCGTGTACGTGACGTCGGTGTTCGGACTGCTGGTGTTGTTCGGCGATCCCGATGAGGCGCTGGCGGAGCTGGGGCTCGAGTACTGGTTCGCCGCGACGGCACTGGTGGCCATCGTGTTCGAGCCACTCAGGATCCGGTTGCAGCGGCTCGCCAACCGGATGGTGTACGGCCAGCGGTCGGCGCCCCACGAGGTGCTCTCCCAACTGACCGCGCGACTGTCGCAGGCATCGGAGGGCGAGAGCCTCCAGGGCATGGCGCAGCTCATCAGGGAGGGAACCGCCGCCGATTCGGCCATCGTGTGGCTGCGCATCGGAGAGGGTCTGCGGCCCGCGGCGACTTACCCACCCTCTGCTCTGGAGAGCACCCGGGATGTGGGCGGTGTGGCCGAGCTGCCGGCGTCGGATAAGGAGCTGTCCGTGCCCGTGCGGCACTCCGGGGAGCTGCTGGGAGCACTCGGTATTGCCAAACCGCGCTCGCACCCGGTCAGCCCGGCTGACGAAGCGCTCCTCTCGGATGTTGCTGCAGGTGCGGGCTTGCTGCTCCGGAACCGTCGTCTCAACGCAGAGCTGGCGAGTCGAGCCGAGGAGCTTCGGGCGTCCCGTCGCAGGCTCATCTCGACCCACGACGCTGCCCGACATCGGCTGGAACGCGATCTCCACGACGGTGCTCAACAGCAGGTCGTCGCGCTCAAAGTCCGCCTGGGCCTCGCCAAGACCATGGCTGAGCGCGAGGGAGCCTCGGATCTGGCCAAGAGGGTGGCGGGCCTGGCTGACGAGACCCAGAGAGCCGTGGACGCCATGCGCAGAGTGGCACGGGGCATCTACCCGCCTCTGCTCGAAGCCGAGGGGTTGGGACCGGCACTCACCGCGATGTGCCGCACCGCCGACCTGCCGTTGCGCATCGACCTGGGGTCGCTACCTCGCTACTCGAGAGAAGCCGAAGAGACCATCTACTTCTGCGTACTCGAGGCTGTGACGCAAGCCGCCCGGATGGGAGCCACTGCGGCCCGGCTCGAAGTGGAGAGCGCGGATTCGTACGTCACGGTGACCATCGCCCACGACTCGGTCTCTGACCCGAACGACCTCACCGCGCTGACCGATCGGCTTGATGCGTTCAGCGGATCGGTCACGACTTCGACTGCTGACGCCGGCACGAGCATCGTCCTGTCTGTCCCTGCCGCCCGCCACGTCCTGGAGCCGGTATGAGCGCGTCGACACTGACCATGGTCGGAAGCCCGAACCGGGCCCTCGTCCGAATCCTGCGAGGGACCGCCGGCCTGGGAAGCGGCCTGGCCCTGGTGGGACTGGGAACGCTCCTCGCCGGCGGTCACAGCGGAGCTGTGTCGGCGGAGCTCATCTGGGTCTTCGCGCTGATGGCCGTCTTCTTCTCCGTGGTCACGTGGCTGGTGGCTCCCCGCCAGCCTGGAAACAAAGTGGTGTGGACGATGACGGCATCGGCATTCTTCGGCGGTGTGTGGATCGCCGGCCTGGTCGGCGCCGCCCCGCTGGCCGATGATCCCACCCTGGTACTCATCGGCGGCAATGCGGTCGTTCCCTCGGTTCTCCCACGGCCGGCTGCTGTGATCATGATGCTCACCTATCCGGCCGTACTGCTCGCGATGTTCTTGCCCCTGACCTTCGGCTTGCTCCTCTTCCCCGACGGCAGGCTGCCGTCACCCCGGTGGCGTTGGGTGGGCTGGCTGGCCGGTGTCAGCTTGGCCGTCTTGACGGTCGGCTTTGCATGGGGTTTCCGCCCCGAAAGCACTCAGCCGGCGGACGCAGCAGCTGTGGTCGAAAACGGATTCTTGGTCATCGGGCTCGCCATCGTCCTGTCCTTCACCGGCCTCGTAGTCCGCTATCGGCGAAGCAGCGGAACAACTCGGCAGCAGTTCAAGTGGGTCGTGTGGGGAGCCTCGATCTTCGTGCCCACCCAGATCGTGGCCTTCACGTTGGGGGGAACTCGGTACGAGGATCTGGTCGTTCTTCCGTTCGTCATCGGGACGGTGGCCTTTCTCGGCTCCTATGCCATCGCCGTCGGCAAGTATCGGCTCTTCGACATCGACGTCGTGATCAACAAGACGGTGATGGTGGCCGTTCTGGGCGTGGTCATCACAACGCTCTATGTCGGGATGGTGGTGGGCGTCGGATCGCTGCTTGGCGACGGCACCCGGGTCGGAATGCAGGTGGCAGCGACCGTCGTCGTCGCCCTCGCCTTCGGGCCGGTGCGCCGGCAGGCCCAGAGATGGGCCAACCGCGCCGTATACGGCAAGCGGGCGACGCCCTATGAAGTATTGGCCCGGTTCTCTCACCGCGCAGCACAGGCCGGTGACGAAGAGTTGCTGGCTCGCTTGCCGAAGCTCATCGTCGACGGCACCGGAGCCATCAAGGCGACCTTGTGGCTGCGGTCCGATGGCGGATTCCGACCGGCTGCCTCCTGGCCGGAGGACACGCCCCAATCGCCGATTCGGTCTGCGGAAACCTTCGGTGACCCGAACGCCGACTACTCGGTTCCGGTGTTTCACGGAAGTGAGCTCCTCGGGGGGATCTCACTGATCCAGGCTCGCGGAGAGCCGCTGCGCGACGGCGCTCAGCGACTGCTGACTGATCTGGCTGCGGGGATGGGCCTGGCACTGCGAAACGCCGGACTCACCTCCCGGCTTCAGGAACAGGTGTCCGAGCTCGAAGCATCGCGAGAGCGAATCCTGGCCGCTGCCGACCAAGCTCGCCGGGCTCTGGAGCAGGACCTCGACAGCGGGCCACAACAGCAGCTGGTGGCGCTGAAGGTCATGCTCGGGCCCATTCGCAAACAAGCCGCTCAGGCTGGGGCGGCCAAGACTGCGGGTCTGCTGGCGGGCCTCGAAACCGACGCGGGCGAGGCAATCCGCGCGGTGAGAGAGTTCTCCGGCGGCGTCTATCCGCCGCTGCTGGAGGCCGAGGGACTCACTACCGCCATCCTGCAGCGATGCCAGAACTCGCCGGTCCCGATCGGTGTCGAGGCCGAAGGACTGGGCCGGTACTCCCGTGACGTCGAGGCAGCCGTCTACTTCACGATCCTCGAAGCACTGCAGAACATCGCCAAGTACGCGGCGGCATCGACCGTATCAGTGACACTGGAGGAGGCAGGCGGCGAGCTCATGTTCGAGGTGGCCGACGACGGGCGCGGATTCGACCCTGCCGCCGTTGCAGCCGGTTCGGGCCTGGAGAACATGGCCGACCGCCTCGACGCGATTGCCGGTCGGCTGAACCTGGAATCGTCACCCGGCGCCGGCACCATCGTGCGAGGAACGGTGCCGGTCAGCGTCGGAGCGCCCGTCTAGCCATCGGCCAACCGCCACAGCTCCTCGAGGGCATCCATGCCGAATTCGGACTTGGGAACGAAGGCGAACGCCCCGGCGTCCAACGCACTCTCTCGATAGTCGCCGGACTCGTGCGTCGACATCACGAGGACGTATGGCGGATCGTCGAGCTCTCGTATCTTCTCGGTGGCTTCCAGCCCGTTCATGCCCGGCATCTGAACGTCCATGAGTACGAGGTCAGGCCTCACGGTCGTCGCCATTTCGACGCCCTCTTCACCGGTGGCAGCCTCTCCGGCTACCTCGAATCCATCTGTCATCTCGACCACCAAGCGGGCGGCCTCTCGGAACGGAATCTGGTCGTCAACGACCAGAACTCGAACGGCCCTCGCGTGCATGCTCCCATTCTGTGACTGCAACCGCCGTGGGTCCAGGGCACCCGCCCACGCTCGCAGGTGGTGCTGACACTACTTCAGGACCCGGTTGCGCCCAGGTAGAGCAGAACGGCCCGCACCCGCCGGTGGGTGGCCTCCTCGAACGACAGGTCGAGCTTGGTGAAGATGGCGTTGATGTGCTTCTCCACCGCCCGCTGAGAGACGAACAGGGCTTCTGCGATGCCGGCGTTGTTGCGGCCTTTGGCCATCTCCCCCAGGACATCCAGCTCGCGGGGACTGAGGCGCTGCAACAACGACTCCTCTTCTCGGACCCGCGCTGCGATCAGGAGGTCGACCACCTGAGGGTCGACGGTCGATCCACCCTTCGCCACCTCCTTCATCGCAGCCGACAGGACGTCGAGATCACTGACGTGGTCCTTGAGGAGATATGCCAGCCCGGCGGAGCCCTTGCGGAACAGGTTCAATGCGTATTCCGGCTCCGCGTACTGACTGAGAACGACGACTCCGACTCCCGGGTAGTGCTCGCGGATGTGGGTGGCGGCGCGAATTCCCTCGTCGGTTTGCGTGGGTGGCATCCGGATGTCGGTAATCACGACGGCCGGCTCGTGCTTCTCGACTGCCTCGAGCAACTCGTCGTAGGTCTCGCACACTGCGACCACGTCGACGTCGTCAAGCGCTCCGAGCAGCGCGACCAGGCCCTCTCGCATGAGATAACTGTCCTCAGCAAGCACGACCGTCACGGCCATGATCGGAAGCTAACTCAGGGGATCGGCGCTGGTGGAGGCTTGCGTTCGGCCGGTCGTGTTCGCAGGGTACACAATCCCGACTTGCACGCTGAGCCCAGCGATGCCGTCGTGAGTTTCTGAACCACCTCGACTCGGGCCGGGGCCGCCATTGCGGGGGACTTGATCAGCGCTCTGCGCCATTGGCTCGTCGAGGAATGGGATTTCCCATCTGTCCTCTTCGCCGTCCGAGGCGAGCTGAGCGAACAGCTGGACTCGCTCTCCAGGGCGGGACTCTCTGAGCGGCGCAGAGTCCGGGTCCCGCGTCGCTCCGGGCCGTTCGTTCTGTTGGGCTGAGCCGGGACGATCGTTCCAGAGGAATCAGTGTCTCTTCGCAGTGGACGCGGATCGCCGGCGGGTCGGCCTCAGTCGCCCAGGAAGATGCCGGACAGGACAGCATTGGCGCCGGCGGTCCGATCAACAGTGATCGTCACAGTGCCCCCGGCAGTCACATCCACCGGGAAATGCATCCACGCACCATTCCCAAACGCCGCGTCGATGTCGACGGTCTGCGGTCCACTGCCGTCATCGACCGTCACCACCTGACGTCTGGCAGTCGAATCCCAATCGACCGCATACAGATGCAACTCACCGACATAGTCAGCCGTGAAATCGAGACTCACCCGAATCTGACTGGCGTGCCAGAACGTCGTCGCTCGACGCTCACTCTCATCAGACGACTCCAACGCCCGAACATCACCCGTCGACGACGACCACACCGCCCGATTCCCCTGATCCAGACTCACCGTCCCAAACGGGAACGACACCACATCAGAACCGCCATTCCACGCCCCCAACACATACCCATCCGCCCCATGCACACCAACCCAATCCCCCTGCACCCCCGGAGAAAACGGCGGCGGTACTTGAACCTGCTGGGAGGTCGTGTCACTGTTTCCACCGCTGTCGGTGACAGTCAGTTGCACCGTGTAGACGCCCTCGGCCGCGTACGCATGGCTTNNGACAGTCGACGCCGTTCCATCCCCGAAGTCCCAACTCCACGACGCCAGGGGACCTTCGAAGTCGGTGCTGGAGTCGGTGAAGTCGCAAGCCAGGCCCTCGCAGGTCGCGGCGAACTCGGCAGTCGGACCGAAGTCGACCGGACCCGGCCCGAGATCGACGACTGCTTGCACCGCCGACAGAGCGTTGGCGAGCGGCTCGGCGATCCCATCGGGGTCACCCGGCCACAGACCTTGGTCAGCGCACGTGGCTCCACCGGAGAGGTTGGCAGCGCCAGCGGGGTCGGGACACTCTCCCGAGATCTGGAGCACGTGGCGGATTTGGTCCGTCGTCATCGATTGATTGGCTGACAGCATGGCTGCCACCAATCCGGCGATATGGGGTGCCGCCATGCTCGTCCCAGACTTCACACCGAATCCCCCACCAGGCAGTGTCGAATAGATCCGGGTACCGGGGGCCATGATGTCGACAGCCGCGCCGTGATTGCTGTAGATCGCATGGTTGTCGTCGCAGTCGAAACCAATGGTCAGATCGAACTTGCAGCCGGCGAGCCCGCCAGCAGTTCCGTCGTAGTCGGTGAGGGCGCTCACGGTGATCACTTCCGGAAACGCTGCGGGAATGAAGGTCGCGGTGTCGGTGGACGAGTTGCCGGCGGCAGCCACCGGAATGACGCCGGCGTCGGCCATGTCGCAGATCGCCTCGTGCAGCACGTCTGACGTATCGGCGTCATTGCATGCCGAGTCACTCCCTTGCTCACCAAAGCTCATATTGGCGATCGTGATTCCGTCGCCCGCAATCGCTGCAACGTGTTCGATTCCACAGAGGACCTGCGAGGTGGTTGCGTTGCCATTGCCGTCGAACACCTTCACCGGTATCAAGGTCGCTTCGGGAGCAACCCCCGCAACCCCGGACCCGTTGAGAGCAGCAGCCGCAATACCAGCGACATGGGTACCGTGGCTGTGATCGTCGTCAGGTGGGCTCGGATTCACGCAATTCTTCCCACTGGCGACGTCGAGATTCGGCGACAGATCGGGATGGTTCAAGTCAATCCCCGAGTCGATGACCGCGATGCGAATGCCGGCTCCACGGTATGCCCCACCGTCGAGCTGGTGCGCCTCGTCGGCGGCTATCCGGAATATGCCCAGTCCCGCCGAGTCCTCGAGCGTGAACGTGATCTCCTCGGTCACCGAGCTGACCGCAGGGTTCCTCTCGAGTGCTCTGGCCAGGACGGGGGATCCACGGAACGAGAACCCCCCGAGCGTGTGTTCGTAGACGAAGCCCAGTTCGCCACCGACGTTCGCAGTGAGCGCTCGGGCCAATCCCCGTATGTCCTGCCCTGGGACCAGCGTGACAATCCAATTGCGATCGGATTCGAGCTCGACCGCTGCTGCTGTGTTCACCGAGGCGAACATCAGCAGAGACGATGTCACAGCAATGACCACTCGACGCCTCATGCTCCCTCGACTCCCTCACAATTGCGCGTCCGGTTGGGCCAGGCTACCGAAGACGTCTCCGCAGTGGTCGGAAGAACGCCCTGATGACCACACAACCACCGCTGCATCCCGCAGGGGTGAACGATTCCAGTTTCACCATGAGTCGGCCGAGTGAGCGTGCTCTGGCGCCGGCATGCATGTCACGGCTGAGTCGACCGTGACTTCGATCTCACCGGACCGGGCGACAGTCAACGCCGTGCTCGGCGTGCTGTATCAGTGGACACAGTCGTGGATTGCCGGCACTCCTTCGAGTCTGTGTTCCAGCCGTTCGACTCCACGCCGCTCGACATTGCCGTGAAGCACTCCGTGGAGCGGTACATCCGGTGACTTCATCGGCCAGGGAGGGACGAAGGTCGCTGGCACCGGCCGGGAACGCTCCGAACAATGGGAGCACGCCAGAAGGAGGCAACCAGTGCCGGCCACGGTCCCCAAACTCGACCTCAAGAAGCAGTACCGGCATCTGTATCTGCCGTCGGCCAAGGAGGTCTCCTACGTCGACGTTCCTGACCTTCTGTTCACCATGATCGACGGGGAGCTCGACGCCGGCGAGCTGCCCGGCGAGTCGGAGACGTTCACCGAGATCATGGGCGCCATGTACAGCGTGTCGTACACGCTCAAGTTCATGTCGAAGCTCGATCCCGGTCGTCCACTGGATTTCACGGTGATGGCCATGGAGGGCCTGTGGTCGACAGAGAGCGGAGTCTTCGACTGGGACGTCGAAGAACCCTGGGTCTACACCCTGCTGATGCTGCAGCCCGATCACATCACACCCGATATGTTCGAGAAAGCCGTGGGGCAGGCGGAAGCCAAGGGACCGAACCCAGCCCTTCGCGAGATCCGCCTCGAACGCTGGGAGGAGGGCCCGGCGATCCAGGTCATGCACATCGGCCCTTACTCCGAGGAGCCGGCCACCCTCGAGCGGATGGAGGCATTCGCCGACCAGGAAGGCTTCGAGTTCCGCGGCCGCCATCACGAGATCTACCTGGGGGATCCACGACGAGCCAAGCCCGAGAAGCTGAAGACCGTGCTCCGCCACCCGGTCCGGAGAACAATCTGACCAACGCAGTCTGGCCACCAAGCAGGCCAGAGCCAGACCGGTGCATCGGAGGAGGACTCGTAGGCTCGTCCCACAGACACGGGAGAGACAGCAATGGGACTTGGGTTTGGACTGTTGAGCGCTCAGCTTCGTCCGGGTGAGACGGACTGGACGCGCGCCTATGACGAGACCATCCGGATCGCCCAGGAGGCAGAGCGGCTCGGCTTTGCATCGGTCTGGACGACAGAACATCACTTCGTCGACGACGGCTACATGCCTTCGCTCGCCGTGGTGAGCGCCGCCATCGCGCAGGCCACCGACGACATCGAGATCGCGACGGGGGTGATCCTGGCGCCTCTCCATCACCCTCTGCGGCTCGCCGAGGACGCCGCCACTGTGAGCCTCCTGTCTGGCAGTCGCTTCACATTGGGCCTCGGGCTCGGTTGGAGTGACATCGAGTTCGAAGCGATGGGAGCCGACCGGACGCGTCGAGGCCGGGCGATGGAGGAGATCCTCACGATCCTCCCCCGGGCCTGGTCGGGAGAGGTGTTCTACCACCGCGGGCAGGTGTACGACCTGCCCGAATTGGCCGTGCGTCCCGCGCCCTCGGCGCCGATTCCGATTCTCATCGGCGGTGGAGCTGAGCCCGCCATTCGACGCGCCGCCCGGCTGGCCGACGGACTGTTCGCCAACGCTCCGATCGAGAAGTTCCTCCAGCAGTTGGACTGGGTCGTCGACGAATGCGAGAAGATCGGCCGTGACCCGGATGAACTTCGCATCATTCACTACTCCGTGATGCTTCCTGCCGAGTCGGAGCAAGCCGCTTGGGATCGATTCACCGATCACGTGTGGCCGATGATGTNNGAATGCGGGAAGATCGGACGGGACCCGGCCGAGCTGCGAATCGTCCACTACTCCGTCATGCTTCCCGGTGCGTCAGAGCGCGCCGCCTGGGACCACTTCACCGATCACGTGTGGCCGATGATGTGGAAGTACTCCGACATGGAGGCATCGGCGAACCGGCCCGGTCCACCGCCGGCGGCGCCTGCGCTCGCCGACGAGCGCCGCAGCCGCATGTTCGCCCGATCGACCGTGGCCGGACCATCCGAGCAGATCGTGGAGACCCTGCTCGGGATCAGAGAACGGGCATCCCTGCCGGTCGAGTTCGCAGCCCGCAGCTACTTCCCGACACTCGGGTACGACCAGCAGGTGGAGCTCATGGAGCAGCTGGCCACCGAGGTGGCGCCCCACGTCTAGCAGCGGATGCGAACCGGATCGCAACCGCGACCCCCGCCGGACACTCTCGTCGCCGCTGAGCCATACTGGCCCGTATGCGCGCCGGCCGGCAGTCCAGCTCGGACATCTCGTTCCGAGAGTTTCAGGCCTTCACCTTTGGAAGCGTGGCGGAGCTGACCGCGGTCTTCGGCTCCATCGATACTGCCCGCTCCCGCTGGCAGCAGGTCCGCAGCGACTTCATGGAGCACTGGGATCTGTGGGGCCGGCCGGAAGCGTGGTGGCTCTTCGAACCGGGCATCCCCGACGAGCTTCGCTCCGGACCACCCGCGGTCATCACGTACGCAGACGCCGAACGCTGGAACCGGCTCGACGAAGCGAGACGCCGGTACCTGCGGTCGATGGGTATCGATCCTCAGCCGACCCGTCGCTACACGGCGTTCGGCGAGGACTAGCGGGCTGCGGGCTGCGGGCTGCGGGCTGCGGGCTGCGGGCTGNNTTGCCGCTCGACGGGGCCACGATGGGCGCCTCGGTCGACCAAGGGAAATTGATCCACTGGTCAGTGCGCTTCCAGACGTACTCACACTTGATGACCGAGCGGCTCTTCTCGTAGAGGACGGCGCTGCGCACGTCGTTCACCTCATCCGCGCAGAACTCGTACACGTAGGCGAGAGTGTGGCCGGTGTCAGCGACATCGTCAGTGATCAGCACGTCCAGACCCTCGAGATCCACCGAATCCAGGTGCGGCGGCAGCCCGACGGGCACATCGAGCCGTTCCCCGACACCGGTGTAGTACTCCACATTCATCACGTAGAGATTCTTGACCGAGAGGGCGTAGCCCAACGAACCGGCCACGAACAGGCCGCCTCGAGCGATCGCCAAGATGATGTCAGGACGGAATCCGTCGTCGGCCACCGTCTGGGCCAGCTCCCTGGCAGCGACTCCGTATCCTGCCCAGTCGAGTACTTCGCGTTCGTCGCTCATGAGACAACACAACGTAGCGAACTCGTGGACCCGTCGGCAGGCCGAAGTGGCCGCTATCTGCGTGAACGTACTC
>JABAOD010018073.1_pt1 | contig 11815 bp, 12 predicted proteins | sample 7062151 | NCBI WGS metagenome assembly JABAOD01 (sample SAMN14538626, study PRJNA623070) | marine sediment metagenome | biome: marine biome [ENVO:00000428]; feature: marine pelagic biome [ENVO:01000023]; material: deep marine sediment [ENVO:00002113] | place: India: Gulf of Khambhat ...
CACCGCACGCCCGACATCACCCATGACTACGTCAAGTCAGCGGAGCAACGCGGCTGCGCCGTGTTTATCGCGGCCGCTGGCCTAGCCAATCACCTCTCCGGCACGGTTGCCGCACTTACGCTGAAGCCGGTTATCGGTGTACCCATGGCAGCGGGCCCGCTACAAGGACAAGACGCCCTGCTGTCGACAGTGCAGATGCCGGGCGGCGTACCCGTCGCTTGTGTGGCCATCGGCAGCCCCGGTGCGAAGAACGCCGCCTACCTTGCCGCCCAGATCCTGGCGTTGTCCGACAGTGCGATCGCCAAACGGCTTGCTGACGACCGCGCACAGACCGCCGCCGAGATCGTCGCCAAGGACCAAGCCGTGGGCAAGAAACTGGAGCAATGATTGCGCTCGTGCGCGCGTGAGCTTGCGATCGCGGTCACCGTGCTGCGCGCAGGCGGCATCGTGGCCTACGCCACGGAGTCGTGCTTTGGCCTCGGCTGCGACCCCCGCAATCGACAGGCGGTGATGCGCCTGCTCGACGTCAAACGCCGACCGGTCGACAAGGGCGTGATCTTGATCGCTGCCAACATCGAACAGTTGCGCCCCTACGTCGCCCGATTCCCGCGCAAGGCGCTGACCACCTGGCCCGGCCCCTATACCTGGCTGCTTGAGCCAAGAGTATCAGCACCTCGATGGATTCGCGGCCACCACCCGCGGGTCGCCGTGCGTCTCACCGCCCATGCCCAAGCGGCCGCCCTGTGCCAGGCGGCCGGCATGGCCATCGTCTCCACCAGCGCCAATCGCGCCGGCGAGCGCCCGGCACGCAGCTACCGAGAGGTGCAGCGCCGCCTCGGGGCAGAGCTCGACTATGTGCTGCGCGGGCGTATCGGCGAGCTCAAGGGCCCGACGCCGATCACCGACGCCGCCACTGGCAGGACCGTTCGGCCGGGCTAAGGCTGGGTTGCCGATGCGGCCTCACGGCGGCAGCCGCCCGGGGGGCGCTTGCGTGTGCGCCCATGGCATCCTGGGTTAAGCTGATGGCGACAGTCACGCGTCGCCGCGCTGGAGTAGGCAACGTGAGTGCACCGAAGGTCGACAGCGTCAGAGACTATTTTCTAGACTTGCAGACCCGTATCTGCCGTGCGCTCGAGCAGGTCGACTCGGGCGCGCGTTTCCACGAAGACGCATGGCAACGACCGCAGGGCGGTGGCGGACGCACGCGTGTGCTCGCGCAGGGGAACGTTTTCGAACAGGCCGGCGTCAGCTTCTCGCACGTGCATGGCCCCCGCTTACCGCCATCCGCCACTGCCCAGCGTCCGGAGCTGGCAGGATGCGCGTTCCAGGCGCTCGGCGTCTCGCTGGTCATCCATCCACAAAACCCCTTCGTGCCTACGTCACACTGCAACGTGCGCTTCTTTATCGCCGAAAAGCCGGGCACGGACGAAAGCTGGTGGTTCGGCGGCGGTTTCGATCTCACGCCCTACTACGGCTTCGACGAGGACGCCATTCACTGGCATCGCGCTGCCAAGCGCGCGTGCGATCCTTTCGGTGCGGACTATTACGCGCGTTTTAAACAATGGTGCGACGAGTACTTCTATATTCGCCACCGGCAAGAGCCGCGCGGGATCGGCGGACTTTTCTTTGACGATCTCAACGAAAACGGTTTTGATCATTGCTTCGGCTTCGCCCAGAGCGTTGGCGATCACTACCTGCTGGCCTATCTGCCCATCGTCGAGCGGCGCAAGGATATGCCCTACGGCAAACGTGAACGCGAGTTTCAGCTCTACCGGCGCGGTCGTTATGTCGAGTTCAACCTGGTCTACGACCGCGGTACGCTTTTCGGGCTACAGTCGGGAGGTCGCACCGAATCCATCCTCATGTCGCTGCCGCCGCGCGTCGCCTGGCGCTACAACTGGCAACCCGAGGCGGGCTCCGCGGAGGCCAGGCTATATGAGGTCTATCTAAAGCCGCGCGATTGGCTGAACACGGGAAGATAATTGGTAAAAGCAGCCGCTGGCGACCTAAGGTGTTTTATGGACAGTGTTTTTTGGAATGGCTACGCTTTTGGGTATGACTAGGCGAGTGTACGACGCGAGGTCCCGGCGCTACACGCGGCTCGCCGCGTGCGCGCTGCTAGGCCTTATGGCGTCAGCGCTGGTCGCCTCTCCGGTGTACGCCGCACCGGTCATTATGGTTCTGCAGTCCCTGGTCAACGGCACTCCGATCAAGGCAGAGGTTGAGGCCGTACCCGATCTGGTTACGTCACCGCTCGCTGGCAAGGCCCTGCCCAAGTGGTCGGTCGTGCCGGGTGAGGCCGTCGCGTCGCAGCGGCGTCCGCCCGATAGGGTGGTGCATTTGCTGCGCAAGGCCGGCCTTGAATACCAGCACATCTGCAGCATCAAGCTACGCTATTACCCCGACAAGCAAGGCGTCTGGGTGCCCCACTTCCAGCTCGATGAGCAGCCTTCGGTGGTGCGTAGAAACGGACGCTGGCAGCCGCTGACAACCGTTCGCGGCCTTCCCTCCTTGGTGGTGCTCACCAGCAGCACGCTGCCCAATGCCGAAGGCTTCTACCCCTCGCTCGAATTTGGCCTCACCATCGGCCTGATGAGCATCGATTCCTGGATCGTGCGCTAGCAGCAAGACCGCATTCCAGACCGGTCAGACCTTCTTAACCCGGGCGTTAAAAGCCTCCATGATGTCGAGCGGCAACGGGAACACGATGGTCGAGCTCTTGTCGCCGGCGATCTCGGTGAGCGTCTGCAGGTAGCGCAGCTGCAGCGCTTCAGTGCGCGTGCTGATCAGCTGTGCGGCCTGTACCAATTTGTCTGCCGCCTGCAACTCACCCTCGGCGTGAATGACCTTGGCGCGGCGCTCGCGCTCGGCCTCCGCCTGTTTGGCGATGGCGCGCACCATCGTCGGGTCGATGTCCACATGTTTGATCTCGACCGCACTGACCTTGATCCCCCAGACATCGGTCTGAATATCGAGCGTGCGCTGGATATCGGCGTTCAACTTGTCGCGCTCGGCCAGCATCTCGTCCAGCTCGTGCTTGCCCAGGACCGAGCGCAGCGTCGTCTGCGCCAGCTGACTGGTGGCAGCGAAGAAGTCTTCGACTTGAATGATCGCGTTCTTCGGATCGACCACGCGGAAGTAGACCACGGCGTTGACCTTGACCGAGACGTTGTCGCGCGAGATGACGTCCTGTGTCGGCACGTCCATGACGATGGTGCGCAGATCGACCCGCACCATCTGCTGGATGCCCGGAATGATGATGATCAGCCCCGGACCTTTGACCTTGTAGAACCGCCCGAGCATGAACACCACGCCGCGTTCATATTCGCGCAGAATCCTGAACATCGAGAAGATCAGGATGACAATTAGAGCAATAACAAAGGCCGACGATATCAGGTTCGTCATCTCAACCCTCCTCTGGGTTAGCAGGTTCAACGATCAAGACCAATCCGTCCATAGCGACAACCCTGACTTTCTGCCCGCGCTTCACCGGTACGCTGCTGCGCGCGTTCCAGTCCTCGCTGTGAACCCGCACCCTGCCCTCGGCCTTGAACGATTCCAGCGCTTCGCCGACGCTATCTAGCATCTCTTCCTGGCCGGTGACAACGCCGCGCCTGCGCGCCTTCATCGCCAGGGTAGCAACCCCGCCGAAGATCACCGCGCCCAGAATGCCGGCGGTGATGATCACCGGCCAAGACACGCCATACCCCTCAACCTCGGTGTCGATGAGCATGATGGACCCGACCACAAAGGCAATGGCACCACCGATACCAAGCGCACCGAAGCTCGGCGCAAACGCTTCACCAATCATAAACATGATCCCGAGCAGAATCAGCGCCAGCCCGGCATAGTTGACCGGCAACACCTGCACCGCATACAGGCCGAGCAGCAGGCAGATGCCGCCGATGACGCCAGGCAACACAAAGCCGGGATTCAGAAGCTCGTACAGCAGGCCCATCACACCGAGCATCATCAGGATGGGTATGACCGTGGGATCGGTAATGACCGAAAGCAGGCGATTGCGCCAATCGGGCTCGATTTGCTCGACGACCACCGCCTTGGTCTTCAACTCGACTTGTCGTCCCTTTACCTCAAGCTTGCGCCCGTCAAGCTTTTCCAATAGATCTGTGACATCGTCGGCCATCAGATCTGCGACCTTAAGCTTGACCGCCTCCTCGGCCGGCAGGCTCGCGCCTTCACGCACCGCCTTCTCCGCCCACTCCACGTTGCGCCCGCGCATTTGCGCGAGCCCGCGGATGTAGGCGACGGCATCATTGATGATCTTCTGCTCCATGGCGTCTTGTGGCTTAGGCGCGGGCTTCTTCGCTTCCTTGTCCTTCTTGTCATCCTTATCGCTGGCGTCCTCCTCATCCTTGTCTTCGCGCGCCGGCGGCTGCGGGGGTGCGCCTGGCGTCGGTGCGCCGATGCGCACCGGTGTGGCTGCACCCAGGTTGGTCGCGGGCGCCATCGCGGCAATGTGGCTGGCATAAAGAATGTAGGTTCCGGCACTGGCGGCGCGTGCGCCCCCCGGCGCGACAAAACTCGCCACCGGGACTGGCGATTCGATGATGTCCTTGATGATGTCACGCATCGCGGTATCCAGCCCCCCGGGTGTGTCCATACGCAATACCACCAGCGCGGCGTTCATGTTGTTCGCCTTCGCGAGACCGCGGTGGACATAATCGGCGGTCGCCGGTCCGATCGGGCCGTCGATAGTCAACAACACCACCCGCGTTGTCTCTTTCTCGGCGTTACCGAGGAGGAGTAGCGGCGAGGCGATGAGAAGGAAGAAACATGCGAGACGTAGCTGACGAACCATTCCCATCGGTGAGAGTTACCTCGACAATCGATTACAAGCGCACGCTGGAGTGTGCGATTTCTCGGTCTGCACAGCGCTTGACGTGGCCTTCGATTTAGAAAGAATCTGACACGAATCTATCAAAACGGCAAGGAAAAAAGTGCCGATCATGTTAGTAGCGCCTGTCGTGCTGATTGGCGTCGGCGAGTTGGCCGGTGTATTTGCCCGCGGCCTGTTGCGCGGCGGCTATCCGCTCTATCCCGTCCGGCGTAATACCGATGTTCAGGCGGTGGCCGACACGATCCACCCGCCGAGGCTGGTGCTGGTCACCGTTGCCGAAGACGATCTGCAGGCGCTGCCGCAGCGTTGGCGCGATCGCGTGGGGCTGGTGCAGAACGAGCTGCTGCCGCAAGACTGGTGCAAACATGATATCGTCCATCCGACAATAACGGTGGTCTGGTTCGAAAAAAAACCAGGGCAAGACTACAAAGTCATCCTGCCATCGCTGGTATACGGGCCGCAAGCCGGCCTGATCACCGGCGCCTTGCGGTCCTTGCACATCCCTTGCCGAAAACTTACAACGCAGCAAGATTTGCTATTCGAGCTTGTGCGCAAGAACCTGTACATACTCACAACCAACATCGCAGGTCTAGTCAGCGGAGGAACCGTTGCCGACCTTTGGACGTCTCACCGCGCGCTGGCGCAGCAGGTCGCGCAAGAAGTCCTCGACGTGCAGCGCTGGCCTGGCGGTACCGACGCTGCGCCGAATCGCGACACAACAAGCGAGTGCGTCCCCTTAGCCAATCGAAGGTTTCGCGATAGACCGCTGGCGCCTGTGAGCAGCGGGTTGCCGCGTGCGCGTATGTCCCTGCCCTTGGCGCCCAGGCTGCGCCTGGGACCTGCTCGCTTCCGCGCCTTGCGCGGGCGGCGGCCGTTGACCCGCACGCCCCTGTTTTTGCCCTCGCTGTGTGCGCGGTCGCCCGCGCTGACGCGCTCTCGCCGGGCGCTGGCTCGGTCGCTGCAGTTGTACTAACAGCTCCGGGGTAATCCTCCCCGCAGGGATTTTGTGACCAATAAACCTCTCGATGTCGATCAACGAATACGCGTGATCCTCACAGGCGAAGCTGATGGCGTCGCCGGCACTGCCCGCACGGGCCGTGCGCCCAATGCGGTGGACATAGTCTTCCGGGTCCTGCGGCAGATCGAAATTGAACACATGACTCACATCCGGTATGTGCAGCCCGCGCGCCGCCACATCGGTGGCTACCAACACTGGGAGCTTGCCTTCGGTAAATTGCTGCAGCAGATGCAACCTTTGTTTCTGTGGCACGTCGCCGGTCAAGCTAGCGGCATTGATACCGTTGGCCTGCAACCACATGCCTAAGCGTTCGGCCATGTCTTTCGTATTGGTGAACACCAGGCTACGTACCGGGTCACTGCGTCGAAGCAAGCCGACCAGCAACGCGATCTTCTCGCTGTTCGCTGGGTGATAGACCGTCTGCTGCACTTGATCGACGGTCTTTTTATCCGGTGCGACGCGTACGAACTCGGGATTGTTCATATGCTCGTAGGCGAGTTCCATGACCCGATAGGAAAGCGTGGCTGAAAACAACATTCCGAGACGCTGTGTCGGCGGTGGCATGCGTCGCAGCAGGTAGCGGATATCCTTAATGAAACCCAGATCGAACATCCGATCGGCCTCATCGAGTACCACGACCTGGATGGCCCTCAGAGCGAACACCCGCTGCTTGAAGTAATCGATCAGCCGCCCAGGTGTGCCGATAAGGATGTCTACCCCAGCGCCGACCTGCTTGCGCTGCGACTCATAACCGGTACCACCGTAGACTAGGCCCAACTTGAAACCCGCGTATTTGCCGAGCACCTCGGCGTCGCGATGAATCTGCACGGCCAATTCGCGCGTAGGTGCGAGTATCAGCGCACGCGGCTGCACTGCCTCACGGCCGCTCGCCACGGGGTGGGTCAGGAGATGATTGAAAGTAGCAAGCAGAAAAGCGGCAGTCTTGCCCGTACCGGTCTGCGCCTGACCAGCGACGTCGCGCCCGGCTAACGACAGCGGCAGTGCTTGCGCCTGGATAGGCGTACAGGCAAGAAACCCTGCCTCAGCTACGCCTCGCTTAAGCGCCTGTTCAAGATCCATGTGGGTGAATAAAGTCTCGTTCGTTTCCATTAGCTACAACTCAAGCGCTCGCAGTCAGCCTGACGGCGCACCGAAGCATTGTCGCCGTCTGACAGCTTGACGCCGCGGCAGCGGGCACCTGCTAAACTAGCGGTTAGTCTGAACACCAAATGGGATTCGCATCACCGCTTTGGCGGCTTTGGGGGCGGGTGTGTGGCACGCTTGCAACAGCCACCGTATTCGGCTCAAATATAGTCCCTTTCAGGTCAGTATAGTTCCCTAGAATCCAAAAGAAGTAAGTTTGCTTATGCCGGGGCAATCGCGCAATATAGCTCCAAGCACCTTCATATGGAGGCAATTCAGACATGAGCCAAGGGATCCTGCACGTTACCGATGAGTCATTCGAGCGTGAAGTGCTCAAGTCGGATGACCCAGTGCTCCTCGAATACTGGGCGGAATGGTGCGGACCCTGCAAGCTGATTGCCCCGGTCCTCGAACAGATCGCCGGCGAGTATGCCGGCCGCCTTAGGGTCGCCAAACTCAATATCGATGAAAATCCCGATACGCCCCCAAAATACGGCATCCGTGGCATACCCACCCTGATGCTGTTCAAGAATGGCCACGTCGAGGCGACCAAGGTCGGGGCCCTTTCCAAATCTCAACTAGCCGCCTTTCTGGATGGCAACCTGTGAGTCGGTGCGGCACGTATTTCGGACTGGACGCCACTGCACGTAGGTGCTAATGTACTTTCGTAGAGCTGAATAAGTTTCCGAACTAGCAGCACTCTCAGCTAACAGACCCCATTCGATTCCCAGACGTCCAACCCGCGCACCGACTTGTGGTGTTTCGGCCCTTGATCGACGTAATCGAGTATCGTTCCAAGTAATTATGCTGAACCTTCATGAACTGAAAAAAAAGCCGGCGACTGAGCTGGTAGACATGGCTGCCAACCTTGAAGTTGAAGGCGGCAGTCGCATGCGCAAGCAAGACTTGATCTTCGCTATCCTCAAGGCGCACGCCAAGAAAGGAGAGGACATCATCGGCGAGGGCGTGGTGGAGACCCTGCAGGATGGCTTTGGGTTTCTGCGCTCGGCAGACGCCTCCTACTTGGCTGGCCCCGATGATATCTACGTTAGCCCAAGCCAGATTCGACGTTTCAACCTGCGCACGGGCGACACGGTCCGAGGCAATATCCGACCGCCCAAAGAGTCCGAGCGTTACTTCGCTTTGCTCAAGGTCGAAGAGATCAACCATCAGACGCCGGATGAGGCCAAGAACAAGATCCTGTTCGAGAACCTGACACCGCTGCATCCGGACGAGTGCATGGGGCTTGAGCGCGATAACGAGTCGGCAGAAAATCTCACGGCGCGGGTTATCGACATCATCGCGCCGATCGGCAAGGGCCAGCGTGGGCTACTGGTGTCGTCACCGAAGAGCGGCAAGACCGTAATGCTGCAGCATATCGCGCACGCGATTACGGCCAACCATCCCGAAGTATTTGTCATGGTGCTGCTGATCGACGAGCGCCCGGAGGAAGTCACCGACATGCAGCGCTCGGTGCGCGGCGAAGTGATCTCCTCGACCTTCGACGAGCCGGCGTCGCGCCACGTGCAGGTGGCCGAGATGGTGATCGAGAAGGCGAAGCGCCTGGTCGAGCACAAGCGCGACGTGGTGATCCTGCTCGATTCCATTACCCGGCTCGCGCGCGCTTACAATACCGTTGCCCCGGCTTCGGGCAAGGTGCTGACCGGCGGTGTCGACGCCAACGCGCTGCAGCGGCCGAAGCGCTTCTTCGGCGCCGCGCGCAACATCGAGGAAGGCGGCAGCCTGACCATCCTCGCGACCGCCCTGATCGATACCGGCTCAAAAATGGACGAAGTCATCTATGAAGAATTCAAGGGCACCGGCAATATGGAGATTCACCTTGATCGGCGCCTGGCCGAACGCCGGGCCTATCCCGCCATCAACATCAATCGCTCCGGCACCCGGCGCGAGGAGCTGCTGATTGAACCCGCGCTGTTGCAGAAGATATGGATTCTGCGCAAGCTGTTGAACCAGATGGACGAGCTTGAGGCCTCCGAGTTTCTGGTGGACAAGCTCAGGGCAACCAAGAACAACGCCCAGTTCTTCGAATCAATGAAGCGTTAAGGTCGTGCTTGCCCCTACCGGGGAGATTGCTTAGACTACGCCGCCCGGCGGCGTGCCCACGATTTCGGGCCCCGCAATTTGAACGAGATCGAGACCATGAAGGCCGGCATTCATCCCGAGTACAAGGAAATCAAAGTCACCTGCTCCTGCGGGAACAGCTTTACCACGCGCTCAACCGCGGGGCGCGACCTGCAGATCGAGGTCTGTGCCGCCTGCCACCCGTTCTACACCGGTAAGCAACGAATTGTCGACACGGCGGGTCGGGTGGAGAAGTTCCGTCAGAAATACCGGCTCAGCAAGTAGTCCGTGTTGCTGCCACTTGCCGGCCGAGCGGCGCGGCATGTCTTGCCGGCGTTACTCTGGTTGCTGCTGGCGCCAACCGTTATCGCGGAGCCCGCCCCGCGACCTGGCGTGGCGGTGCGTGTCCAGGTCGATCAGGTGGTCGACGGCGACACGCTGATTTTGGTCGACGGTCGTCATGTGCGGTTAATCGGTATGAATGCCCCGGAGATCGGCAAGAACGGCGCTGCCGACGAGCCACTCGCGCAAGCGGCGCGCGCCGAGCTCGAACGCCTGGTCCGCGGCCGCGACATTGTTCTGCTCCCTGGCCGCGAAACTCATGATCACTATGGTCGGCTGCTCGCACATGTACAGCTTCCCGACGGGCGCAACGTACAAGAACTCCTCTTGGGCGCGGGCATGGGAGCCGCGGTCGCCATTCCGCCCAATCTTAGCCGCCACGCAGAGTATCAATTGGCCGAGAGGCGGGCACATAGCGCCGGTCTCGGCATCTGGGGGGACCCGTACTATCAGCCGGTGGCGGCCGAACGGCTAGGACGCCGGCACCGTGGCTTCCGCTTCGTGACGGGTCGCGTGCAAGAGGTGTGGCGCAGCCAAAGATATGTACACATTGAAATTGGGCCGCGTTTAGACGTGCTCGTGCCCTTGCAAGACCTCGCATTTTTTAGCACGGCCCCCGAAGCGTTGATCGGCAAGCGCGTCGTCGCACGTGGCTGGCTGAGCTCGCACGGAGGGAGCTTCCAGATGCGTGTGCGTCATCCTGCTATGCTGGGCATGCTAGATTAGCGCGACAACGACAGGTTGCGAACCATCATGTTACGACTTGCGCTAGCGCTCTTGCTGCTGCTGACCGCGTCCTTGCAGGGTTGTGCCACCAATCCCGTGAGCGGCAAGAAACAGGTCGTGCTGATGTCCGAGGAAAAGGAGATCTCGCTCGGACGTGAGATCGATCCCGAGATCCGCAAACAGTACGGTGTTTATGACGATCCGAAACTGCAGGGCTACGTGCAACGCGTCGGCGAGAAGCTGGCTGGCCTCAGCCATCGTCCTGAGCTGTTCTATCGTTTTACGGTGCTCGACAGTGCGGAGGTTAACGCGTTCGCACTGCCTGGTGGATATGTCTATATCACCCGTGGTCTGCTGGCTTACCTAGAATCCGAGGCCGATCTGGCCGCCGTGCTTGGGCACGAAGTTGGGCACGTGACCGCACGCCATGCCGTGCGGCAATACACCACGGCCATGGCTGCACAAATCGGCTACACCATCGGCTCGGTTTTCGTACCCGAGCTCGGCAGCCAAGCCGGATCGACCCTGTTCAATGTGCTCGGTACGGCGCTGGTGCGCGGCTATGGGCGCGAGCACGAGCTCGAATCCGACCGTCTCGGCGCCCAGTACCTGGCGTTGGCCGGCTATGACCCGGACGCGATACTGGAGGTGCTGGAGGTCCTAAAGGGCCAGGAGGAATTCGAGGTCGAGCGCGCCAAGCTCGAGGGACGCGAGCCGAGCGTGTATCACGGTGTGTTTGCCACCCATCCGAGCAATGACCAGCGCTTACAGGAGGTGGTGAAGGAGGCGCAACCGCAGAAGGTGGTCGTGCCGAGGATCGGCCGTGATGACTACCTGGCGCATATCGACGGTCTGGTTTTCGGTGACAACGTCAAGCAGGGAATACGCCACGCTAACAAGTTCTACCACAAGGGCCTCCACATCGCGCTTAGCTTTCCCGAGGGGTGGCGCATCAAGAACCGCCCTGATCATTTGCTCGCCATTAGTCCGAAGAGGACGGGACAACTGCTGGTCAAGCTTGAGGATTTGAACCGGCGTATCTCGCCAAGCGAGTTCATGCGCGAGCGCCTTAAATTAAAAGATCTCAAACAGGGAGGTGCGCTGCAGGGCACTAGCTTGCCGAGTTATACTGCTGTGACGCGTATGCCCTGGTCGTTTGGCGCTGCGGGTTCGCGCAGGCTCGAGACGCGCGTGACGGTATTGTTTTTCCGCGACAAGGCCTATGTCTTCTATGGCGCGTCGACGAGCAAGGAGCAATTCAACAGCGATGATGCACTGTTTCTGGAGAGCGCGCGCAGTTTTCACGCACTCACGAGCGCGGAGCAGAAGCTTGCCGAGGGATTGAGGATCCGCATCATCGATGTCGCTGTCGGCAGCAGCTTCGCCAAGCTAAGCAAGGATTCGCCCATCCCCAACTACCCGGAGAAAATACTGCGGCTGCTTAACGATAAGTACCCGCAGGGCGAGCCGCAAGCCGGTAGCAAGCTCAAGATCGTGCAATAGCGCCGATGTTTAGTTACCGCCTGCCCGAGCTAACAGCGCCGGCTGCGACCATCCCGGGTCCGGAACGAAACGCTCACCGTACTCCTCGGAGAGCCGGTACAGGCTGTGGCTGATCGCCGTCTCACCCATGCTCTCGACGTAGC
>JABAOD010001001.1_pt2 | contig 11812 bp, 17 predicted proteins | sample 7062151 | NCBI WGS metagenome assembly JABAOD01 (sample SAMN14538626, study PRJNA623070) | marine sediment metagenome | biome: marine biome [ENVO:00000428]; feature: marine pelagic biome [ENVO:01000023]; material: deep marine sediment [ENVO:00002113] | place: India: Gulf of Khambhat ...
CACTCCGGCGCGTTGCTCGACAGCGAGACGGGTCACTACACGTCTCAGGGCATGAAGCGGCGTTTGCGCGAGCTGACCGCGCTGGCCCAGCGAACCGGCGCCGCGCTCTCGTGTGTTGTGTTCGGTCCGGATCGTGAGCCGGACAGCATGAACGTGAGTGCCGAGGCGCTGCTGGACGTGGGACGGAAGTTCTCGCTCGCCCTTCATCATCGGACGCGTAACTCGGATGTGGTTGGCCGCCTGGAGTCGCTCAAGTTCGTGGTGCTCGCCCCCAACACGCCGTCCGCGGGGGCGATCAAGCTGGCCGAGCGGTTCACATCGCTGTCGCTGTCGCGGCGCGTCGATGGCGATTTTCCGCTCACGTTCAGCGCCGGGGTGGCGGGTGTGGACGGGCGTAACGGGCAGGTTCACGCCTGTCCCGAGCTGCTGCTGGTCGCGGCGAATCGCGCGTTGAACGAAGCCAGGTCCGCCGGCACCGCGCAGGTCGCGGCTGCCTGGGGACAGACGGATTGAGGTACCCAAGCAGGAGGAGGAGAGCTTGTCGAAGAAGCAGATGATCGAGGAAAAGGTTCGTTTGCGGGAGCTGGCCAGCCAGACGCTCGAGGCGTACCGCCGTCTGAATTCGGCGGCCGCCGAGGCCTCGACCGCGCAGGGTGAGTCGCGCCGGGGCGATGGTCTGGCGAAGGCCAGCGAGCTGTTGCAGTCCGTGGTGACCCAGATCAATGGGACGCCGCGGAGCGGAGACGGGTAGTCTTCAGCTCGGCCGAGCGGTCGGTGACACGGGCCTGACCGCTCGACTTCTCCATCGGCTGACATCTCGAAACGCCAGGGGCCCCCCCTGCGGTCGTTCGAAAAATTCGCTAGCTTCCGGCTGGTGGTCTCGCGAACGGTGATCTTTTTCGAACGGCGGCGGAGGACAGTGGGGGTACGACTTCGGGCGGTGTTTGTGTTTTTGGCTGTCGCGACGGTGCCAGCTTCACCGTCGACGACGGCCGCACAACTTCCCTTCGATATCAAGGCCACCGACCTGATCCAGGTCGACACGGCCGCATTGCGCTGGCTGGGAATCCGCACCTACGTGGGCGGAGCCGAGGGCTCGCTCGTCTACAGCTCGGGAAAGGTCGAGCTTGAGGTGTGTCGTGCGGCGGCCGTCGTCGGCGTCGCACGAATACGTGTTCACCATCGGGAGCTTCGAGGTAGCGAGCCGGTCACGCTCCGCCTCGCGGTCCGCTGCGGAGACAGCTACCGAGCGAGCATGGAATACGACGGCGTCATACTCAGGCTCGAGGTGCGGGATCTTTCCCGCGGCGAGCTGGTTTATCAGGGGCGAAGACGCGGATTGCGCTAATCTCGGGTCGCGATCCAGAGACCGTAGCTCATGGCCCCGCTGTCATACGCCCGCGCGATCGCCGTGAATCCCGAGAGGAAGCGGCGCAGCCCGGGCGCCAAGAACGGCCTGAGCGGTGCCAGCCACCACCGGCCGACTCGCTCGTTCAAGACGTCCCACGTCCGACGTACGCCGTCCGTCAAGTCTTCAAAGTGGGTGACGCTGAGTCCGGCCGCCTCGCACCACGACCGGTACTCCGTCGCGGAGGCCAGTCCGGGGCAGAGGAACGCGTCGCACACCGTCTCGACCTGATCTGCACCGTCCGACTCGCCGCCCGCCCGCTGCCATGTGCAGAGGGCCAGCCGTCCGCCCGGGCGCAGAAGGCCGGCCGCCTGTCTAAGAAAGCTCTGCTTGTCCGGCAGGTGCTCCAGGCACTCGATCACCCAAACCAGATCGAACGTTTCCCCGGCGAACGGTAGATCCGACGCGTCGGCCCGCAAGAAGGCTGCTCTGCGGCCCAGGCCGCGTCGGGCGGTCAGGCGGCGTGCGATCCGTGCCTGGCGCCGGCTGACCGTAAGCCCGACGACCCGGCAACCGCGTTCGGCGAGCCAGCGCCCCGAGGCGCCGTAGCCGCAACCAACGTCGAGCACGTGGTCACCCGCCTCGAGCCGGGCACGCTCGGCGAGGTGGGCGACGAGGCGCTCCTGGGCGGCCCGCGGTGTGCCGCTACCGTTTGGCCAAAGCCCGTGGTGGATGTGCTCGCCCCAGACAAGGCGGTAGAGTAGGGCCAGGGAATCGTAGTGACGTTCGACGGCGCGTCGCAGCGGCGGTTCCCTATAGAGGCTGGCCGACGGCCCTCCCGAAATCAGGCAGCTTGATTCGCCGGGTCAGCGCGTCACGGTTAACGACGACGAAGTGGTGGTTGCGTGTATCAACGAGCCCTTCGCGTTTGAAGTCGGCCAGGACCGTTGTCACGGTCTCGCGGGTCGATCCGATCAGGTCCGCCATCTCCTGGTGCGTGAACCAATACGGGACTTCGAGACCCGCGTCGATCGCGACGCCGAAACGATCGGCGAGCCAGATGATCGTGCCGGCCAGCCGAGAAGGGACGTCGAGGAACGCGAGCATCTTGACGCGCTCGTTCATGTGGCTGGTTACGGCCGAAAAGTATTGCAGCAGGGATCGAGCCAGCGCTCCGTCGCGGGCCAGCAGATCGTGCAGCGCATCCGCCGGGATCGTCATGAGCTCGCTGCTTTCAGCGGATGACGCCGACAGAACGCGCCGGGGTTGCTCGGCCAGCACCTCGACGCCGAAAACTTCGCCTTCGGCGGCGAAGCTCACGGTGACGTCACGGCCTTCCCAGTCGGTGTCGCGAAGACGCACGCGGCCGCGCAGCACCAGGTGCAGCGCGTCCGAGGGCTGACCGACCTCGTACACGACTTCGTTCTTACGGTAGCCGCGAACCGTGCCGGCGGCGCGGAGCTGGTCCACCTGCGAGTGAGTCAGGCTTTTCAGCACAGCCGTCGGCCGCTGCCCGAATCGCATAGCCGATTCCTCCTATCAGGCATCCAACTGCGCTCCGGCTCAACGACCAGGCGCGGCCTCACGGCGGCCCGGTGTTGGGCGAAATCCCCCTAGACCCGAAACAGAAGTTTCAACGCGGCTGAACTCAAGGCGGTCGGCCGTATTGCCGGGTGCCAGTTCTCCCTCCGGCCAATCGAATCCTAGCGTTGTTTGGGGGCGTGGGCAACAATGAGCGAAGGGGAAGGCCCGAGCGGCTCATGTCCTATGTGTCGCCGCGCCGCCCTCGTCACGCGTGGCATGCAGTCTGGACGAGCTTCGCGGGTGCGCGCTCGGCCCGACTCGGTCCGCACTCGATGAAACATCTTCCTCACCGGGGCGTTGCAAGTCTTGAGGGAGCAAGTTAAATAGCGGTTCCCGTGCCGATCCAGCCAGCTTGACGATGAAGAACGACCCTGCCCAGAAGCGCGACGACTTCGAGCGTGAAGCGCTCGTCCATCTGGACACGCTGTACAGCGTCGCCCTCCGCCTAACCGGGAATAAGTCGGACGCCGAGGATTTGGTGCAGGATACGGTATTGAAGGCGTACCGTGCTTGGGACAAGTACGAAGCGGGGACAAACTGTCGGGCGTGGCTCGTCACCATCATGCGGAATACCTTCATCAACAAGTTCCGGCGTGAGAGCCGTCGGCCGGGCACGGTCCAGTACGATACGGTGGAAGACACCTCGGTCTTCGAACACGTGCAAGAGAAGGATCCTGAAGGTTCCTTCTTCCGATTCATCGTTGATGCCGAGGTCAAGCGCGCGATTCAAGACTTGCCCGAAGAGTTCAGGATTCCCGTCGTGCTGAGCGACATCGAAGGGATGAGCTACGCCGAGATCGCCGAGATTCTGGAGCTCCCCGTGGGCACCGTGAAATCGCGGCTGTTCCGTGGCCGCCGCCGCTTGCAGCAGCGGCTCTACGAGTATGCGGTCGAGATGGGGTACGTGCGATGATGGTCTTCCGGAAGCTAGCGCGATGGCTCGGGATGGGAGGGATGTCGCCACCCGGCGGCATCGATTGCGCGAACGTCGTCGCGCAGCTTTATGAGTACATCGACGAAGAGCTGGACGAGAAACGCGCCGAGCAGATCCGGGAGCATCTGCGCCTCTGCAAACGCTGCTTCCCCCGCTACGATTTCGAGAAGGCCTTCCTGCGCTTCCTGTCGGTGCAGGGGCGATTGAGCGCGCCCCCGGACCTGCGACGCAGGATTTTTCACGATATCCTCGAACAGGAAAGCCAGAACTGAAGCCGCGCCGACCGCCGCCGCACCTTGCCGGTCGCCACCGCTTCGGCATAATCTGGTCGGTCGACAACCCGATTCAAAGGAAGAAAGCCTCAGGTGTCGACAGAGTCGTCGGCGGCGGATTCCAAGCACAGCCGCTTCAGGGTAACGATCCGATATCAGCAGCGAACGCAGCGGTACGAGATCATCGAAGTCGAGGCCGCGGACCTGCGTGATGCCCTGGCCAAGGTCAAAGAACGGTTTCCACCCGCCTTGGTCGAGACGGCCGACCTTGTAGAGATCCGACTCGCCAACCCGGCCGGGTAGAGTCTGACGGCCGGCAGCGAGGCAGACATAAGAAGCCGGCGGGCCAGAACCGGCATCCAGCGATGACCCAGTGAAACGTTACGCCGCTTTCGATCCACCAGAATACGTCGACTGGTCTCCCGATGCAGAGGTCATGCGGGAATACCGGGCCACGATCACACGTGACCCGGAGCGGCGACGAATCATCGAGCAGCTGAGCGGCGACCAGCTGCTGGCGCTTTACGCCGGTTTGCTTCGCTTTCGGCTCCATGACATCGCGCTCAAGCGCTGGGTCCGCCAGGGCGTGATATCGAAGGCCTGGCTGGGCACCGGCGAGGAGGCGGCCACGGTCGGACCGGTGCATGCGCTGCAGCGTGGCGGCCCGGACCTCGATGTGGTCAGCCCGATGATCCGGAACGCCGGGGCCTGTCACGAGATGGGGATGCCGGTCGCCGACATGCTGCGCGGTTACCTGGCGACGGAGGACTCGCCGAGCCGGGGGCGCGATCTGCACATCGGTGGCCGACGCTACGGCCTGGTGGCCCCGATCAGCATGGTGGGGAGCGTCTCGGCGGTGATCGTCGGCTACGCTCTGGGTTTCCGCATGCAGAACGCGCGCCGTGTGGGGCTCACCTGGGTGGGCGACGGGGCGACGAAAACGGGCGAGGTTCATGAGGCGCTGAACTTTGCCGCGGTCCAGCGTCTGCCGGTCATAATCATCATACAGAACAACCAGGTGGCCCTCGGAACTCCGCTACCGGAGCATCACGCCGCCGGGGACTTCAGCGACTGGGCCGGGATGTACGGGGCCGAGGGCGGGGTCTTTGATGGCAACCACGTGCTCGACGCCTACGCCGCGACGCGCCTGGCCGTCGAACGCTGCCGAGCCGGCGCGGGACCGGTCTTTCTGACTGCGGAGACGTTTCGCATGGCCGGTCACGCCACCCATGACGAGAAGGAGGCGCGCGAGCTGTTCAGCCCGGAGACCTTCGCCGAGTGGGGCAAACGGGATCCAATCGGCTGCTTCGAGACGTGGCTGGTGGAGGCGCCGCTGAACTTGAGGACGGGGGCGAGCGGCGCGGCGCCAGAGGCGAACCGAGAGGTGCTGAACGAGTTGGAAGAAGCCGTCACGGCCGAGGTCGAAGCCGCGGCAGCCGAGGCGCTGGCCGGTCGGGAGCGGATGCCGAAGCCCGAGAGCGCCGAAGACGGAGTCTATGGCGATGAGTCGGCGACACGCAGCCTCGGCAGGCCGAGCTTCTGACCATGTAGACGAGTAAACTGTCTGCCGGCCCGAAAGATCTGGCGGCCGCGCCATTGATACCGGACACGGTATCGGATATCATCGCGCCTCGCCCCATCTGGTATTGACACATCTGTTTCCTTGCGGTGCCGGCCGGCGGCAGGCGAACCGTGGTCGGCTGGACGGGCGGGACGGGGTAGTGTTCCTCGACCTACGGATCCGCAAAGCGAGCCCGACCCTTTTTCGATGGAGACTAGCGCAGTGGAGTTCTTCAAGCGCCTGCTGGAGCTGCCGGGGCCTTCCGGCTACGAGTCGGCGCCGGCCCGGGCCTGGCGGGCGGAGGCTGAGAAGTTCGCCGACCGTGTGTGGGCGGACGTGCAGGGTAACAGCTTCGCGGCGATCAACACCGAAGCCGAGTTTCGCGTGATGCTGGCGGGACACATCGACGAGATCGGTTTGATGATCAACCACATCGACGACGAGGGGTTCCTCTATTTCTCGACCATCGGGGGGTGGGACCCCCAGGTGCTCGTCGGTCAACGGGTGGAGGTCCTTGCGCGGGAAGGCCGCGTCTTTGGCGTGGTCGGCAAGAAGGCAATCCACTTGCAGGAAAAGGAGGAGCGTGACAAGGCGACCAAGGTCAAGGACCTCTGGATCGACATCGGAGCTCGAAACGGCGACGAGGCGCGGTCGTGCGTTCGTGTGGGCGACGCGGTCGTCGTTGCGGCAGAGGTGATCGATCTACCGCACGGACGTATCGTCTCGCGGGCGATCGACAACCGCGTAGGCGCCCTGGTGGCACTGGAAGCGCTGCGCCGGCTCGCGGCGGAGAGGCCATCGGTCGGTGTGGTGGCCGTGGCGACGGTCAAAGAGGAGATCGGGCTCGGCGGCAGCGGGGCTCGGACCGGGGCCTTTGGATTGAACCCGAGAGTGGCCGTCGTCATCGACGTGACCCACGCCACCGATCATCCGGGCGCCGAAAAGAAAGGCCACGGTGACCACCGTTTGGGCGGGGGGCCCGTGTTGAGCCGAGGCTCGTCGATCAACCCCGTGCTTTTCCAGCGGCTCGCGGAGGTGGCGGAGCGGGAGTCTGTTCCCTACTCGCTTGAGGCGGCTCCGAGCCGAACGAGCACCGACGCAGACAACATCTTCACCGCGCGCATGGGCATCGCCACGGCCCTCGTGTCGGTACCCAATCGCTACATGCACTCACCCAACGAGATGGTGGCCCTCGAAGACCTTGATCGCGCCGCTCAACTGATCGCGGCAACCGTCCGGACCCTTTCGGAGTCCGACGACTTCGTTCCCGTTTGAGCGCTCAGTCTTCGGGGTAGCGCCGCACGTCCGCGACCTCGTCGGACCGCAGCACCGGCGAGTCCAGCGAGGTGCTGTCCCGGTATAACGCCAGCAGCTCCTCTCGGGAGAGCCGGTCGACGTCTGCCTGGGAGCTGAAGCGCTCCTCCGGCACCTCGACGATCCGGTAGGGTCTCTGGCCGGTGGGCTCGCAGAAGAAGAGAATCACACGGACGCCGGCCCGGCGGCGGTCCTCACCGAGCCGCACCGTCCAGCGATCGCCATCCACTTTGATCTTTGCCATCTGCCTCGCCGTCTCGTTGTCCTCGCCGTCTAGTTGTCGTCGCCGGCTTGACCGCCGGCATCGCTGCCAGGCTCGCCGATCGGTTCCACCCGCACGATCTCGGCCAGGCTTCGCCCCAGCGAGCGGTCGCGCCCCTCGACCCGGACGCGGATCGGTCCTTCGAACGGCTCACGCTCCAAAACCTCGACTCGCGTGCCGGGATACAACCCGAGCTCCGCCAGATAACGCAGCCGGCCCTCATCGGCGTCGCTCACCTCGCGCACCGTCGCCGTCGCTCCCGTCTCCAGCGACGAGAGCGGCGGGTGCCGGCGCTCGCTCACCTCTCCCTCGGCCGTCGGGATCGGCGATCCGTGGGGATCGAGCTCCGGGTGGCCGAGCACCGTCGCCATGCGTTCGACCAGCTCGTCGGAAGCCGCGTGCTCCAGTCGCTCCGCCTCGGCGTGGACCCGGTCCCAGGAGTAGCCCAGCCTCTCGATCAGGTACGCCTCGATCACCCGGTGGCGCCGGATGATGCGGAGGGCCTCCCGCTCGCCTTCCTCGCTCAGCTGCACGCCGTGGTAGGGCACGTGCTCGACCAGACCCATTTCGGCCAAATTCTTGATCATGTTGGTCACCGAAGCCGGTGACCGGTCGAGCTGCTGGGCGAGCGCCGACGTACTCACCGGCGCGCCTTCGCGTTGCAGGTGACGGATCGCCTTGAGGTAGTCCTCTACGGCGCGGGAGCGGTCCGGCCGGCTCGCCGCCCCGGAGGAGCGTCCCGCTCCGGGCTCGTCGCTGGTCCTGGTCATTATTTTTCGCCGGGGCTAAAGCTCGCTGCGGCCCCGGGGGCTGTCAATGCGAGCAGCGCCGGAACTTTCGCGTTGACCCGGCGGTTTCACCTCGGTAGGTTAGCGGCGTTGGCCGTGGGCCCCACCGGCTCGCGGCCGTTTGTGTGATCGTCCTCGCAGACACTCGGTTTTCGTAATGAAGCAAGCCGCGCACCGCTTCGATCCGCCGGCCGATGTGGACCGGCGCGTCGACCTTCACCTCCACTCGTTGCGCTCGGATGGGCGGCTCGAGCCGGCCGAGGTGGTCGCCTGGGCCCAGGAAGCGGGTCTCGCGGCGATCGCGCTGACCGACCACGACACGGTGGCGGGGATCGAGGAGGCGGAGGCGGCGGCTGCGGAGCTGGGAATGCCGTTTGTGCCCGGTCTCGAGCTGTCGGCCTACGAGGCCGATACGGGCTCGACTCACCTGCTGGGCTACTTCATCGATCCCGGCCACACGGCGCTGCTGGGCTTTCTGGAAGAGGTGCGCCGGAGCCGCGTGGAGCGGGCGGCGGAGATGGTCGAGAAGCTCAACGAGCTGGGCTTGAGAGTCAGCCTCGAAGAAGTGATGGCCGAGGCGTCGCCGGACGGGCTGATCGCGCGGCCGCACGTGGCGCGCGCCCTAGTCGGTGGCGGCTGGGTCGGCAGCTACGGCGAGGCGTTCTCGCGCTTCATCGCGGCGGGCCGGCCCGCCTATGTGCCGACCCGTCGGGTCGAGCCCGAAGAGGGCATCGGTTGGATTCACGACGCCGGCGGTCTGGCCGTCTTGGCGCACGGGGGTAAGACGCACGGGGCCGGGACGATACGGCGCTTGGCGGAGGCCGGGTTGGACGGCGTGGAGACGCTGCACCCCGAACATGGGCCGGTGGAGGTGCGGAAGCTCAGACGACTGGCGGCCGAGCTGGGTCTCCTCGAGACCGGCGGGTCGGACTGGCACGGCCCTCTGGACAACCGGCGGGGGCAGCTGGCCACGCAGCCGGTCCCGTACGAGTGGTACGAGCGGTTGAGAGACGCGGCGACCACGGCCCAGCGCTCGAGATAGCACGGAGGGAATCGGGAGATGACGAAAGGCCACGAAAAGGAGCGGGAATACGAGCTGGTGATTGTGGGTGCGGGCCCGGCGGGCCTCACGGCCGGCCTCTACGCCTGTCGCGCACAGCTCCATTCGATCCTGTTGGAACGCGGACTTCCGGGCGGTCAGCTGCTCAATACCGAGTTGATCGACGACTACCCGGGCCTCCCGGAGGTCGACGGCCGGGAGCTGGCGGAGCGGATGACCCGGCATGCCCAAAAGTTCGGTCTGCCGATCGAAACGGTCACGGTGACGGGGATCAAGAAGCTGGAGGACGGCGATTTTCGCATCAGCACACAGGAGGGGCCGGTTTACCGGGCGCCGGCGGTGATCCTCACGGCCGGCGGCACGCCGAACAAGCTCGAGGTACCGGGTGAGGACGAGTACGCGGGGAAGGGCGTGAGCTATTGCGCGATCTGCGACGGGGCGTTCTTCAAGGGGGAGACGATCGCCGTCGTCGGGGGTGGCGACGCGGCGACCGAGGAAGCCGATTTTCTCACCCGCTACGTCGAGAAGCTGTACCTGATCCACCGGCGCGACGAGTTGCGCGCACAGAAGATCCTGCAGCAGCGGGTGTTCGACAATCCGAAGATCGAGATCATCTGGAACAGCACGGTCGAGGAGGTGTTGGGTAACGAAAAGGGGATGACGGGTCTGCAGCTGCGCGACACCGTGACCGGCAAGGCGAGCCGGCTGGACGTGACGGGCCTCTTCGTCTTTATCGGTTTTCTGCCGAACACCGGACTCTTGCAGGATCACGCCGAGCACGACGCCGCCGGATACCTCATCACCGATCGAGACATGCGCGCGTCGATTCCGGGCCTCTTTGTCGCCGGGGACGTGCGCGCCCAGCTGACCCGTCAGATCACGACGGCTGTCGGTGACGCGACGACGGCGACGATGGCGGCGGAAAAGTACCTTACCGAGCTGAAGGAGCGGCGTGCGGCGGCCGGGGGAGTGGCGGCGCCTTGAGCCCGCAACCGGAGTTTCATTGACAGTCGTCCGGCCTCGGCTACTATTTTTACTGCACCGGCGGCCCGTTGACAGCGGCCTTCCGGTGCGCTGAATCATAGAAAAGGACGCGATACGACATGGAAAAGACCAAAGATAGCCCGACGTTGCGGGTGGAGCTGACCGCCGAGGCCGCGGAGAAGGCGCTCCAGTTCATGTCGGAGGAGGACCTTTCGTCTCAACAGGCGGGTCTCCGTGTGAGCGTTCTGCCGGGCGGCTGCTCCGGGTTCCAGTACGGCCTCAACCTGGAAGAGGAACCGCGCGAGGACGATGAGGTTCACGTCTCACAGGGCGTCCGGCTCTTCATCGATCCCTTCAGCTCCCAGTACCTGAAGGGAACCGTCATCGGCTACGCCAGTTCCTTTCAGGGGTCCGGGTTCACCTTCAGCAACCCAAACGCGACGGGCGGCTGCGGCTGCGGCTCATCGTTCGCCGTGTAGCTGGAACGCTCCCCAAGGTCGCCGGGGCCCGCGCACGCGGGCCTTGCCTTTTGCGCCAGCCTCGGGGCTGTAGCTTCCTTTACGATGCCATTCAGGAGCAGACTTGAAGATTATCGGCTTCCCGGTCGGGCCCATCCAGGCTAATGCGTACCTCGCCATCTGCGAGCGTACGCGGCGGTGTGCCCTGATCGATCCCGGCGCTGAGGCCGAGCGGCTGCTGAAGGCGGCCGCGGCCGAGGGCGCCGAACTGGAGGCGATTCTCCTCACGCACGCCCACCTCGATCACGTCGGTGGCGTCGCCGAGGCGGTTCGCCAGACCCGGGCGCCGGTGTATCTTCACCCGGCGGACCTACCACTCTACCGTGCCGCGCCCGAGCAGGCGCGGGCGTTTGGCCTGCAGCTCGAGGCACCGCCGCCGCCCGACCGGGAATTCGAGCACGGCCAGAGCGTGCCGGTCGGCGCGCAGATGCTCGAGGTTCGCCATACGCCCGGCCACTCGCCGGGGCATGTCTGTCTGGTCGGCGATGGCTTTGCCCTTGTCGGCGATTGCGTGTTCGCGGGCTCGATCGGCCGCACCGATCTGCCCGGGGGCGATTACAACACACTGATGCAGGCGATCAAGGATGAGTTGCTCAGTCTACCGGACGAGACCACCCTTTATCCCGGACACGGTCCCGTCACGACGGTGGGCCGCGAACGTAGGGCCAACCCCTTCCTGACCGGAGCGTTTGGATGGAGCGGCGAATGACGGTTGTGGTAGAGCGGCGTCCCGATTCCGCCGCGGCGGCCGCTGAGCGAACCTGCCACCGCTGCGGTCACGAGGTTCCCGATCGCCCGCGCGGTTGCAAGGGTGCACACTGCAGCAACTGCGGGCATCCGTACCCGCTGGGTGACTGCTCGGACTAGCCAGAGACGAGAATGTCTGCGACACGGAAACGGGTGCGGCCGGTGACCATCGGCGAGGGCGATGCAGAGCCGCGTCTCGCCGAGCTGCGGGCGGCGCTAGAGGGCGGCACCGGCCTGCTGATCCTCACCCACGACAACCCCGACCCCGATGCGCTCGCCAGCGCTTTCGGTCTGCTCAAGCTGGCGGAGTCGTTCGACGGCTTGGAGGCGCGGATCGGCTTTGGCGGCTTTGTGGGGCGCGCCGAGAACCGGACCATGGTTCGTCAACTGGGTCTGCCGGTTCTGCCGACCTGGGCGGTGAGCTTCGATGACATCGACGT
>JABAOD010004132.1_pt3 | contig 11805 bp, 12 predicted proteins | sample 7062151 | NCBI WGS metagenome assembly JABAOD01 (sample SAMN14538626, study PRJNA623070) | marine sediment metagenome | biome: marine biome [ENVO:00000428]; feature: marine pelagic biome [ENVO:01000023]; material: deep marine sediment [ENVO:00002113] | place: India: Gulf of Khambhat ...
GCGCAGGGGCAGGCGATAATCAGCACCGCCACCGCATTGATGAGGGCGAAGGCCATTGCCGGCGCCGGACCCACCAGCGCCCACACGATGAAGGTGATGACGGCGATCACCACCACGGCCGGCACGAAGTAGCCGGCGACCACGTCGGCGAGCTTCTGGATCGGGGCGCGGCTGCGCTGCGCCGCGGCGACCATCTGCACGATCTGGGCGAGCAGCGTGTCCGCGCCGACGCGCCGGGCCTCGATCACGAGCGCGCCGGTGCCGTTCACCGTCGCGCCGATCACCTTGTCGCCCGTCACCTTGGCAACCGGGATCGGCTCACCGGTGATCATCGACTCGTCCACCGCGCTCATGCCGTCGATGACCACGCCGTCGACCGGCACTTTCTCGCCCGGGCGCACGCGCAGCCGGTCGCCAACCTGCACGTCGTCGATCGCCACGTCCTGCTCGCTGCCGTCAGGGTTCACGCGCCTCGCCGTCTTGGGCACGAGACCGAGTAGTGCGCGGATGGCGGCGCCCGTGCGACTGCGCGCGCGCAACTCCATCACCTGCCCGAGCAGCACCAACGTCACGATTACTGCCGCCGCTTCGAAGTAGATGGCCACTTCGCCGGCTGGACCGCGAAACGACGCGGGGAACATGTCCGGGAACGCCGTCGCCACCACGCTGTAGGCGTAGGCGACGCCGACGCCCAGGCCGATGAGCGTGAACATGTTGAGGCTGCGGTTGACCACCGACTGCCAGCCGCGCACGAAAAACGGCCAGCCGCCCCACAATANNGCCGCCCCAGAGCACCACCGGCGTCGCCAGTGCCAGCTCGAACCAGTTCAACGTGCGCGGGGGCGCCAGCCAGTCGAAGGACAACCCCACGTACGCACCCATGGCAATGATCACCAGCGGTACGGTCAGAACGGCGCTCGCTTTGAATCGCCGCGTCATATCGGTGAGTTCTGGATTCTTTGTCTCATCCAGACTCACAGTCACCGGCTCCAGTGCCATGCCGCACTCGGGACATTCGCCCGGCGCGTCGCGCACGATCTCCGGATGCATGGGGCAGGTGTACCGAACGCGANNGAACGCGAGACGCCGAAATAGCGGGCACCTCGCGCTCGAGGGCCATGCCGCATTCGGAGCAAACGCCCGGACCGCGCTGACGCACTTCGCGATGCATCGGGCACGTGAAGCAGTCGCCCTCTGCCGTTGATTCCGGTGTTTTTGCGTGTGTAGCTTCGCTGGTACCGGTGACCGAGTGTGGGTCCAGTGACTGGTAGAACTTGTCCAGGCAGTTTGCGCTGCAAAAGTAGTACCTATGTCCGCCCACCTCGGTCGTGTGACGCGTGGTCGCCGAGACCTGCATGCCGCAGACCGGGTCGCGAAACACGGCCTTGTTGACGGGTCCCGAGCAGCAGTGCTCCACGGGTGCTCGTACGCTCATGAGAATTCTCCCGATTCTTCTAAGCATTACCTTAGAGAACCGGGTATCGTCGCGGCATTGCCGCAACGTTACGGATAGTTGATTCGCGTTCTCTACATCACCGCGAGTCAGTGATGTCCGGCGTCTTCAGATCCGCGATCGTGGTTCATTGGAATCCCCATCTTCCGCTTCTCGATACGCACCCAGGCGGCGACGTCGTTACGCAATTAGCGGCGCTTGGTCGATGGCAGCAAAGCATCGCGTTTGCTCCTGGATTTAGCGTCTGCGGGCACGAGACATCCATCACCTCGATCTCGGCGGAGCGCGAACGGCCGTTTCTCAGCACGGTCAAGACGGCGGTATCACCGAGCTGCCCTGGTCCCGCTGCCGCACTAACGTGTGCATCGGGAGCTACCCGCGTGCCGTTTCCGGATGAACGCCGAGCTCGATCTGACCGTCGCTGAGGAAACGGTAAGGCGGGATCACCAGATTGGTTGGCGCTGGGACTCCGGCGTAGACACGCCCCGCGAAATCGAACCGTGAGCCGTGGCATGGGCAGAAATAGCCGCCGGGCCAGTTCGGACCGATGTCGGCCGGGGCGAGATCAGGCCGGAATTTCGGCACGCAGCCGAGGTGCGTGCAGATGGCCACTGCAACGAAATACTCGGGGCGCAGCGAGCGATGTCGATTTTGGGCGTACGCCGGCTGCTGCGAAGTTACCAGCGATTGCGGGTCGCGTAACCGTTCCTCTATTCCCTCGAGGCTTTCCAGCATGGCCGGGGAGCGGCGTAACGCCCAGACGGGCTTACGCTGCCACTCAACAGTCATCTGCTGGGCGGATTCGAGCTTGGTGACATCGACGACGAGTGGCGCGCCCGCGGCCAGGGCCCGTTCGCTGGGGCGCATAGAGGCGATGAATGGCAGGCTCGCGACGGTTATGCCGGCCGCGCCTACGACGGTTGTGGAAGCGACAAGGAATCGCCTGCGTTGCGCATCGCTGTCCTCTGTGTCGTCTTCGACGAACATGCATTGCTCACGATAGGAAATCACCGGGCAGGTTACGTCCGCATACGTTGCGGGAGGTTTTCCGACAGCTTACGAGAAATTGAGGTGCAATACGGATTGTCGTGGTCCTGGACTCCGCGACATTGTGATTCCGTATATTCCCGGTCACACGGAGCCAATCACGGCGTGCCACACTGCAAGCTGAGATATGGCTCTCGGCGAGCTGGCGTGTGTCTTGTGCCGCTGGCTGAAATGGTTTCTGTCGAGCGGCGCTTCGAATCGGACTTCGTTGCTGCAGGTGCCGCGAGTCCTAATCTAGCCTGGGGCCTTCCCGGTAACTGAGGGTGCTGCGTGGGATGACCAACGCAACCGCATGATGAGATTAGAGTGAATTTGGAGCACGATGATGAAAGCACGAACTACTGGATACGCTGTTGCGCTGCTGATGACCGCCTTGATCGCCGGCAGTGCTGTCGCCCATCCCACCGGCGGGTATGGCGGGGATATGGGCCACGGGATGATGGGCCACGGGATGATGGGCCACGGCATGATGGGTCCGGGCATGATGGGGATGCCGATGATGTCAGCTGACAACCTTACCGACGAGCAGTTGGACCGGATCGGCGAGCACATGCAACGCATGCACGAGCAAATGGAAAGCATCGCCGGCGCCAGGGATCCCGAAACGCGGCGCGATGCCGTGAAGCAACACTTGCAGGACATGCAGGCATTCATGCACCAGAGGCACGACATGATGATGCACCAGTCTTCCCGAAGCCAAGGTCAGGGTAACTGGCGCCAGCACATGGAAGAGCGTATGCGCAGCATGGAGGAAATGATGCAGCAACAGCAGTAGCAGGAGCGAACGGCCACAAAACGGTCTGCGCTTGTGATTCGTCCGATCGACAGGCACGACAGCACCGGTCGACAAACGTGTTTAACGCCCCAGCAACGTTGGCCGCGCTACGGGTCTGCCGCTGCGCGCGGGGACTGCTAATTTCCGGACTTATGAGAGTCCAATGTTTGACGACCTGAGCGTTCGCTATGCCCGGTGGGTCATCCGCCACCGCTGGCTGGTGATAGCCGCCTGCCTGTTGTTCGTCGCGATCGCGGCGGCGGGTCTTCTGCGCATCACGATGACCGCCGATTACCGGGTGTTCTTCAACGCGGATGATCCGCGTCTGCAGACCTTCGAGGCATTCGAGTCGACCTATTCCAACATGGACACGATCGTTTTCGTCGTCAAACCGGATAACGGCGACGTGTTCGATGATCAGACGCTCAGCAGCATTTACGAGCTGACCGAGCAGGCCTGGCAGATACCGCATTCGGTGCGGGTCGATTCGCTGGCCAACTTTCAGCATACGCGGGCCGACGGTGACGACCTCGTCGTCTCGGCGCTGGTCGAGGAGCCGACCGACATCAACGCAGCGGAGGTGCGCTCGGTCGCACTGACAGAGCCTTCCCTGGTGAACCGGCTGGTCGCCTCGGACGCACGTGCCGCCGGCATCATCGTCACCCTGCAACTGCCNNGGAATCCGTGTACGCCGCTCGCGCCATCGCCGAGCAATTCGAGGCGCGCTACCCGGGGCTGCAAGTGGCCCTGACCGGCATGGCGCTGATGAGCTTCGCGCAGATGGAGGTGATCGAGCAGGACATCCGCACGCTGGTGCCGCTCATGTACGGTGCCATTGTGGTGCTGCTGCTGGTGCTGCTGCGTTCCCTGATGGGCACGATCGCCTGCCTGCTGGTGATTACATTTTCGGTGCTGCCAAGTACCGGTCTGATGGGATGGATGGGGCTGCAGCTCAACCAGGCCTCGGCCTCGGCACCGGTGATCATCATGACGCTGGCCATAGCCGACTGCGTGCACATCCTCATCTCCACCTTTCTGGAAATGAGCGCGGGGCGCAACAAGCACGAAGCCCTGGTAGAGAGCCTGCGCATCAACGCGCAGCCGGTGTTGTTGACCAGCCTGACCACGGCAATCGGCTTCCTCAGCTTGAATTTCTCCGATACGCCGCCGTTCCGAGATCTGGGAAACTTCACCGCCTTGGGAGTCGTCGTCGCCTGGCTGATGGCCATGACCTTTCTGCCGGCGTTGATGGCGATCGTCCCGCTGCGGCCCAAGCGGCTTACCCGCAAAGTGAGGGCCATGGAGGCATTGGGGGATTTCGTAGTGGTCAATCGCCGGCGCCTGCTATGGGGCTTCGGGCTGTTGGTCGTACCGGTCATCTTCCTGATCCCCACGCTCGAGATCGAAGACCGCTACGTCGAATGGTTCGATGAAAGCACGACGTTCCGGCAGGATACCGATTTCGCCACGGAAAACCTCGTCGGGCCCTATGTGCTCGAATTCTCCGTTCCGAGCGGCGAGCCGGGTGGTGTCGCCGCCAGCGCCTATCTGGAACGGCTAGAGGCATTCACCGACTGGCTCGAGGCTCAGGAAGAAGTCGTCCATGTGGCCGCGATCACGGACGTCATGAAGCGGCTGAACAGGTCGATGCACGGTGACGATCCGGCCTGGTACCGGCTTCCGGAGGAGCGCACGCTGGCCGCCCAGTACCTGCTGCTGTACGAGATGTCCCTGCCTTACGGGCTCGATCTCAACAGCCAGGTCGACATAGACAAATCCGCATCACGCGTCACCGTAACGCTGCAGAACCCGACCTCCAAGCAGTTGCGCGACCTTGCGCGGCGCGCCGAAAGCTGGCTGGCCGAAAACGCACCGTCCGCCATGCACACTGGCGCTACCGGGATTGCCCTTACCTTCGCCCACATCGGGCAGCGCAACATCGAGAGCATGCTGTGGGGAACGGCGCTCGCGTTCCTGATCATCAGCTCGATCATCACACTCGCCTTGCGCAGCGTACGGCTGGGTTTGCTCAGCCTGTTCTCGAACACCTTCCCGGTTATGATCACCTTTGGCTTGTGGGCCGTATTGGTCGGCGAATTGGGAATCATAGCCTCGGTCATCACGGCGACCACACTGGGTTTGGTGGTCGACGACACCGTTCACTTTCTCAGCAAATACCGCCGCGCGAAATACCTTGAGAGCACGCATGACGCGATCCGGTTCACCTTCGATCACGTCGGCAACGCGCTGTGGGTGACCACCGTGGTGCTGGTCACGGGCTTCGCGGCGTTGGCTTTCTCGGTATTCGCTCTGAATGTCCAGCTCGGCGTATTGACCGCCATGACGTTAGCGAGCGCGCTCGCCCTGGATCTTCTGCTGTTGCCCGCGTTGCTGATGTGGATAGATAGGCAGGACATCTGCACTTGTCGGACGTGCCGTGCCGACCACTGCTTGCGTGATCGCAAGCTAATTCCGACCTAAGGAATCTGATTTCGTGCCACGTGCCCTGCGTCGGATCAACCAAGTCCTGACCGGGCTCATGGGAATCAACCAATTCGTGTGCAGTATCGAAATACTACGCTGCCGTATTCGGTAGCCGTTGAGGAGGTGGACATGAGTGAATTGCGTTTACGTTTGCGTTTGGCCGCGTTGTTGCTCAGCGCGTTGTTGCCGACGCTAGTCTCGGGCCCGCTTGCGGCACAGTCGGTGCCCCTGGCAAAGTTCTCTCATAAAGCACAGGAAGGGAATGCGACCTGGACAACCGTTCACAATCAGTTCGGCGAGCAGGTACTGCTGTAGTTCACCGTCTGTTGTCGAGCAGCGACGCTGGTGCGAGCTGGGCAGACTACGCGGGAGATCGCGGCCCGGACTCGCCCACGGAACTGCGCGGAGAAAAACTCTATCAAACACATTGCCAGGAATGTCACGGACTGCGCGGCGTCGGCGAGAATCACAGCGACCAGACGCTGTACAACCGCAGGTATGTACGCGCCCCGGCCCTCGATGACTCGACGCACGCCTGGCACCATACCGACGACAATCTGGTGCAGACCATTCTCGAGGGCTCGACGCGTGAACCGCGTATGCGTGGCTTCAAAGACGTGCTGCAGGAGAGGGATGCGCGTGCAATCGTCGCGTACATGAAAAGCTTGTGGGGTGCCCGCGCGCTTGCGTGCCAGGGGCCGTTGCACATGGACAGAGAATGCCTCGCGCGCAACTGACGCGCAGCTGTCTACTTATCTGTTCGATAAGCTTCGAGTGCCGCCGAGACCGGAGAAATGTCTCCGAGCCTCGGCGGCGAAACGCAAGGCTCTTGTCAGTGCTGTGAATGCACCCAAGGTTGATCTGATGCGCCGAGGCCTTTCGCGTACGCCAAACGATGTTTCAGGATAGCTTGCTGCTCCGCGGTGCGAGTGCGATGCTCGTCGAAGTAACCGGTTGTATCCCATGGTTCGTTCACTTTCTGGCATCCAACGACAAGGGCGGCGCCGAGTATCAGGACAACAGGGTAGAAGATCGCTCGTGTTTTCATACGTTTCTCCTGGTGTGTCGGCCCAATGAGCCTCCTTCCAAAAATACGTCATTGGAGGTTGACGCCGAATGTCTGGATGATTGCCGATAGTTGATGATGTCGGCGGGCGGGCGGTCGACTACAATCAATCGAACGGAGACTGGCTGAAACGCCGTCTGTCTGCGGTTTCCTTGCCTGTTCGAGTCATATCGGAGGAGAAATGATCGAATTGCTGGCAGCGATAGTGATATTCGCGATTGCGATCGCCGCGATGTCCATCGGTGTGATCCTCGGTGATCGTCGGCTCAAGGGTTCCTGTGGCGGGTTGAACAACCTGAAGAAGCTTCTCGGCGTTACGCCCTGTGCAGGATGCACGCAACGCGGCCCGGATTGCCCGCTGCGGGAACCCGCGAAAGCACGGCAGACACCCGATTGAGCTGCAGACTCGTCGATAGGCCCTGACGTCAGCCGCCGCGAGTGCGGCAGCTTAACTTTTCGTATAGTCATAGCCATGCAGACCAAAGTGGCAGGCGTTCATACTGGTGGCAGGCGCAGGTGTTGCACGAACAAGACTCGAATGGGGCCACGGGAGTACGCGGTATGAAAATTCTGGTAATCGAGGACGATGCGGAAACCGCGACCTACATCACCCATGGGCTCGAGGAGCAGGGCCACACGGTAGATCATGCGGCAAGCGGTCGTGACGGGTTGTTTCTCGCTGCCGGGGAGACCTACGACATCATGGTAATAGACCGCATGCTGCCGGAGCTGGACGGACTGGCGATCGTTAGAACGATTCGAGCCGGCGGCGTCAAGACGCCGGTGCTGTTCCTTACCGCGCTAGGTGGAATCGACGACCGGGTAACGGGCCTCGATGCGGGCGGTGATGACTATCTCGTAAAACCGTTTGCCTTCTCTGAGCTCCTCGCACGTATCAATGCGTTGGCAAGGCGTCCACCGATTGCGTCGGCTGAGACCGTGCTACGTGTTGCGGATCTGGAAATGGATCTGCTGAAACGCACCGTAACCCGCAGCGGACAGGTTATAGATCTCCAGCCACGAGAATTCAGACTTCTTGAATACCTGCTACGGCATGCTGGAGATGTAGTCACACGTACCATGCTGCTGGAGCATGTGTGGGATTTCAATTTTGATCCGCGCACCAATGTCGTCGAGACTCACGTAAGCCGGCTGCGTTCCAAGGTCGACAAACCGTTTGATACGCCGTTGATTCACACGGTCCGGGGCGCCGGATATTCAGTCCACGGGCCAGGATAAGCAGCAATGCGCGTGTTAGCTTTACTGCGTCTGGCGCCGGTTCGCTACGCAGTGGCGTTTACCGGCGTGTTGACTGCGGTTATGGGTGCCTTGCTGTTGGTGATCTACCTGTCGATGATCTCGTTGCTGGAACGTCACTTGGATGAAGCTATTGAGCAGCAGTTCGATATGCTACGCAGTGATTTCAAGCAGGATGGCCGCGAAGCGGTGATTAGCCTCGTTCGCCACCATGAACAGAGGAGCCGTGACAGTCCGGTGCATTTCCTCGTGTTTAACCGCGACGGCACGGTGGCAGCCGGCGACGCTCCAATCACCGTTGCCCAGGAAGGTTGGCAGACCCTTGCCGTGCGTTCACAAGACGTTGGCCACAGGTCGGTGCAGACAGTGCGAAGCTACGGAGAACGCTTCGGTGACGACACCTTCGTGCTGGTTACACACGATACGCAGGATCTCCATCAGACGCGCGAACTGATCATTACTTCGTTTGCCGTGGCCCTGGGGCTGACCGTGATTCTGGCATTGGGCGGCAGCCTGATTATCGGCCGCACATTGCTGGGACGAGTGGAAGATGTCAACCGTACGGCCCGCGCGATTATGGAAGGCGACCTGTCCAGGCGAATTCCCGTGGTTGGGGCGGGGGACGAACTGGGGGGGCTTGCCGAGATTCTCAACCGGATGCTGGCGCGTATCCAGGAACTGATGGAGAACGTGCAGCAGGTATCGAACGACATAGCACACGATCTGCGCACGCCGCTTGGGCGGTTGCGGCAGCGGCTGGAGGCTTGTCGGCGAAAGACGCAAACCACGGCCGAGTACGAGGCGGCGATCGACGCCGCGATCGCAGAGTCGGCAACCATTCTGGAGACATTTGACGCGATCCTTCGCATCGCGCAGATTGAGGCTGGCGCCAGGCGTGCGCACTTCGCTTCAGTGGACGTTGTTGGTGTCATCGATAACGTCGTCGAAGCCTTCTCCGCAGCCGCCGAAGATGAAGGAAAACATCTGCAGAGTAGAATCGATTCATGCGTAGCGCTGCACGGCGACCGAGAACTGCTCACGCAGATGTTAGCCAACCTGGTCGAGAACGCACTGCGGCATACGTCATCCGGTACGCACATCGAAGTTCGCGCTGAGCGCGACGACGGATGCGTTTCGTTGACGGTTAGCGACGACGGGTCGGGAATCAAGGCAGAGGAGCGTGAGCGTGTATTGCGCAGGTTCTATCGACTGGATGCCAGCCGCGTCACGCCGGGCAGCGGGCTTGGGTTGAGCTTGGTGGCCGCCGTGGCCAAGCTTCACGATGCGGAATTGTTGCTCAGCGATAACGAACCCGGACTGGCGGTATCGATCAGGTTCCCCCGCGAGCGTGATACGGCGTCAGAAGGCACCGCCGTAAAATCTTCGGCCAGATCAGCCAGACAAGCCTGATCGCGCAGGTTCGGAGCGCATGCTCGGTGTCAGTTGAGGGCCGACGTCGATTAGCGAGCATGCGCTGACGACGCGCATGTTCTCGCTTTTATATTTGTTTGCGGCGGTAGCAGAATAACGTACATCGCCGCTATGAATTCCCGAGTTAGAATCCACGCAGTTCCACTGTGCGTAGTGTGCTGTTCACCGCTAGCCGGTAAGCTGCCGTTCTAATGTCGGTATGGTCTGCCTCGGCTGATTGGCAGGTCTTCTGGTAGGCTTGCTCCAAGCGCCGCTCCAGGCGTTCGATCACCTGCCCTCGGGTCCACGGGTATTGCTGGATGTTCTGCACCCANNCGCGACCACGCCACCAGCATTGGCGAGAAGGTCCGGAACTATGACTACGCCCGCATCGCGCAGTGCGTCGTCGGCCATATGGGTCACCGGCATGTTCGCGGCCTCGATCACCAGCACGGCACGCACATCGCTGACGTTCGTGCAGTTGATGGCGCCTTCCAGAGCCGCCGGGATCAGAATGTCCACGGGCAACGCCAGCAATTCGTCGTTACTGATCGACTCGGTACCAGGCAAGCCTTCGACTGTGCCAACTTCTCGAACGTGATCCAATGCCGACGAGACGTCGATTCCCGCTTGGCAGTACACGCCCCCATGAGCGTCGGACACTGCCACCACGGTTGCGCCCAGTTCACTCAGGCGCCGCGCGGCGTGCGAACCCACGTTACCGAAGCCCTGGATCGCGGCGCGCACAGAGGTGATATCGAGGCCTCGGTCGCAGGCTGCAAGTGCAGCAACGTGGGCAACACCATGGCCGGTCGCCTCCTCGCGCCCGGGCGAGCCCCCCAGCTCCACAGGTTTGCCCGTCACGGCTGCCGGAAGATGACCGTGCAGCTTCGCATACTCGTCGAAGATCCACGCCATGTGGCGCGCGTCGGTGTTCAAGTCCGGGGCCGGAATGTCCTGGTACACACCCAAGACCGGCGCCAGCGTCTGCGTGAAGCGTCTGGTTAGCGACTCCAGTTCATGTGCCTCGAGCGTGCCCGGGTCGAGCGTGATACCGCCCTTGGCCCCACCGAACGGCACGTCCAACAGCGCGGTCTTCCACGTCATCAGCTGCGCCAGCGCCCGGATCTCGCCGAGCGCCACCCGGGGATGGTAGCGCAGCCCCCCTTTGAACGGCCCTCGAGCGTGATTGTGCTGCACGCGATAGCCGGTGAACGTGCGCAGGGCAAGCTGCCCGCGTTCGGCGACCTGCAGTGGTATCTCTACCGTGAGCTCACGAAACGAATGTAGCAATAGCCGCCGCTGCGCGGCTTCCAATCCCAAGCCGTCGAAGGCCCGCTGCACGAATCGTTCCTGGCTGTCCTGGCAGCAGCATTCCAAACGTTCCGGTCCTGTATTCACGGATCTTGCGAATGTTACCTTGGCTCACAGTCTGGCACATCGCGATTGAATCGGGCTGGCCGCGTCTATACGAAATAACAATGTCGGTTTCTGCTCTGTGGATTTGTCAGCGAAGCAATACGAGCGCCAGTCACAATGAAAGAGAGTCACTACCAATATATCGGATCTTGCCGTGCGCCATCAGCTGAAATCTGATTCTCATCGGCGGCAGCCAACCGGTCCAGAATATCAGTCACCGCTCTTTTGCGATCAGCCGATCGTTGTCCGATGAGAGCCGATCAGGGCCAAGAAAATACACCCACCAGTGTACAAAGTAGTGTAAAAAGACGTGTGGCTGGCGAATTCGTAATACCTAGCCGAAAATGCCAAGAAATCAAGTCCTTGCCGGCCAGTGTGAGGACATCGACCGAGTCTCTCTTTGAAAGGGAGGGCAGCGAGGAGGTCGTCGAGGTTCTCAAGGCTGTTTGGCCCCGGCTTACATGACCGCCGACTTTCCGCCATCCAGCTGCGCCTGGGTCTTGAGCAACCGAAATGGGCCCGCGGAAACCGTGAAGCTGGTAGAACTCGTGGAATATTCCGAGCAAGGCGTCATGAGTCGCGCTCCGGTCAAGAACAAATCGGGATCGGCGACGCTCTTCGCGTTCGACGAAGGCTATAGCTCAGCGAGTACACCGCGCCGTTTGACGCTCTCGTCCAGGTGGTCGATAGGGAGGGCGAGTTAGGGATCCGCGGACAGACCGTGCGCGTCGCGCCGTCGCAAAACGAAACGCTAAGTAGTTGATTTCGAAACTGTCGAATCTGTCGATTTTGACGATTCTGTCGCTCCCCTGAAAAGCTATTTATCGATGAAAATCATGAAGTTACAGCCGTTCAGGGGCTTATATGGCATGCAAGAGGTCGTCGGTTCGATCC
>JABAOD010018114.1_pt1 | contig 11804 bp, 8 predicted proteins | sample 7062151 | NCBI WGS metagenome assembly JABAOD01 (sample SAMN14538626, study PRJNA623070) | marine sediment metagenome | biome: marine biome [ENVO:00000428]; feature: marine pelagic biome [ENVO:01000023]; material: deep marine sediment [ENVO:00002113] | place: India: Gulf of Khambhat ...
GAAAGCCCGACTCCGCAAAGCCACGGGTCCCCGCCTCCTGCGGGTCACAGGTCTCACGCCTCCGCCGCGCAGGACCCCAAGACCGCCGGGCTGCCGAAGGGCGCGACGGTCCTTGGCAGGAGGTGCGAAGTGCTCTGGGAAATCGTGCTCGCGGTCTTCGTTGCCGGCTGCATTGGCGGAGCCGTTACCGGAATGGTGGCCCCCGCCCGTGGCCTTCGATACAAGGACCCCGAGGTATGCGACACCTGGTTCCCTGGCCTGCTGGGCAACCTCCTTCTTGGAGGCGTGGGAGCGGTCGTTTTCTGGGGCCTCTACGGGCCGCTGGCTGGCGCGACGGTTCTCGGCATGAGCGGCGCCGATGAAGCGTTGAGATTGACCGTGGGCGAACTGGCCGCTTCCATCGTCATCGGCATCGGTGGTCCGGGCTTCTTGTTGGCTGAGGCCGGCAGGCGGTGCGCCGAGAAGCAGCTCCCAAGAAAGATGCCAGCCGATTGGCGCTGGCGGATTCGCCCCTCGCGCCGGTTCCGGCCNNGGAGTGCGAACGGCTGGCCGCACAGCGCGAAGGCGAGAAGAAGGCGAGCGGCCTTCAGGCCGCGCCGCGCGCCCCGGGCACCCGGCCTGATGTCACCAGGGTCGCGAACCAGCCTTCGTCGAGGCGAGTCTCGAGGGCGATGCCGACGTGGTAGACGGGCAGACCGCTGCCGCCGGCGGTGGCGATCTGGCGGCACCACATGACGTGGCCGAGGAGCTTCTGGGTCCCGTCCTCCAACCTGGTGGCGAGGAAGATGCTGTCGCCGCGCGCGAACGACTGGAAGGTCTCGATGCCCACGCCCGTCCGGCTGACGTTGAGGATCGCTCCCGGCGCCGGCGACCAGCAGCAGACGTACGGGACCGCGATGCGCTCGCCGCTCCGGCGCTCGATGCGCTGGCCGGCGGCCGCTCCTTCTCCTCGGCCGTGGGGACCTGGCTCGGTCATGATCTCAGCCCTCTCTCGAGTGCGCACTTCGCGAAGGGTAGGGCCGGGGCGTCAGGAGACCGTCAGGGCGGATCGACGGATCTCTATGGGCCCGCGCCCGGGGCCGCGGCGCCGTCCGGAGCGAAGGGGAGCCCTCAGCGACGGCCTCGATCCGGCCTACCCTCCATGGCCTTCGTCGGCGCGAGTTGGTTGCCTCGCGGGCCGCGGGCGGCTACGATCTGGCGGTCACCGCGAGCGTCAACGTTGATGGAAGCCCTGGTTCGCCGCCGGAGGGTTGAACAGAGATGAGAACACTGCGTTTCATGACACTGAATCTCGGAGGTGCCGCCGTGAAGTCCACCCAGCCGCTGGTGCCGGTATACCGCGACGTGGTGCCGGTGCTGCGAGAGGTCGCGAAGCTGGTGGCCCGCGAGCGGCCCCACATCATCGGGCTGCAGGAGGTGCCGCTGCGCCATCCGTGGCACAAGGGCGGAGACGGCAAGCCGCAGGATGCGGCGGCGCTGCTACCGGGAATCCTGGCCAAGGCGGGGTGGAGATTCCGGTCCTGGGAGGTGCAGCCGTACTACGGCACCAAGAAGCTCGGACTGATGGTGCTGAGCCGCTACCGGAGGATGCGGGGTTATCAGGTGCGTCCGCACGTGCGCCGGGATCGTTCTCCGGTCCAGACCTTCGAGGTCCGCACGAAGCGGCAGCGGTTTCAGGTCTACAACTACCACGGCAACGTCCGCGCGCCACGCTGGGCCCTGCGGGGGCTGCGGCAGTTCGTCGCCAAGACCCTGCCGAAGGGGCAGGCGGCGGTGATCCTCGGCGATTTCAACATCCAGAACCGCCTCCGTAGCCGCTATGCCTGGCTGTCGCCGATGGGACGCGATTTCGTGGATGCCTGTGAGGAGCGCGGGGGCGGGCCCTGCAAGGAGACCGTCAACACCAGCATCCACCGTCACGGGGGTGGGGTGGACTACATCTGGGTGAGCAAGGGCGTCAAGAAGGGCTATGCGAAGGCCTGGCGGGTCGCATCGGTGCGCTCGGTGCCGGAGATCAACGACCGCTTGGCGATCAGCGATCATCTGCCGGTCGTCGCCCGGGTCGAGACGACGCCGCGGGCCTGAAGGCGGAACCGATATCGTCTCCCCGACGAGCCTGGCGAGGCGGGGGAGAGCAGCGGGGTGGCGGCCTCGAGCCAGCGCCGCCCGCGAGCGCCCTGGCTGAGCCAGGCCCGGGCATATATACTGCGCTGCATAACCTTCGATCCCAAGAGGGGTGGCGAGGGTGGGCCTCCGGCCGTTACGACGGCGGTCGGAGCCGTTGCTTTCATGCGACGAGGGGCGACATCGAGGAGTCCGGCGCCGGTCCCCGTACCGGCTGACGGTGCCGTCAATCAAGCCGCCTTCTCCTACTACGCCCGCCTGGCGAGAGTCAAAGAATATGTCGACTCCCACTACACCGAGGAGGTGACGCTCACCGTGGCCGCCGGCATCGCCGGGCTCGAGCCGAAGTATTTCTCGGCGTTCTTCCGCGACAAGACCGGGGTCTGCTTCTCCGACTGGCTGCGTCAGCTGCGGGTGGAGAAGGCGCTGGATCTGATGCGGGCCCGCAACTACTCCATCACCGAGGTCGCCTTCGAGGTCGGGTTCCAGGATCTGCGGACGTTCGAGCGCGCGTTCAAGAGAGTGACCACGATGACGCCGAGAGAGTTCAAGCGCTCGGTCCGTCCCTGCTAGCGCCGTCACCGCGCTGGCATCTTCACGAAATCTGACGCAACGCGCGCGAGCGCTGCCGAGCCAGGCGAATCGCGCTGGTGATAGGAAAATCTGGACTTTATCGAGACCAGAGGTGTGCGTCGCCCGGCTCGAGGGCGAGAGGACGGACCGATGCCTGAGAAGAAACCCCCGCCGAAGACGCCGTTCGTGGACAAGGTCGTGAAGGACCCCAAGGCGCCGCCGGATGCGCTGGTGCTCTCGGGGTATCTCGGGACCTCTTCCGAGAAGGGCCACACCAGACTCTACCTGGATCCCCAGCTGTCCGATTGCGTGGAGATCCCCGACGGCGCCATTCTCCATAGCCAGGAGATACCGCCCGAGGCCTCGCCGCTGGGCGGCTCGTACGTCTGGATCCAGCGCGACGCGGAGCTGATCCATGGCAGCCCGGGTGGCGTGCGGAGCAAGGGGACCTTTCTCGAGGGCAGGATCCGTGAGGCCTACGGCGGCGTCGGCGCCCAGCCGGGCGTCGCGGGGCCCTTGCCGACGTTGCCGACCCAGTGCGGCCCGCTGTCGCTCTGTCCGCCGACCTGCATCCCGGTCGTCTGCCGGCCCGAATGCGAGACCAAGCCCGACCAACCGCAGGAGATCCCGACCACCCCGATCACCCAATGCGGCGACGGCACCGTCTGTCCGCCGACCTGCATCCCGATCCTCTGCGACAAGGTGCCGGAGGGCCGCAAGCCGGAAGAGTTCCCGACTTTCCCGCTGACACGGTGCGGGCCGGGCACCGCCTGTCCGCCGACCTGCCTGCCGGGTCTGTGCGGCGATGCTCCCTGCCTCACCTTCATCCAGACCTGCGCCACCGTGCCGCCGCTCTGCCCCGGCTTGGAGCAGGCGCAGCAGGCAATGGGCTTCGCAGGCGCGGCGCCGGCAGGCGCGGCGGTGGCTGGGGCCGCCTTCGTCAGCGTCGTCGGCTGCCCGTCGGTGCTGACGGCCTGTCTGCCGTCGCGGCTCGTCTGCCCGACCCGGTTCTTCTGCCCATCGTGGGCGGTCTGTCCGACCCTCGGCGGCTGCCCGACCGATTTCGTCTGCCCGTCGCAGTTCGCGTGCCCGTCGCAGATCGCCTGCCCGTCGGTTCTCGAGTGCGGCGGCTTCGGCCAGCTGGGGGCTCCGGTCGCGGCGGCGCGCGCGGTGGGGGCCGGCGGCCTCGGCGGCTTCGGTGGCGGCTTCGGGGGCGGCATCGTCGGCACGGTCTTCGGCGACACCTGCATCGGCTGTCCGCTGCCGCCGGCGCCGACGAACTTCGGCTACCCGACCTGCGACTTCGGTTGCCCGACGCGGATCTTCTGCACCCGTCTGATCACCGAGTGCGGCCCGCGCACGCTCTGCCCGCCCACCGAGTGCGGTCCACAGACGGTCTGTCCGGTGACTGCCTGCGGGCCGACGCTTTGCCCGCCCTGCCCGACGCAGGGCGGCCCGCCGACCTGCGGCGGCCCCCGCTGCGAGATCTTCTCGGCCTTCGGCTGCGGGATCGCCGCCGGCCAGGCACCGGCGGTGGCGGCGCGTGCGGTGGGGGCGGGTGGCGTCGGCGGCTTCGCTGCTCCCCAGCTGACGCTGCCGCCGACCGAGTCGGCGTTCGGCTTGGAGACCTGTCAGCTCTACTGCCCCTCGGTAGCGATCTGCCAGAGCGTGGCGACCTGCGGCGGCCTGCAGTGTCAGGTCGGTACGGTCGGCGCCGGCTGCGAGCTCGGCGTCGCCCAGCTCCCGCCGGACGTGATGGCGGGGGGGCAGCAGGCTGCTTATCTGACGGCGCAGCTGATGACCCAGCAGGCAACGCCCATGTGCGGGCCCACCTTGGTGGCGGCGCACACCCAGTGTCCTCCCTGCCTGGAGACCATCGTCGGTCCCTTCACCCGGTGTCCGCCCACCTGCGCCGGACCGCTCTGCCAGGCCGTGACCTATGACCCCGCGCAGTGCGGCCTCCGGAGCCAGCAGTACGTCTGCCCGACGGCCTTGGCGTGCGGCCCGACGATTGCCGAGTGCGGCGGCTTCCGCCAGCCGGCGACGCCCGTCATGGGCGCCGCCGCGGCGCGCTACGCGGCCCCGGCGGCCTATCAGGCGGCCGGGCTCCAGGTCGCTCAGCGGCCGCACATCACCCTGTTGACGATCCCGTTGACCCAGTGCGGCCCGCAGTCGATCTGCAGTCCGTGCTGGCCGACGTTCTTCGGACCCCGGACGGTCTGTCCGCCGTGCCCGACGTTCGGTGGCCCGCGGACAGCCTGTCCACCGACCTGCCTGCCGCCTTTCTGCTAGACGGCACGCCATTCCCTCCCGAGTACCGGCCCTGTCGCAGCCCCGCGGCAGGGCCGTTTGCTTCGGCTGTCGGGTGGCGACTAAGCTCGGAGGAGAACCGGACTGCGCGATATCGAAGCGCAGGCGCTGAGCGGCGGCACCGGCCGCCATGCCGGCGGCGGCCGAGCCCGTGATCCTGACGGTCAACAACCTGGCGCACTACCTGACCGCCCGCGGTCTGTTGTCCGTCGAGGCGATCGTCGACGGCGACCTGATCATCGCCGACGCCTCGCGCCGCAACCGCAACTTCAAGGTGATCCGCAAGAGCGGCCCCGGGCTGTTCGTCAAGCAGGTCCAGGCGCTGGATCAGCAGGCGGTGGCCACGCTCCAGCGCGAGGCCACCTGCTACTGGCTGGCGGCCAACGAGCCGGCCTACGCGCCGCTGGCGCCGCTGGCGCCGGAGTTCCGCGACTTCGACCCCCTGCGCCACGTCCTGGTCATCGACCTGGTGGCGGCGGCCGAGGACCTCTCCGCCTACCACCGGCGGGTCGGCAAGTTCCCGCCGGCGGTCGGCGCCGCCCTCGGCCGGCTGCTGGGGACCTACCACCGGGACGTGCGGATGCAGCCCGACGACGAGCGCTACAAGTCGGTCTTTCCCGGCGCCGTGCCCTGGATCCTCTCGGCCCATCAGCACAACCAGTTCCTCGGCGGCACCGGCGCCGCCGGCTCCCAGGTGCTGGGCATCGTCGGCCAGTACCCAGAGTTTCCGGCAGCGCTGGAGGCGCTCAAGAACGGCTGGCAGGTGAACGGCCTGATGCACGGCGACGTCAAGTGGGACAACAGCCTGATCTATGCCGGCGACGGCAAGCCCCTCGACGACGACCCCGACGAGGGCGAGATCCGGCTCAAGATGATCGACTGGGAGATTGCCGACTTCGGCGACATCTACTGGGACGCGGGCGCCGTCTTCCAGTCGTATCTGTTCTTCTGGGTGCTGTCGATGCCGGCCAGCGCGGAGATGACCGGCGACGAGCTGGTCGACAAGGCCCACTTCCGGCTCGAAGAGATGCAGCCGGCGATCCGCGCCTTCTGGCGCACCTACGCCGACGTCCTCGGGGTGCCCGCGGCCACCGCCGCCGGTCTGCTGGAGCGCTGTGTCCAGTACGGCGCCGCGCGGATGATCCAGACGGCCTATGAAGCCTCCGTCTACTCGCCGCAGATGAGCGCCAACGTTCTCTATCTGCTGCAGATGAGCCTCAACGTGCTGACCCGGCCGCGGGACGCGATCCGCGACCTTCTGGCCCTGTAGGATGACGGCGCCCGACCTGAGCCTGATCGAAGCCCTGGCGAGGATCTTCCGGGCGATCGAGATCCGCTCGGCGGGCTCGTTCTCGTTTGCCGGCCGGGCGGCGACGGAGCCGCCGGCGCCGCCGGCGCCCGGCGCCGGCCAGCCGCCGGCCCAGACCCAGGTCGTGATGCAGCTGCAGCAGTTTCTCTACCAGTACTGCTACTGCCGCAGCTTCGCGGGCGCTCTGCCGCCCGACCCACCGGCGGCCGAGCCCGACAACGAGTTCGTCCGCAAGCTCTCGGCCGCCAATGCCTCGCGCCAGCGCTGGGACCCCGCCTGGCAGATCGTCCGCGTCGAGCCGTCCGGCCAGGTGACCGCGCACAAGCACGGGCGCACCCGGAGCTTCTGGCCGGGCGAGTTCGTCAGCACCGACGGCACCGGCACCCGGCCGATGCCGGGCGCCGTCATCAGTGTCTCGGTGCCGCACGAGTCGTTGACGACGCAGCCCGGCTTCTTCTTTGCCTTCGGCGAGCGGCTCGGCGACCAGGAGGAGGACTTCTATCCGCTGCGGCTCTACTGGAACGTCGGCCCGGAGGGCGCCGCCGAGCTCGTCGGCGTCCTCACGGGATCGCTGAATCGCTTTCGGGTGCCGTTTCGGTTCAAGTGCCTGACGATGCCGTCGCAGTACGACCGTCTGGACGTCGCCGTGTTGTTCGTCCACCGGCGCTACTTCCGCCTCGTGGCGGAGCTGCTGGCGGACGCCTGGCAGGGCCTGGCGCCGCACCTGCGGCCGCAGACGCCGCTGTTCACCAAGCGGCTGGCCCCGGGTCTGGGCCTCGCCGAGGACCCCGGCAGCGGCGAGAGCTTCGGCCAGCATCGCTGCCGGATCGTCAGCGAGGCCGTCTGGAGCGCCTACGAGAAGGGGCTGTGGACGGTGGAGGCGCGCCTGGCCGAGCTCGGCGAGCGCTTCAAGCTCCATGGCCTGTCGCTGGCCCGCCCGCATCTCAACCCGAAGTCGGTCGACGGCTACGAGGTCTCTTTTGGCGGTTCCTGAAGGCGCGCCGGTCCCGGAGCGCGGCGCCGCCGGCGACGGCTTTCTCGAGGCGGCGGCGTCGATCGGCGCCCAGCTGTGCCGCGATGCCCTGTGGGATGGCGAGCGCTGCAACTGGCTCGGTGGTGCCGTCGAGCCGATCGGCGGCGCCTGGGTGCCGGTCCAGCGCACCTACGGGCCGGAGATCTACAGCGGCACCTCGGGGATCGCCTATTTCCTGAGCCGCCTCTACCGGCTCACCGGCGAGAGGATCGTGCGGGTGACCGCGGAAGGGGCCGCCAGGCAGGCCCTCTCGCGCCGCCTCACGGTCGAGCCGCCCTTCAGGATCAGCTTCTACAGCGGCCTCAGCGGCGTCGCCTACGCCTTTCTCGAGCTCGGCGAGGCCTGCGAGAGCGACGAGTGGCTCGACGCCGCGAGGACAGTCGTCGGCGAGCTGCTCGAGGTCGACGTCGACGACCAGGGGCTCGACGTTCTCGCCGGCTGCGCCGGCGCCGTGGCGCCGCTGCTGGCGATCCACCGGCGTCTCGAGGACGCCAGGATCCCCGGCCTGGTCGAGCGCCTCGGCGAGCGCCTGCTGGCCAGCGCCAGGAAGCGTGAGATCGGCTGGTCCTGGAGCACCCTGTCGGGGCTGGGGGAGCACCAGAAGGACGATCTCACCGGCTTCTCGCACGGCGCCGGTGGGATTGCCTGGGCCCTGGCCGAGATCTACTGCTGGTCGGGCGACGAGCGCTACCTCGAAGCGGCGCGGGGCGGCTTCGCCTATGAGCGCCACTGGTACAGCCCCGAGCAGCAGAACTGGCCGGACCTGCGCGACTTCCCCGACGCCTCGGGCGCCAGGCCCGAGGGGCCCGTCTATCCGCTGCAGTGGTGCCACGGCGCCCCGGGTATCGCACTGTCGCGGCTGAGGGGCTACGAGATCCTGCAGGACGAGGCCTGCCGCCAGGAGGCCGAGGCGGCGGTCCGCACGACGGCAGGGGATCTGGACCGGTTCCCGCGCAACAACCAGCCCAACTTCTCGCTCTGCCACGGTGTGGCGGGCAACTCGGAGACCCTGATCTACGGCAGCCGGATCCTCGGCGATCCCGAGCTGCGGTCGCTGGCCGAGCGCATCGGCCGGCAGGGCATCGAGTACTACGCCCGGAACGACGTCCCCTGGCCGAGCGGCAATATGGGGCAGATCGAGTCACCGAACCTCCTGCTCGGGAGCGCCGGCACCGGCCATTACTACCTGCGCCTCCACGATCCGGAGAGGACGCCTCCGGTCCTGATCGTGCTGCCGGAGTAGGGGCGCAGGGCGACCGCGGGCCGACTGCTGCCGCAGTGGCGCTGTGGTAGCATTCATTTAAGACGGGTCGTAAGCGAAGGGCAGGCGAGAGCCGGCGGTGGCCCCTCGGATAACGTCGAGGCTTCGGCTGGCTGGGAGACATAGATCCGCGAGAGTCCGGCCGTGCGGTCGGCGGGGAGAAGGAGTCATGGCGACAGAGACCACCGCGGGGCGATGCCCGAGTCTGCGGGCGTGGGCCGGGATCGTTACCCCGGTGCTGCTGTGCGCGCTGGCAGGCGGGCCGCTCCTGGCGGCGGAGACCGGCCGCGTCGAGGGACGCGTGGGGCGCCAGGACGGCTCGGCGATCAGCGGCGTCCTGGTCTACATGGACGGCAGCGCGTCGGCCGACGCGGTCACCGACGCCAGCGGCAGCTTCAGGATCGAGAAGGTGGCGGCGGGCACCCATCTGCTCGCCTTCCAGCTCGGCTCGAATGTCGCCACCGAGGACGGCGTCGAGGTGACCGCCGGCGAGACGACCCGGGTGGAGAAGGTCGTCGACTGGGTCTACAGCTATTCCGAGACCCTGACCGTCTCTGCCGCCTCGCGTCGGGTCGAGAGGATCGTCGACGCCCCCGCCGCGATCACCACCCTGCCGCCGGCCCAGATCGAGCGCGAGGCCTCCACCGGCCAGCTGCCGAAGCTGTTCGAGTCGGCGCCCGGGGCCGAGCTGAGCCAGGGCGGGCTCTACGACTTCAAGTTCAACGTGCGCGGCGCCAACACCCTGGGCAACCGGCGCATCGCGGTGCTCGTCGACGGGCGGAACCCGTCGTTCCCGTTGCTCGGCGCCCAGGAGTGGGCGGCCGCGACCTTTCCGCTCGACGACCTGGCGTCGGCCGAGCTGGTGCGCGGGCCCAGCTCGGCCCTGTACGGGGCCAACGCCTTCAACGGCATCCTGAATCTGGTCACCAAGTCACCGCGCGACCGCTCGGGAGGCTACGTGCGGCTGGCGGGCGGCGAGCTGAGCAGCGCCCATCTGGATCTCGGCCTGTATGTCGCGCTCGGCGGCGGCTGGCACTTCAAGGGCCTTGCCGGCTATCACGAGAGCGAGGATTTCAGCCGCTCGCGCACCACGAGCGTCGAGTACTCCGAGCCCTGTCCGACCGGCGTCACCGTCGACTGCATCGGCCTCGAGGCGGTGCCGCTGCCGCTGGACCACGTCGAGATCCCCTTTGCCAGCGTCCGCTTCGACAAGGACCTCCACAACGGCCGCAGCCTGGTCGTCGAGGGCGGCACGTCGGAGCCGAAGGGCTTCAACTTCGCCAGCTCCGCGGGGCGATTCCAGCTGGTGGACGTCGAGCGGCCCTGGATGCGCTTCAACTTCGGCGCTCCGCAGTGGAACCTGCTGGGCTACTACAGCGGCCGCGACGCCGCCTCCGTCACCCTGGCCCCCGGCTCGCCGAGCTTCTCCGACGATGACCGCTGGGGGCTCGAGCTGCAGACCAACCGGAGCTTTGCCGGCGGCCGCGGCCGGCTGGTGGCCGGTACCGCCTTCACCCACGAGGAAGTCAGCACCGCCGACCCACAGGGCTTCGAGACGCTGCTCGAGATGCCGGTCGAGGCCGACTACCAGGCGGTCTTCGCGCAGCTCGACTACGACCTGAGCGACGATCTCAAGCTCGTCCTGGCCGGCCGCTGGGACGACAGCGACCTGCACAGCGGGCGGCTGTCGCCGAAGGCCTCGCTGGTCTGGGCGGTGCGGCCGCTGCACACCGTGAGGGTCGGCTTGAACGAGGCCTTCCTGGTGCCGAACTATCCGGAGTTCTTCGTCCGCGTGCCGCTCATCGCGCCGCTCGACCTGAGCATCTTCGAGCTCCTCTTCTGCGCCCCGGTCGAGGTCTCCTGCGGCTTCGACCGGCCGGTGCCGTTCCTCGGAGTCGGCAACCATGACCTGGAAGTGGAGACGATCCGCTCGGTCGAGCTCGGGTACCGAGGGATTCTCGGCGGCGGCACTTTCCTGACCGCAGACGTCTACTACTCCGAGATCGAGGACTTCGTGCGCAGCGGCGTGCCCCTGGTCGGCACCGCGCTGGGGCGCGCCAACAAGGACTTCGGGCCCTATGTGCCGCCGGCTGGTCTGCCGCCTGAGACGGCCGACGCCCTGCTGGCGTTCCTCGAGCTGGGGCTCGGGACGTTGTTCCCGTTCCTGTCGAATCCGGTCGCGGACGAGCCGCAGATTCCGTTCCTGACCCTGGCCAACGTCGGCCGTATCGAGACCCGGGGAGTGGAGCTGAACGTCGATCACACCATCGACTCGAACTGGACGGTCGACTTCAACTACTCGTGGAACGACTTCGACTATCGTGAGGAGCTGCCCGAGTCGCCGCTCGGGTTCAACAGCCCGGAGAACAAGTTCAACCTCGGCGTCTCGTTCCGCAATGAGCGCTTCACGGCCGCGGCCCGTTATCGCTGGGTCGACCGGTTCCGCTGGACCGAGGGAGTCATCAACGGCATCGTGCCCTCGTACGAGGTGGTCAACCTGGTCGCCGGCTACGAGCTGGCGGACGGCTGGGAGATCGGTCTCAACGTCAGCAACCTGCTCGACGACGAGCACTGGGAGGTCTTTTCCGGCGACCTCCTGGGGCGGCGGGCGCTGGCGCACGTCAAACACAGCTGGAACTGAGATGCGCGTAGGGATGCAGGCAATCAGGGGCCAGGAGGAAAGATGAAGGAAGCTGACGGCAGCGGCTCTGGCCGCGAGCCGGGCGCCGCGGAGGGCGCACGGGTCCGCCGCGAGGACCCCGCCCGGACCCGACCGTTGCGCTCGTGGTGGGGAATGTTCCGGCCCGGCGAGCGCTCCGGGGCGGCCGGCGGCCGCGCCCCCGGCTCGAGCAACGGCTCCGACGGCTGGTCCGACGTCGTCAACCGGGCGGTCGAGATGGGCTACCGCGTCATCGACGAGCAGATTCGTCAGGGTCAACGGGCGGCGAGCGAGTTCAGCCGGCAGTCGTACGGCCCGCAGTCGGTGAACCGCGACCTGCAGGAGCTGTTCGTGCGCTCGATGCGCTACTACGCCGACATGGCGGCCCTGTGGATCGACTTCTTCAGCACGCTGCCCGGGAGTCTGGGCGCGGCGGGCAACCCGTTCGCGCCGCCGGCGCGGCCGCGCGGCGACGCCGCCAACGGCGGCCCCGCGAACGGCGGTCCGTCAGGCCGCGAGCAGGGCGACGATGAGC
>JABAOD010012616.1_pt2 | contig 11799 bp, 12 predicted proteins | sample 7062151 | NCBI WGS metagenome assembly JABAOD01 (sample SAMN14538626, study PRJNA623070) | marine sediment metagenome | biome: marine biome [ENVO:00000428]; feature: marine pelagic biome [ENVO:01000023]; material: deep marine sediment [ENVO:00002113] | place: India: Gulf of Khambhat ...
GTGGTGCGTCGCATCGCTGCCGAGAACGACGTCGACCTCGCTCGAGTGCCCGGCACCGGAGAAGGCGGCCGGGTCACGCGCAAGGACATCGAGCGCTACATCGCCGACGGTCCGCCGATGTCGACCAAGGTCACCTTCGAGGAGTCGGCCCCGCCTGCAGCCGCCACGCCACCGCCGGCGCCTGCGGCCGCTCCGGCCCCCTCTGCGCCGCCGGCACCGGCTCCGGCCGCTGCACCGGCCCCGAGCCGCGGCACCGGCACCCGCACCCGCACCGGCTGCCCCGGCACCCGCTCCCGCCGCGCCTCGTCCGGCGGCGACGACAGCCACGGGATCCGAGGTCAGAGAGATGCCGCGGCTGCGCAAGGCCATTGCCACGAACATGGTGCGCTCGAAGCAGACCGCCGCCCACGTCTGGACGGCCGTCGAAGTCGACTACACGACCGTCGAGCGGGTTCGCCAGGCGCACAAGGCGAAGTTCAAGGAGGCGGAGGGCTTCTCCCTCACGTATCTGCCGTTCATCTCGCGGGCAGTCATCGATGCGCTGCGTGAGTACCCGGTGGTGAACTCGTCGTTCGACCTCGAAGGGGGAACACAGACGTTCCACCACGCCGTGAATCTGGGCATCGCCGTCGATCTCAACCAGGAGGGCCTCCTCGTGGTGACGGTTCCCGGTGCCGACGGGCTGCGACTCCGCGGCATCGCACGAGCCATCAGGGAGAAGGCGGGCAAGGCGCACTCCGGCAAGCTCGATCCGGGGGACATCTCCGGGTCGACCTTCACGATCACGAACCCGGGGCCCTTCGGCAGCCTGTTCACGGCGCCGATCATCAATCTGCCCAACGTCGCCATCTTGTCGACCGACACGGTCGTGAAGCGCCCGGTGGTGGTGAGCGCCGCCGACGGCAGCGACACCATCGCCATCCGGCACATGGGCAATCTCGGCTTCACGTGGGATCACCGTGCGTTCGACGGATCGACGGCAGTGCTGTTCCTGAATCGGATCAAGCACAACCTCGAGAGCTGGGACTGGGAGCAAGAGCTGTTGTGAGCCGTCCGATCACTGCCGCGGAGCACCTGAGGATCCGCTGGCTCGGACGTCTCGCCTACGACGAGGCCTGGGATCTGCAACGAGCCTTCCACGAGGGCCGGGTCTCGGGGCGTACCGTCGACGACTACCTGTTGCTGTTGGAGCACCCTCACACCTACACGGTCGGGAGGAACGGCGACGGGAGCAACCTGCTGGTCACGCCGGACCGGCTCGAGCAGCTCGAGGCGACGCTCCACGAGGTCGATCGCGGTGGCGACATCACGTACCACGGTCCCGGACAGCTCGTCGGATACCCGATCGTGGCCGTGCCGCAGTTGCCGCGCGGGTTCGACATGGTCGGCCATGTGCGTCGGCTCGAGCAGATGCTGATCGCCACGCTCGCCGATCTCGGTGTCGCGGCTTGGGCCGAACCCGGTTACACCGGGGTCTGGACCGCACAGGGAAAGGTGGCGGCCATCGGCGTCCGTGTCTCGGGCGGGGTGGCCATGCACGGGTTCGCCCTCAACGTCGATCCCGACCTCGAGTACTTCGGCCACATGATCCCGTGCGGAATCCCCGACCGCCCTGTCACCTCGTTGCGCCGGCTGCTCGATCGCGACGTGTCGCTCGAGGAGGTCGTGGAGGCCCTGCTCCCTCATGCGGGAGCGACCTTCCCGGCACCGCGAGTAGAGACGCAGCTGGGTGCCTTCGCCAGGGGCCAGGGTCGTCGGTTCGACGTCGACGCCATGGTGGCGGCGGGTGTGTTCTCACCTGCTTCGCGCCACGAGATCCCGATCGCGATACGAGGCGTCCTCGACGGTGAGCCGGAGCGGCCCCCATGGATGAAGGTGACGGCGGCCACCACGACCGAGGGCTATCAGGAGCTCAAGGGTCTCATGCGCGACAAGGGGCTCAACACCGTCTGTGAGGAGGCGGGCTGCCCGAACATCTACGAGTGCTGGAGCCAGGGAACGGCGACGCTGATGCTGCTGGGCGACCTGTGCACCAGGGCCTGTGCCTTCTGTGACGTCACCACCGGGAAGCCGGGTGAGGTGGATCTGGAGGAGCCCGCCAGGGCGGCGTCGGCCGTGGCGGCGATGGGTCTGAAGCATGCGGTCCTCACGAGCGTCAACCGCGACGATCTCGACGACGGCGGCGCCGCGATCTTCGCCGAGACCATCGCCCGCATCCGCGATCTCGTCCCGGATTGCGACGTCGAAGTGCTGATCCCCGACTTCAAAGGAGACGAGGCCGCCCTGCGGATCGTCATGGGGGAGAAGCCGTCCGTGCTCAACCACAACACGGAGACGGTCTTGCGGCTCCAACGCGACATCAGGACCGCAGCCAACTACGGACGATCGCTGGCGCTGCTCGCGAGAGCGCGCTGGATCAACCCGGCGAGCACCGTGAAGTCGGGCCTGATCGTGGGCATGGGCGAGACCGAGGAGGAGATTCTCGGTGCGCTCGCCGACCTGCGTGCCGTCGGCGTCGACATCGTGACGATCGGTCAGTATCTCCGTCCCACGCCGCGACATCGACGGGTCCACCGTTACGTCCATCCCGACGAGTTCGCCCGGTATGCCGCAGAGGGAGAGCGTCTCGGGCTGCCCCACGTCGAGGCCGGCCCGCTGGTGCGCTCGTCGTATCACGCCCGCGACTCGCTGCAGGCGGCGCAGTGAGCCGTCGGCGGTGACCTCGTGATCGACGTCGGCTATCCGGACGCCGACTACGCCGCACGGATCCAACGGGCGCGAGAAGCGATGGCGAGTCACGGCGTCGACGCCTTGGTGGTGAGCGTCGGTCGGGACATGCCGTATCTGCTGGGGTACGAAGCCATGCCGAGCGAGCGGCTCACCATGGCGGTGGTTCGACCGGACGATCCCCCGGTCCTCGTCGTTCCCGTGCTGGAGGCGCCCCGGGTCGACACCCGCGGCGATGTCTTCACGATCGACGCCTGGGCTGAGACCGAGGACCCGGTGGCCATCGTGGCCGCACACACGGGCACGGCGCGGCGGGTTGCCGTCGGCTCGCAGACATGGGCCACGTTCCTGCTCGCCCTCCAGCAACGGGTGACGGCGCCGATCGTCGATGCAGCTCCGCTGATGCGCGAGCTGCGCATGGTCAAGGACGCCACGGAGCTCGGGCTGCTCAGGGCGGCAGGCGCCGCCGTGGATCGCGTCGCCGCGAGGCTGCGCGACATGACGTTCTCCGGGAGGTCGGAGCGCGCGCTGGCCCACGACATCGCCGCCATGACCGTGGAGGAGGGGCACCAGCTGGCGACGTTCACCATCGTTGCCGCGGGCCCGAATGCGGCGTCGCCGCATCACGAGCCGGGAGACCGTGTGGTCGAGTCGGGCGACACGGTCGTCGTCGACTTCGGAGGGCGGTGGCACGGCTACGGATCCGACACGACCCGCACCTTCGTGGTCGGGGAACCGGATGACGAGATCGTCGCCGCCCACGCCGTGCTCGAAGAGGCGCAACGTCGTGGGGTCGAGGCGGTGCGACCCGGCGTCGCCGCCTCCTCTATAGACCGCATCACCCGCGAGGTCATCGAGGCGGCAGGTCATGGCGATCGCTTCATCCACCGCACGGGTCACGGCATCGGCCTGGACGGGCACGAGCACCCGTACCTCGTCGAAGGTGACGACACCGCCCTCGAGCCCGGGATGACCTTCTCGGTCGAGCCCGGCATCTACGTTCCCGGGAGGTGGGGAATGCGGATCGAGGACATCGTCGCGGTGACCGCCGATGGCGTCGAGTCGTTCAACGATTCCGATCGGTCGCTCGTGGTGGTCGCCTAGCAAGACGGGGCCGGACCCGCTGCCGTTATGGTGGCGCCGATTTCGCTGAAGGGTGGAGAATGATCGAGAAGGACGTCGCCAACGCCATTCGATTCCTGTCCGTGGACGCCGTGCAACGTGCGAATTCGGGGCATCCCGGAGCACCGATGGGTATGGCAGACATCGCAACGGTGCTGTGGGGGAAGTATCTCTCGGTCGACCCGGGGGATCCGACGTGGCCGGATCGTGATCGCTTCGTCCTCTCCAACGGCCACGCCTCGATGTTGCTGTATGCGCTGCTCCATCTCAGTGGATTCCCCGTGTCGCTCGACGATCTCAAGAACTTCCGGCAGCTCAAGGCTCCCACCGCAGGTCATCCCGAGATCGAGCAACACCTGGGCATCGAGACCACGACCGGGCCCCTCGGTCAGGGCTTCGCCACGGGCGTCGGGATGGCCCTCGCCGAGGCGCATCTGCGCAACCGGTTCGGCGAGGATCTCGTCGACCACCGCACCTTCGCGTTCGTGAGCGACGGCGACCTCATGGAGGGCGTGGCCGCGGAGGCGGCGTCGCTCGCCGGCCACCTCGGCCTCGGCAAGCTCGTNNGCATCGGAGGCGGCTTCACTCGCCGGGCACCTCGAACTGGGGCGGCTGATCTACTTCTACGACGACAACGAGATCTCGCTGGTGGGCCCCACCGAGTGGGCGTTCTCCGAGGACGTGCCCGCTCGATTCGACGCCTACGGCTGGCACACGGTCACGATCGACGGCCACGATCAGCGTGCCATCGACGAGGCCACCGCCGAAGCCATGGCCGATCCGCGGCCGTCCCTCATCTCGTGCAAGACGCACATCGGGTACGGCAGCCCCAACAAGCAGGACACGGCAGGCGCGCACGGTTCGCCGCTGGGCGACGAGGAGATCGCGTTGGCGCGGCAGACACTGGGCTGGGACCACCCGGAGTTCTTCGTGCCCGAGGCCGTCTATGCGTGGTTCGACACCGCGATGGATCGTGGACGGGCGGCACGTGCCTCCTGGCAGCAGCGGTTGGACGACGACCCCGCGCGTGCCGCCGATTGGCGGAGCTACCACGACCCGGCACCGCCGGACGCCGTGGCGCCGGACTTCGCAGCCGGCTCTTCGGTGGCGACGAGGAAGATCTCCGGATCGGTGATCAACGACATCGCTTCCCGGCGCCCCGACCTCGTCGGCGGTGCAGCAGATCTCGCCTCGTCGACGAACACGATCATCGACGACTCGTCCGACTTCTCGGCAACCAACAGGGCGGGCCGCAACATACGGTTCGGAGTCCGGGAACACGCCATGGGGGCGATCGTCAACGGCATCACCGTCCACGGCGGGCTCCGGGCGTTCGGGGCGACGTTCCTGCAGTTCTCGGACTACATGCGTGCTGCGGTCCGGCTCGCCGCTCTGATGAAGGCCCCGAGCATCTGGGTCTGGACTCACGACTCGGTGTTCCTCGNNCCTCGGTGAGGATGGCCCGACCCATCAGCCGGTTGAACACATCGCAGCGCTGCGGGCGATCCCGGGGCTCTGGGTCGTCCGGCCATCGGATGGCGGTGAGACCGCAGGTGCGTGGAACCTCGCCCTGGAACGCACGGACGGCCCGACCGCCATCGTCCTGACGCGGCAGGGCCTCGAGATGCCGGACGAGCCCGCCTCGCCGGACATGGTGGCAACGGGCGGGTTCGTCGTCCGCGAAGGCTCCGATGTGACCCTCGTGGCAACAGGTTCGGAGGTGCCGCTGGCGCGGCGTGCCGCCGACTCGCTGGGGGAGCGCGGTGTGTCGGCGCGGGTGGTGTCGATGCCATGCGTCGAGGCCTTTGCCGCACAGAACGAGGCGTACCGCAGCGAGGTGCTCGGTGATCTGCCCATCGTCACGCTCGAGGCGGGAGTCACGTTCGGGTGGGCGTCTGTGGTCGGCGGGGGTGCACTCCACATCGGCATCGATCACTTCGGTGACTCGGCCCCGTACGAGACGCTGGCCGTCGAGTACGGATTCACGCCCGAGGCGGTCGCCGACCGCGTCACCACCTGGCTGGGCTGAGTGGAGCTCACTCCGGGGCTCGTTCTGTCCATGTGGTCGGCCGGTCTCGCGGCCGGCGGTGCCCTCGTGGCGCGCTGGAAGATCGTCGGCCCCGGCTACGCATGGCTCGTCTCTGGAACCGTGCTCCTGTTCGGCGTCTCAGCTGCCCTCGCCGGTGGCGGGTCGGCGGCATGGGTCGGCGTCGCAGCTGCGGCCGGCGTGGTTCCGGTCGCCCGTCGCTCCGAGATCGTGACGGTCCTCTTCGCGTTGGCGACGGTCGGCTTCACAGTGGCGTCACTCCCGGACTCGCCGCTGCTGCCGGTCCTGTTCGGTGCCGTCTTCATGGGAGGGATCACCTCGGAGATGATCCTCGGCCACTGGTACCTCGTCGATCCGACCCTGCCCAGATGGGCGTTGCAGCGGCTGACGATCGTCGGTGGGGTAGGGCTCGTCGCCGAGGCGGTGTACTTCGTTTCGGTCGGCGCCCTCGCCTTTTCGGATGACGCGGTCCTCGTGTGGTCCTACGTGGCGCTGGCGGCGATGACGTCACTCTTGGTGCTCGGTGTCTGGTTCTCCCTGCGGGAGCCCAGCTACACGGGTGTCATGGCTGCGACCGGCCTGAGCTATCTCGGCACCCTCACGGCCGTCGGCGTGCTGGTCGTCGGACGGCTCATCGTGTGGGGAGTGTGACTCGGCGACGGAGCCGTCTCTCGCAAGAACCGGGACCCCACTACCCTCCGGCGGCGCATGAAGATCTATACGAAAAAGGGCGACGACGGGACCACGGGTCTCCTCTTCGGAGGTCGCATCTCCAAGGCCTCGCACGGGCCCGAGGCGTACGGAACCGTAGATGAGGCCGTCGCCGCCCTCGGGGTGGCGAGGGCGTTGGCCGGCGAATCCGATGCGCCGATGGCCGCCGAGATCCTCCGCATCCAGCGCGAGCTCTTCGTCGTGGGTGCCGAGCTGGCAACGGCTCCCGGCAACCGCGACAAGCTCGAAGACGACGTGACGCGGGTGACCTCCGACATGGTGAAAGGCACCGAAGCCGCCATCGATCGGGTCGAGGCGCGCTACGGCATGCCGACGGAGTTCGTGGTGCCGGGAGGCAACCCGGTGGCAGCCCAGCTCGACGTGGCTCGTACGATCGTGCGCCGTGCCGAGAGGAGGGCGGTCGCCTACGCCGATGACGGAGGCTTGGGGGGCTCCGAGGTGGTGGTGTACCTGAACCGGCTCGCCGACTACCTGTACATGCTGGCACGTGCGTCGGAAGGCACGTGGACGTCGACCAGAGAGGGAGACACATGATCGAAGTCGTCAACGGAGGCGCACTCGCCGAGGCAGAAGGCTCGGCGCTCGTGGTGCCGATGATGGCCGACTCGACCCCGGGGCCCGGCATCGACCACGTGGTCGATCGGCTCGGTGACTGGGTCGCCTCCCACCTCGAGGCGACCGACTTCTCGGGCAAAACCGGTTCGATGGCGTCGATCCCCGCAGGTGATCTGCGGTTCACCCAGGTGCTCTTCGTCGGGTTGGGCGACGAGGTGGACGCCGAGAGTCTGCGTCGCGCGGCTGGGCTCGTCGCAGGGGCGACGAGCAAGTACGAGACGGTGGTCACCACCCTTCACCAGATCGACGTCGACGGAGCTGCCGAGGCGGTGGCGTTGGGGCTGATGCTCGGGTCGTACCGGTTCGACAAGTACAAGGCGGAGCCCGCCACTCAGGTGACCACGTCGTATGTGCTCGCAGACGGCGACGACGAGACCGCGGCTGCCATCGATCGCGCCCGGGCCGTGGCCGCAGGCGTCAAGTTCGCCAGAGACTGGGTCAACGAGCCCGCCGGAGACAAGCCGCCGGCCCGTCTCGCCGACGCCATCGCCCACGAGGCCTCATACCGCGGGATCGAGGTCACCGTCTACGACGAGCGTCAGATCCTCGACGAGCGCTTCGGTGGGCTCGCCGCCGTGGCGCAAGGTGCAGACAACCCTGCCCGGATGGTCGTGCTCGAGTACGCACCGCAGGGCGCGGAGCACTCGCTCGCCCTGATCGGCAAGGGGATCGTGTTCGACTCGGGCGGTCTCTCGATCAAGCCGGCATCGGGCATGGAGACCATGAAGACCGACATGGCGGGTGCCGCCACGGTCGTGGGAGCGACGCTCGCCATCGCCGATCTCGGCATCCCGGTGCGCGTGCTCTGCATCACACCCCTCACCGAGAACATGACCGGGGGCGGCGCACAGCGGCCAGGAGACGTGTTCACGGCCCGCAACGGCGTGACGGTCGAGGTGCTCAACACCGACGCAGAGGGAAGGCTCGTGCTCGCCGACGGGCTGTCGCTCGCCGCGGAAGCCGACCCGGACCTGATGATCGACGTGGCCACGCTGACCGGGGCCGCCAAGGTGGCACTGGGTCCGCTGGTCGCAGGCATGTGGTCGAACCACGACGACTCGGCGGATCTCGTCGTCGGTGCGGCGAAGGCGGCGGGAGAGAAGGTCTGGCGGATGCCGCTCGAGCAGGAATACGGCTCGATGCTGGAGTCCGACGTCGCCGACGTGAAGAACGTCGGCGAGCGCTGGGGCGGCGCCATCTCCGCCTCGCTGTTCCTCGAGAAGTTCGTGGACGGCAAGCCGTGGGTCCACATAGACGTCGCCGGCCCGGCGCGCATCGCAAAGCCGGAGCACTATCTCTCGAAGGGCGGCTCCGGCTTCGGTGTCCGTACGCTGGTCGCAGTGGCCGAGGCGCTGGCGGCAGACGGGAGCCCGGCCGAAACCGACGGAGCTACCGACTGACCGGTCGGCACGTGTCGTCGTAGTCGACGAGCGGTGGAGGGCTCGACTCGTCGCTGCACGCCGGGCAGTCCGGATCCCTGGCGAGGTTCAGCGTGACGAATGACTGGTCGAGTGCGTCGTAGGTGAGGAGTTTCCCACCGAGCGACTCGCCGATCCCCACGATCAGCTTGATCGCCTCCATGGCCTGGATGGATCCGATGATGCCGGGAAGCACGCCGAGCACGCCGGCGACCGCACAGTTCGGTGCCAGCTCAGGTGGCGGCGGCAGCCGGAACAGGCAGCGGTAGCAAGGTCCCTCGTAGGGGGTGAACACGGCGGCCTGGCCCTCGAAGCGGAAGATCGATCCGTGGACGACGGGGGTGCGCAGGTGGAGCGAGGCATCGTTGACGAGATATCTGGTGGGGAAGTTGTCGGTGCCGTCGACGATGACGTCGTAGCCCTTCATGAGTTCGAGGGCGTTCGCAGCTTCCAGCCGGACCTCGTGGGTGACGACGTCGACGTCGGGATTGAGGTCCTCGAGCCGGCGGCGGGCGCTCTCGGTCTTGGCCATGCCTACTCGCTCGGTGCCGTGGAGCAGCTGTCGTTGGAGATTGGAGAGCTCCACTCGATCATCGTCGACGATGCCCAGCGTGCCGACACCGGCGGCCGCGAGGTACATCGCCGCCGGCGAACCGAGTCCACCGGCGCCAAGCACGAGCACCTTGGCGTCGAGCAGCTTGCGCTGCCCGGTCTCGCCGATGCCGTCAAGGCGGAGATGGCGGCTGTAGCGGGCACGCTGCGTCTCGGTGAGCGAGCTGTCGATCGCCACAGGTCGGCCGGACGTTTTCCACGCTTCGATCCCGCCCGCCAGGGAGACGACCGTCGTGTATCCGAGTCCTCGCAGCGTCACGGCGGCGAGCGCCGAACGGGCGCCCACGGTGCAGTAGAGCGCAATCGGCGTGCTGGTGTCCGGTGCGGTCGCAGCGATCTCCGACTCGAGGACGCCGCGTGGGATCGTGACCGAGTCGACGAGAACCCCGTCGATCTGCTCCGACGCCTCACGAACGTCGATGAGCAGCCAGTCGTCGCGCTGCGCATCGAGCTCGTCGGCCGAGATCTCGGTGATCTGCTGTCTGGCCGCCTCGACGACCTCGTCGTAGCTCGCCACGGGCACCTCCAGACGTCAGGCTACCGGCTGCCTCCGACCCGGTCGACGGGGGAGGCGCAACCGTGCGGTCGGGGACGTCCCGCCTCTTCCGCTGCCGGGCCGCGCCGCGTTGGTCTCGTCCCCGCTGGTACGACTCGGTTGGCCTCCTTCATCGCCGCCACCGAGACGCCACTCGGGCTAGCGTCGTTGCATGGAGTTCCTCGACAAGGACGCCGTCGCCGCCCGCTTGGACCCGCTGGCGCTGGTCGACAGGATGGAGCGCGCCCTGATCGCCTTCTCGGCAGGCGAGGTGATCCAGCCCGTGCGGCAATTCCTGCCCGTAGCGGCCCATGAGGGATTCTTCGGGATCATGCCTGCCGTCGCCGAGGCGATGGGCGTCAAACTGGTCACCTTCTATCCCCGCAACCAGGACAAGGGCCTGCACACCCATTTCGCCCTCATCCTCCTGTTCGACCCGGTGACGGGGGAGCCGGCCGCCGTGATGGACGGATCGCTGATCACCGAGAAGCGGACCGCCGCCACCTCGGCCGCCGCCACCCGGCTCCTGGCGAAGGAGGACGCCCGCGTGCTGGCGGTGCTGGGCAGCGGGGTCCAGGCCCGGGCCCACATCGAGTTCATGCGGCTGGTCCGCCCCATCGAGGAGGTGCGGATCTGGAGTCGGAACCCGGCGAATGCCGCCCGTCTCGCCCAGGAGGTCGGCGCCACTGCGATGGCGGCCGAAGATGCGGTCCACGGCGCAGACATCATCGTGACGGCGACGGCGTCGACCGATCCGATCCTGATGGGGGACTGGGTCGGTGATGCCGCGCACATCAACGCCGTCGGCTGGAACGGCTCCGACGGCCGCGAGCTGGACGACGTGACGATGGCCAACCTCCTTTTCGTCGAGTCGCTCGAGGCCGCAGCCGACCAGGCGGGCAACATCCGGGGCTCGAAGGCCACGGTGACGGCCGAGATCGGTCATGCGCTCGCTCGGCCGAATCCGGAGTGGCGTGACCGCATCACGGTCTTCGACTCGGTCGGCATGGCCATCGAAGACGTGGCGGCGGCGCAACTGGTGCTCGAATCGGGATGACCTCGCAGGACGATCGGGGGCGACTTGCCCTGGATTCGGGACCTGGGTAGCATCCGCCTGCGCTTCAGCGCTCCGCTGACGCGTGTACCGCAAACGATGAGTTCTGAGCGGCTGCGTGCGCGCAGCGGCTCTGTGACCAAACCCGTGATGTACCCCGGATGGGGGACCGCTCGCCAGGTGGTCGGTTCGACGCCCACGATCGTGGGTCAGGGCTGTCCTGTGTGAGCCGACCCTCCCCGGCAGGTCATCAGACAGAACAGGACAGAGCGTGGCAGAAGGCCAGAAGATCCGGATCCGCCTCAAGGCGTACGACCACGAGGTGGTCGACGAGTCGGCGCGCAAGATCGCCGAGACGGTGATCCGTACCCAGGCCAAGATCAAGGGCCCGGTGCCGCTGCCGACGCGCATCCATCGCTACACCGTCATCCGTGGACCCCACGTCGACAAGACGAGCCGTGAGCACTTCGAGATGCGCATCCACAAGCGGCTGATCGACATCCTCGAGCCGACCCCGAAGACCGTCGACTCGCTCATGCGGCTCGACCTGCCGGCGGGTGTGGAAGTGGAGATCAAGCTGTGAAGGCGATCCTCGGCGAGAAGCTGGGCATGACCCNNCCGGGCGATCCCGGTGACCGTCATCAAGGCGGGTCCCGTCCACGTGACCCAGATCAAGAACGAAGACGTCGACGGCTACGACGCCATCCAGATCTCCTTCAAGGAGCTCCCGGACAAGCAGATCAACCGTCCGACGGCAGGCCACTTCGCCCGCTCCGGTGTCGCTCCCGCCAAGCACCTCGTCGAGGTGCGGGTCGATGACGCCGGCGAGTACGAGCTGGGCCAGGAGATCACCATCGGCGATCTCTTCGCAGTCGGAACCAAGGCCGACGTCACCGGCATCTCCCGTGGCAAGGGCTTCGCCGGCGTCATGAAGCGG
>JABAOD010007931.1_pt1 | contig 11798 bp, 13 predicted proteins | sample 7062151 | NCBI WGS metagenome assembly JABAOD01 (sample SAMN14538626, study PRJNA623070) | marine sediment metagenome | biome: marine biome [ENVO:00000428]; feature: marine pelagic biome [ENVO:01000023]; material: deep marine sediment [ENVO:00002113] | place: India: Gulf of Khambhat ...
ATGGCCGCCGCGAGCATCATAACCCCCATGATACTTTTGGCATTTGCCACCATGCCGTCTTTCTCTACGGAGATTTCAGCCTTGTAATTGTTGGCTGTTCGGACCAGAAGGCCCGCAGCCCTTGCGTGTAACCCGAGTTTGTTCTTGATCACAAATGTCTGCTCTTCCATCACTACTTCTTTTTGACACCCTTTTGCAAGATCTCACTGGCAATATTGATGTTTTTCTTACCGTAAGATTCTATGAATTCTGCAAGCTCCCCCAACGTGACATCCCGATTGTAGGTTGATAGTTTCAAGAGCATCGGAAGGTTCACCCCAGTAACGACCTCGATTCGGTTGTCCTGCAAAAAAGAGAAACTAATGGTCGACGGGGTTCCTCCAAACATATCGGTCAAGATGAGCACACCCGATCCTGTGTCCACCCTTCGGATGGCATCGGCTATTCTCTCCCGGATCTCATCGGGATCGCTCTTGGGATCAATGGATATCCCCTCAAACCCTTTCAGTCGCCCGACGATCAGTTCTGCCGCAGAAATCAATTCCTCGGCTAATCGGCAGTGGGTAACTACGACCACACCAATCATGATGTCCTTTCCCCTTCAACGAGGTGTTTTACCATCTCTGAAGATTTGCTAGACTTCCCGACCTGCCGTCTGTGAAACATACTCCGCGGAATACGCCCGGTCCCACCCAGCGTTCTACCCCTTTTCGAGGTCCCGGTGTCTCATCTCTAGAACGGCCCTCCCCTTTCCCAACGCCTTCTTCAATATCTTCCCAAGCTCACCGACGATCACCACCGAACGGTGCCGGCCTCCGGTACACCCAATCGCGATCGTAAGGTAGGCTTTTCCCTCTTTTTGATAGAGGGGAATCAGGAATTTGATGAAATCCTGAAACCTCGTAATAAACTCCTTGGCCTCTGGCCATTTCAATACATAATCTTGAACGCCCTTTTCTTCGCCTGTGAGTCGCTTCAAATGATCAACAAAGAATGGATTCGGCAAAAACCTCACGTCCAGAATAATATCGGCTTCGTAGGGCATCCCAAAACTGTATCCGAAGGACATCAACGTGACGGTCATCGTCCCTCGCGGTGATTCCTTGCGAAAGAACCGGGACAAAACATCCCGCAGCTCGTGAACGTTGAGATCCGAGGTATCGATAACCTTGTCGGCTAAATCCCTGAGTGCAACGAGCCGTTCTCTCTCCATCCGAATTCCATTCTGGATGGACCCTACGGCAAGGGGATGATGGCGTCGGGTTTCCCGATATCTCCTTATCAGAATCTCATCGCGTGCTTCTAGAAAAACAATTTCGAGAGAGAATCCCTCTTTCCTTAACTCTCCGATGATCTGTCTGGCGTTTGCCATAAACTCTTCGCCCCGAATATCGACCACCAGACCAATTTTGGGGATTCTCCGGACCGATTGTTGGCATAGTTCGATGAATTTAGGGAAAAGCACAATGGGGAGGTTGTCTACACAGTAGAATCCCAAATCCTCCAGAGCCTTAATAGCAGTGGTCTTTCCTGAACCGGAAAGACCACTCATGAGGACAACCCTAAGATCCGTCACTCCCTCTCTTCCCTGACGGTGTTTTTCTTTTTGCGACCCGACATCTTGGTCATCAATTGTCTTTCGAATTCTTTGGCCGGATCGTATCCCATAACCTTCAGGAGATGGTTCCTCGCGGCGACCTCGATAATCGAGGCCAGATTCCGACCCGGGGTGACTGGTATTTTCACCATAGGAAGAAGAATATCGAGAACCGGGTAGGATTCCTCCTCAAACCCGAGGCGATCATATTCCTTAAGACTGTTCCATTCCACCAATTCGACGACCATGTCGACAATCTTTCTGTCTCGTATCGCTTCAACCCCGAAGAGCCTTGCTACATTGATGATACCCAAGCCTCTAATCTCCATATGGTACTTCACCGTGTCAACACCGGATCCAAAAATGTTGTGAGGGGGCCGTCTGTGGAGAAACACCATGTCATCGGCTACAAATCGATGGCCCCGCAGGATAAGATCCAGAGCGCATTCACTTTTTCCAATACCACTGCTCCCGAGAATCAAAACGCCCACACCAAACACATCCATGAGTACGCCGTGAACCGTTGTACTCGGCGACAGTTTATCCTCTAGGAACTTCGTAATTCTCTCGATGAGCTCGGGTGTCGACAGCTCGGTCTGAAAAAGGGGAATCCTCCGCCTCTGACTCTCCTCGATAAGGAGTGGGGGAATCTCCAAATTCTTTGTCACAACAAAACAGGCAACCCTCAGACCACAGATATTTCGAATGATCCCGTCTCTTCTCTTTGGGGTCAGGGTTCGGAAATAGGAAAGCTCGCTGTTCCCGATGACCTGTACCCGAAAGGGTTGGACGAAACCGGTGTATCCCGCAAAGGCCAATCCCAGCTTCTGAACCTGAGAAAACCTGATCTTTTTTTTCAGGCCCCTTGCCCCCGCGATAAGCCGGAGCCTGAGATCATGCTCCCGATCGTCGTATAGATCTTCGCCCGAAACCCCAGCCATTCGACGAGAACCTCCAAAGGCGTGTCATCAGTACTGGGCGTCCTCTTCTGAAATGATCCGAAACAGTTCCTCCCCGCCCTCCGCCTCCATCAATCGCCTTCTGAAACTGGGATCCTTAAGTAGTCTAGAGATTCGTGCCAGGGCCTTTAAGTGAATCCCCGCCGAGTTTTCGGGTGCGACGAGGAGAAAAAAGAGGTGTGTCGGTTTCTGGTCGATGGATTCGAAATCGACGCCTTCCCGACTTCTCCCGAAGGAAGCAACGACTTCGCGAAGGCCCCTGATTTTCCCGTGAGGGATGGCAATCCCGTCACCAATACCAGTGCTTCCCAGTTTCTCTCGATCCAACAGGACCTCTACGACTTGGTCAAGATCCTGCAGTTTTCGCTGATTGACCAGCACCTCTGCCAGTTCTTCCAGTACACCCTTTTTGTTTTTTGATTGGAGATCGGCAATGAGCAGGTCTTTGTTCAAGATCTCGGAGATTTTCATGCCTTCTGCCTCCAAGGCCAAATCATCTTGATGCCCTAGGAAATCTCGGGCTCAATGAGCCCATAGTTTCCATCCTTTCTATGGTAAACCACATTAACCAACCCAGAATCAGAATTGATAAAAACATAGAAATCATTCTCATCTGCACGGAGTTGCAGAACGGCCTCTTCAATGGACATCGGCTTGACCGAATATTCATCGTCTCGAACGATCGCTGCCTCATCTCCCATCTCCGAACCTTCAAAAGAAGGCGCACTCATCCGATGCTCATAATTCTGAGTCGAAAATCCAGACCGCTTGGGCTTCGTTTTACCCCGGAGCTTCCTGATCTGTCTCTCAAGTTTCCCGACCAGCTTATCGATGGCAGAGTGCATGTCGTCCGTTTTTTCCATTCCATTGATTGTGTGTCTGTCACCCGTGATCGTAGCTTCGGCAATTTTCCTGAATTTCTCAACTGATAGGACGACTCGAGCCTCCACGGGTCGTTCCAAATATTTCCTCAGCTTGAGAACCTTTTCCTTGGCATAATCTCTCAGTGCATCATCGGCTTCAAGATGCCTGAAGGTCACCAGTACCCGCATATCACTCCTCCTTAGAGATTTTAAACTACTTCCTTTTCCATCGGGTGTCAATGCATGATACCGAGATAACTTGAGTCCGGCAGTTGGGATATGAATGGATCGGGGTCTTAAAGGAGACTAGAATCAGCAAGACGAGGGTCAGGCCCCGGGGTCGGCAGACCCGGTAGGCCGTCGTTTTCCATATACGTCACAAGAGCCTTTTCCTCTCATTTGAAGAAAGGATCTTCAGGGACTCACGATATTTGGCGACCGTCCTTCTGGCGATATCGATATTCATCCCTCTCAACATATGGACGATTTTCTCGTCACTGTATGGTTTCCTCGGATTTTCTTTCGTAATGATGTCCTTGATCAGGTTTTTGACACTCTCAGAAGCAAAGTCCTCACCTCGAAAAGAACTGATGCTGTTGTTGAAAAAATATTTTAACTCGAAAATACCCTGAGGCGTATGAACATACTTGTTGTTTGTTGCCCGGCTGATCGTCGATTCGTGCATCTGAATGTCTTCGGCCACATCCCTCAAAACCATGGGTCTGAGATAGTTCACGCCCTTGTCGAGAAACTCTCTCTGAAGTCTCACGATGCTCTTTGTCACGCGATAGATCGTGCGCTGTCTCTGATGGATACTCTTTAGGAGCCACACTGCCGAACGAAGTCTATCTTGAATGTATTTCCGATCAGCCTCAGGTGGTCCACTTGCGTCCTGTAAGAATCTTCGGTAGGTATTGTTGATCCTGAGTCGTGGCATTTCGTCCTCGTTCAGTACGACCACAAACTCCCCCTCGATCTTATATACAAAAACGTCGGGAATGATATTCTGAACTTCTTCACCCGTGTATGCCCTGCCCGGTTTCGGATCCAACGCTGAAATGAGGCGAATGGCCTCCATGACCGAATTCAAAGAAACGCCCAATTTTTTGGCAATTTGGCCGTAGTTCCGGTTTTTGAGATGGCTCAAGTGGCTCGCGACGATTTCCTGGGCCACAGGGTTCGGGGAACCCATCGTTTCGAGTTGTGCCATGAGGCATTCCCGAAGATTTCTGGCTCCAACCCCGACTGGATCGAACATCCGGACTCGCTTTAGGACCTCCTCGATATCCTCGAGCGTACATCCACAATGAGCGCATACCTCCTCGCCCGACATACTGAGATAACCGTTTTCATCCAGATTTCCAAGAACGAAGCGACCGAGATCTTTCCGTTTTTCATCGAGGTCAGACAAACGGAGCTGCCACATGAGGTGGTCAACGAGATTGGTCTTACGGGCCAGGAAGTTTTCAAAGGATGGCCGGTCCTCGCTGTCCCCAGCGGTCCGGTAGGGGGAGACATTCAGATTATCCAGGTAACTCTCCCAATCGAAATCATCCTGTCCTTCTCCTTCGCCCTTGACCTCTGACGTCATCTCCTTCTGGGTTTCTTGAACCGGCTCCTCTTCGCGATTCTCATCGGGCAGGGATGCATCGAGTTCTTCTGAAGGTTCCGCTTCTTCTAAGAGGGGGTTCTCGTTCATCTCCTCCTGGATCAAGTCCACCAGTTCCATCCGGGTCAGTTGTAGGAGTTTGATCGCCTGCTGAAGCTGGGGCGTAATCACAAGTTGTTGTGCCAGCCTGGGGCTTTGTTTGATCTCTAGCGCCATGATCTCATCTCTCTGTCAGGGATTCAGCTCAGTTCCACCTCTCCTCACCGAATTTTTGTCTTTTCTGTTCCAGCGAAAACGAGTCGCCTAAGTAGATCCTGCGGGCCCTTTTACTTTTCGCGATTTCCTCCGGAAATCCGGCCTCTAAAATCCTCCCCTCATTCAAAATGTATGCCCGATCACAGATCCCCAGGGTTTCACGGACATTGTGATCGGTTATGATGACCCCGATCCCCTTGTTTTTCAACTGGAATATAATGTTTTGAATCTCAGTCAAGGCGATTGGATCAATCCCCGCAAAAGGCTCATCAAGGAGAATGAACATGGGAGAAGTAACAAGGGCACGGGTGATTTCGACTCTCCTTCTCTCACCGCCCGAGAGAGAATAAGCCATGCGATTCCGAATCACATCCAACCCGAGTTCATTCAACAGAGATTCCAATCGCTCCTCCCTCTCCGAACCAGACACGGGCAGTGATTCAAGAATGGCCATGATATTTTCCTCAACAGTCAACTTGCGAAAAACCGAGGACTCCTGAGGCAGATATCCAATCCCTTTTCTGGCCCTCATGTACATTGGAAGCTCAGTAATGTTTTCGTCATTTAGAAAAATCTTTCCCCTCTCGGGTTTAATGAGACCAATGATCATGTAAAATATCGTCGTTTTTCCAGCTCCATTCGGTCCCAGTAGACCCACGACCTCTCCAGCCTTGACCATAATTTCAACGCCATCAACGACCCTTCTTTTCCGGAAGGATTTTGTCAGATCGAGGGCCAAGAAAGTCCCATCTTGATCGCCCCGGGCGGTTGGGTTTTCTTTCGTCAATTTTTCGTCATCGGGATTTCTCTTAATCATATAGCCGTCCAGTCGCTCTAGAGATCCTCACCGGGCTCTCTTTCCGGGACTAGAGTCACCTCGACCCGTTCTCCCTCACCGCTCTCAACAACACTCCGATTTTCCGTAATGAAAAAGATCACTCGCCTTCCTCTAACCTCATTCTGTCCCTGGCGGATGACCGGATTTCCTGTAAGGACGATATTGTTCTGGGATCGGTCATAGACCGCTTCTTCACACGAGGCACGTCGATCCATCTGTGCAATGCGCACATGACCACTTGCTACGAGACGGGTGACGTCGCTATTGTTCTCATTGAAATAGATAATGAGATCATCAGCATGGATGGTCAAATCGTCTTGACGTGCCACCACCTCCTGGTGGAAGGTGGCTTTATTCGCCTTGTGATCCCAAACAAGGGTCTTGGCCGACACATAAATGGGTTCCGAGCTCACCTTGAGATCGAGCCCTGCCGGTCCCTCATCTTGGGCCACAGCCAGAGAATCGTTGCTGTTCCAAGCCAAGAGAGAGAGGACCGTCACAATAAACAGGGGAATAACCCCTAAACCCTCTTTAATTGCTTTCACTTTGCCTACCCGGACTGCAAAGGAGCCTCGTGAATCAGAGTTTTGACTCTATCCAGTATTGAGATCCTCTCACTCGCCAGGTCCATGAGTAGCCCCACACCTGAGATTTCGACACCCTTCCCATTGATCCGAACCGGAGCACTTGTAAAGATCTCCCTCCGTTCATGCTGATACTGAAGAGAATTCGTTCGGAGGCTGAGGCCGTCGCTCGAGGTAACCAATATTCCTCCCTCGACCTCGATGTCCCTTGTTTTCTCATCAATCCTGCCCCGATCTCCTCGGAGGGTTACCACCCTCCCGTCCGCGTTATAAAGGGTTACCCGGAGATCCTCAAGAAGGGTCCTCTTGCCCTCTTCAAAAGACTGGGCTATTCTGGCCTCCAGTTCCCAAAGAATCTTACCCTCTTTTTCTTCGGTCAGGAAGAGATTGCCAACCTCAAGATCCGCCTTGAGCTGGGGAATGTCAATTGCCTTCATGTATGGAGCGGCTCTTCTCCAGTTAATCAACAGGACCAATGATAGGGCCAAGGCCAACCCCACAACGCAGAGCACGATCAGGTTTCTTAGTTTTTTCACAGCTCGTACCGTGCGGTAACCTCTTCCCATTTCTCCTGGGATTTGAGAATGAGTTCGACGATTTCTCGAACGGCTCCCTTACCACCCTCTCTTTCGGTGATATAATCGGCAAAGGGTTTGATTTCGTCGACAGAATCTGCAACGACCGCGGCAAAACCGACTCTCTTGAGAACGGGCAGATCGACGAGATCGTCACCCACATAGCCCACCTGGTAATCCTCTAAACCGTTCTCGTTCATAATCTCCTGATAGGCTTCTATCTTATTGTGGACGTTCTGGTAGACCCTTGAAATTCCCAGGTCACTGGCTCGACGCTGAGTCGCTTCTGACTCACGACCCGACAGAAGAGCTACCTGAATATTGACTCGCATCAACATCTTCAGACCGTGACCGTCTTTTGCGTTGAAGAATTTGGCCTCCATGCCCCGATCATCGATCACGATCCTGCCATCCGTCAGCACACCATCCACGTCGAGGATCAGAAACCGAACGTTTTTTGCCTTTTCCCAGGCATCTATATTCTTTATCGGGCCTTTTCTTAACAACCTTTATTTAATTCCCTTTCTGTGTGTTAAACGACGCCAGCCTTCAGAAGATCATGGAGGTGGATAATTCCCACCGGCCATCCGCTGTTGGAGTCCCGATACACAAATAGCGAGGTAATGGAAAACTCCTCCATGATCTGGACAGCCTGAGCGGCCAGAGCCTCCGCATCGACCCATTTCGGCGACCTCGTCATGACCTCATAGGCCTTCCGCTCGAGAAGATCTGGATACTTCTCCAGCCCCCTCCGAAGGTCGCCATCGGTGATGACTCCGACCAGTCTGCCTGGCCCGTCGGAGACGCCGGTAACACCCAGCCGTTTGGAAGTGATCTCAAACACAGCCTCTCGCATCGGTGTCTCTTCTTTTACCATTGGAAACGCTTCACCGACGTGCATCAGATCCTTCACCTTGAGGAGAAGTTTCTTACCAAGCATGCCCCCGGGATGGAGCAATGCAAAATCTTCTTCCTCGAACCCCCTTTTCTCCATCAGCGACACCGCAAGGGCATCTCCCAGAGCAAGCGTGGCTGTGGTACTGGCCGTAGGCGCGAGACCTAGAGGACAGGCCTCCTTCTTGACTGCAACGTCCAATGCAACATCTCCAGCCCGTCCTATCGTCGATCCTGGATGACCGGTCAGGACGATGAGCCGGCTGCCATACCTCCGGATGAATGGGAGGAGTTTAACAATCTCTTCGGTTTCCCCGCTGTTTGAGATCGCGATGACGACGTCCTCCCTTCGAAGGATCCCCAAATCGCCATTCAGCCCTTCGGCTGGATGGAGAAAAAAGGCCGGTGTACCGGTACTCGAGAGGGTCGATGCGATCTTTTTGCCCACGAGCCCCGATTTCCCCATGCCTGTCACCATGACCTTGCCGCGACATGTATACAGGATATCCACAGCCTGAACGAAGCGATCGTCAATCCTGTCGATCAGGTCAAGAACTGCCCGGGCTTCAATTTCTAGTACTTTTTTCGCTCGCTCAATCGCCATCATCGCCCTGCCCTAAAGCCGATTCAACTCTCTTCAGTTGCTTCAGAAGTGAGGGGACATCGTCCAACCGTAGTGAGTTTTGTCCATCGCATCGGGCATCCTGAGGGCTTTCGTGGACCTCGATGAAGATCCCATCAACTCCCACTGCCATGGCAGCACGCGATAGAGGGGCAACGAATTCAGCCTGTCCTCCGGTCGCCTCTCCCATACCACCCGGAAGCTGTACGCTGTGAGTCGCGTCAAAAATCACAGGATAACCGTATTTCCGCAAGATGCTGAGAGACCTGTAATCGGTGACCAGATTGTTATAACCAAAACAAGTCCCTCTTTCGGTTACCATGAGATCTTGGTTCCCGGCCGAAACGACCTTTTCGATCACGTTACCGACGTCCCACGGTGCCAGAAACTGCCCTTTCTTCACATTCACTGGCTTCATGGTCCGACCAACTTCCAGCACCAAATCGGTTTGGCGACACAAGAAGGCCGGGATCTGCAAGACATCGAGCACCTGGCACGCCCTCTCCACCTCATCGATTTTGTGAACATCAGAGAGAACGGGAATCCCTGTCTCCGCTTTCACAAGATTGAGTATTTCGAGTCCATGATTTAGACCTGGTCCCCGAAAAGACCGGATGGATGTTCTGTTTGCCTTATCGTAAGACGCCTTAAAAATCAGGGGTATCTCGAGAGCCTCAGCCATGGCTTTAAGCCTACGAGCGATTCTGAGCGTGATTTCCCTGCCCTCGATCACACAGGGACCGGCCACCAGAAAAAAGCCATTGGATCCCCCCACCGAGATACTTCCAATTTGAAACTCTCGGGTCAGGGGCTTCATCGTTTTACCCTCTTCCCCCGTTTCCCGTCCGATTCATTAAGCGTGGCTCTCACGAAATCCCGAAACAGCGGATGGGGATCCATAGGCCGAGACTTGAATTCCGGGTGAAACTGGCATCCTACAAACCAGGGATGTGCCTTCCGATCGATCTCGATGATTTCGATGAGATCACGGTCCGGGCAAATGCCGCTGAAAATCATCCCGGCTTTTGCCAAGGGCTCACGATAGTAGTTGTTGAATTCATACCGGTGGCGGTGTCTCTCGTAAATTAGCCTCTTATTATAGGCTTCATGGGCATGTGTCCCGGAGACCAGCCGGCAGGCACAGGCTCCGAGTCTCATGGTACCACCCAGATTTGATTCGGGAGTGCGCTTTTGCACATTTCCATCTTGATCGATCCACTCGGTGAGCAAGCTAATCACGGGGTGAGTCGTCTGGCTGTCGAACTCAGTGCTGTGCGCCCCATTCAACCCAGCAACGTGTTTTGCGAACTCCACGACGGCCATCTGCATGCCCAAACAGATCCCAAAATATGGGACCCCTTTCTCTCTTGCATACCGCACGGCCTGAATCTTCCCCTCGATTCCCCTGTTTCCGAAACCGCCAGGCACCAGAATTCCATTCATTCCCCTCAGAAGTGCTCTGGCCCCCTGTCTTTCCACATGTTCGGAATCGACGTAAACCAAGTTCACTTTGCAGTCGCTGGCGATTCCTCCGTGGATCAGGGCTTCATGAAGGCTTTTATAGGAGTCCTTCAAATGCGTGTATTTTCCGACAATGGCTATCTTCGTCGATCTTTTTGGATTCCCCATCCGTTTGACGATTCTCTGCCATCCTTTCAGATTCGGTTTACCGGTCCAAATGTTGAGACGCTCCACGATTCTCTCATCGAGTCCTTCCTGGTGGAAAATGATCGGAACCTCATAAATCGATCCCACGTCTGGGGCGGTAATGACCGCGTCCTGGTCAACATTGCAGAAGAGGGCAATCTTGGATTTGATCTCATTCGAGAGGAGTCGATCAGTCCGGCATAGCAGGATATCGGGCTGAATCCCGATCTCTCGCAATTCTTTCACGCTGTGTTGGGTAGGTTTTGTCTTGAGTTCCCCGGATGTGGCAATAAAAGGTACCAGGGTTAGATGGATAAACAGGGTATTCTCCGTTCCCACATCGCTTCGAAATTGACGAATTGCCTCCAGAAAGGGAAGACTCTCGATATCTCCGACCGTCCCACCGATTTCAGCGATCACGATGTCTACATCGTTGGCCAAATCGAGAATCCTCTGCTTTATCTCGTCGGTGATATGAGGGATTACCTGAACCGTCCCACCCAGATAATCACCTCGTCGTTCCTTGGAAATCACAGCGTCATAGATCTGTCCCGTTGTAAAGTTATTTCTCTTCCCCATTACGGCATGGGCATAGCGTTCGTAATGCCCGAGATCGAGGTCGGTTTCAGCCCCGTCATCCGTAACAAACACCTCACCGTGTTGGAAAGGATTCATCGTTCCCGGATCAACATTGATGTAGGGATCGAATTTGAGCATGTCGACCGTCAGGCCCCGGCTTTCCATAAGCGTGGCGATCGATGCTGAGGCAAGACCTTTCCCCAGAGATGATACGACGCCGCCTGTAATAAAGATGAACTTAGTCCTCACAGATGATCACCGTGGCTCTGCTGTCTTCTTCTGGACAAAGAGACACCCCCTGCGCCAAGACCCGAGACGATTTGGCCCTATCTTCGCTTTGAGGCAGGCTCCATGTCTAGGAATTCCCACCAGAAATCGAGATCCTGGCTCCAAAACACAATTGAATGATTATCCCAAAAAATGGCAAAAGTCAACCGACACAAACCCGCCTTTTTTCGCGCTATTTCGGGACTGGTATGCAATTTGCTAAGGCCTGCCCCTTCCACCCGTACCCCCTCACGCCTACCCCGTTTCGGCAAACCATTACCCCTGAAGGAACGCTCAAAGAGATTGGGCTCACCAGAGCTCAAGTTGATCCTAATGATCGGGGAACTCCGGAAGTTTTGGTGGAGTTTCCTCAGTTTTGTGGACGCTCATGTCCCTGAGGGACGTTTGTGGTGGAGGGGTGTCAGCATTCGCCGGGCAGTTCCCAAATCCCTTTTCTCGGCTTTTGTCCGATGAAAGTAGAAAAGGAGCGCTCTTCGCTGCTCAAAAGC
>JABAOD010017519.1_pt1 | contig 11798 bp, 10 predicted proteins | sample 7062151 | NCBI WGS metagenome assembly JABAOD01 (sample SAMN14538626, study PRJNA623070) | marine sediment metagenome | biome: marine biome [ENVO:00000428]; feature: marine pelagic biome [ENVO:01000023]; material: deep marine sediment [ENVO:00002113] | place: India: Gulf of Khambhat ...
GATTTGCTACCGGTGTGCGACGTGTTGTCGTGAATCTTGTCGACGGTGATATAGGGAAACAAAGCCGTATCAGGCGAAACGCGGCCGGCCGTCAGTCCGCCGTTTGACGAAATGAACAGCCAGTGATCCACATTGGAGATCACGCTGATGAAGAACGGTTTCATCTTGTCGACATTGTGAATGGCGTAATATCGCTCACCCGCGAGTTCGATGAACTCGCCGTGTACGTGGCTGTTGTTTATTGCACCTCTGTTCAAGGTTCGATCCCCAATTGTTGATTTCGGCGTTTGTAGTCGTTGTTATTCGACGAGGGTCAGCTGGCCGAACAGGCCGGCATCCTGGTAGCCCCGGTCTTTCGGTCCGCTAGGCACGGTTTCGGAGCCGATGAAATTCTCTCTCAGTTCGCTGCCATCGTTGTCGCAGTAAGCGACCATGAGCCCGAGGATTTTGCCAGCCGACAATTTGACAGGGACGTTGNNATCGTATTGCCGGGCTGTTTCCAGCGGCTCTCGACGTGGTGCGAATAGTCGTGCGCTTTCTTGTCGGTGCCGATGTCGATGGCCCGGTTGTCCAGCGACATGTGGTAGGCGAACGCGTTGTGGTTGTACTGGTGGTCGCCGCCGGAGTAGTCCTCGTCGAGGAAGATCTCGAGGCAGTCGTCGTCCCAGTACTGCACCAGCGGATCGCGGTGCGTGTCGATCAGGATGTCGTCGACGAACTCGCCGAGGATATAAAGCTTGCTTTCCGTCCAGACGACTTTGAACCGTCCCTGGAAGTCCTCCGGACCGTACACCGGCCCCAGCCAGCGCGCGGTCAGTTCGCGCCACTCCGCAGCGGCCCAGATGGCCTCGTCAGCAACACCATCGATACTCGGCGCGACGGCCGCGTGTGGTGCCCGATACTCCGAGCGGCCCTCGTAGTGGGTGGTATCGGCGCATGCCGCCCCGGTGGCGAGCGTAATTAATGCTGTCGGCAGCACCCAGCGTGAGCGCATGGTCTTGCCAGGCCGGGCAGGGCGCTCACGCGCGGCCCGTATGCATATCGAATTCAATGTTAGCCCCCCCCCAGCACCGAAACAGCCTGTGACAGCCGCGAATTGTAAGGGTAAATGACAGCGCTGTCAGCAACTACGCAAAAATACCTATCGACAGGCTTTTGGGTTTTTTAAAAAATTTGTTGACAGCGCTGTCAACATCCAGTACAACGAAATCCTGTCAAGGGGGACTTGGTTTCAGCCGTTACTTTTTCGGCCGTGCCTGCCCTGAAACCAGCCAAATTCGGCGAAATTCAAGATCACAGCAAGTCTAGGGGGCTTGAGCATGCAAAAACCGTCTTTCAGCAAGAATCCGTTGGCCGCAGGTGTAGCGCTGGCAGTGGGCGCAGCATCGTACGCGCCGATTTCCGTCGCACAGGATGATGAGGTGATCGAAGAGATCATCACGACCGGCATCCGCGGCAGTCTCATGCAGTCAATGGACATGAAGCGCTCTGCCGACGGTGTCGTCGATGCGATCAGCGCCGAGGATATGGGTGACTTCCCGGACACGAACCTCGCAGAGTCACTGCAGCGCATCACTGGTGTGTCGATCGACCGTGAACGCGGCGAGGGCGCTCGCGTCACGGTGCGTGGTTTCGGTCCGCAGTTCAACCTGGTGACGCTGAACGGCCGCCAGATGCCGACGACCGGTGACAATCGTAACTTTGATTTCGGCGACCTGGCCTCGGAAGCGGTCAGCGCGGTCGAGATCTATAAGAGCGGCCGGGCCGACGTCCCGACGGGCGGTATCGGCTCGACGATCAACATCCGGACGACCCGCCCCCTCGAGGCGCCGGGCCTCAAAATTTCCGCTGGCGCCAGCGCCGTCTACGACGAGTCCCGCACGAATCGCAAGAGCACGGACTGGACCGGTGAGATTTCGGGTATTATTTCGAACACGTTTGCCGACGACACGATCGGCGTTTCCCTCACCGTCGTCCGGCAGGAGCGTGAGAGTGGCGGCGCCAACGCAAGCGTCGGCGGCTGGCGCTCCTTTGACGGCGCCAAGCACAACAGCTGGGGCGCGGCTGCAGGCGGGTGCGACAACGCCGACGCGCCGGCGGACATCACACCTTATGTCGGCCAGGAAGAGTGGGGCGGCCTGCCGCTTCCCTGCTTCGCCTGGGAAGGCCCAAGCCAGAACGTCAACCGGCCGGAGCCGGGCGAGATCTACTCGGTACCGCAGACGATCGGCTACCGCCTCGAAGACTACGACCGTGTGCGCACCAATGGCCAGTTGACCTTACAGTTCCGGCCTGTCGACACGGTGACGGCAACCCTCGATTATGTGTATGCCGACCTGGAGCTCGACCGCAGCTACAACGATCTGTCAGCCTGGTTCAATTTCGGCGGCCAGCAGACGGTCTGGCCCGAGGATGGCGACAACCTGACGCCTGCGACTTACCGCGAATTCTCGAGTGGCAGCGATTACTCGATGGGTGCTGGCGAGGACGCGTTCAAGAACGAAGATCGTTCGCTCGGCTTCAACCTCATGTGGGACATCGGCGAACGGCTGACGGTCGAGTTCGACTACCACGACTCGAAGGCGACGAACGAGCCCAACAGTGTCTGGGGCAGCACGGCGCTGCTGTCGATGGCTGCCTACACGCGTGATGTAACGACAGGCTACTTCGAGGGCCAGGAACTCCCGATCCTCGAGCTCGGCCTGAGCAACCCGCTGTCGCCTGACGACATGCAGATCACAGGCAGTGTTTTCCAGAAAAGCCTGTCGGAAATGAACATCGACCAGGCGCGCCTGAGTGGCTCTCTCGAGTTCGACGCGGGATTTGTCGAGAGCATCGACTTCGGAGTGCAGCTCACCGATACGGAGTACGACTCGCAGTTCTCGAACGTGCAGCGTGACGCCTGGTTCGCCAACACGCCGATCGGCGCATTGTCGGACCTGCTGTCGCCCGCCACGATGGCCGGCTCCTTTGACCAGGTCCCCGGATCCGACGATCCGCGCCGCCAGCTCAACTACTTCCTCTGGGATATGTCGGAGGTGATCGGCCGTGCAGAAGAGCTGATCGAGTCCGGCGATATGGGCATATTCGTGCCGGGTAACGGTGACCTCGGGCCTTGCGGAACGGCGCTTTGCCCAAGCGACAACTGGACCACCAACCGGGCGACCATCGAGGAAACAGAGGCGCTCTATCTGCAGATCAACGCGGCCACCGAGTGGGGTAACGTCCCCGTCGACATGCGCCTCGGCCTGCGCTACGAGCAAACCGACGTGACGTCGACAGCCGAAGTGCCCGGATATACCCAGATCATCTGGGTCGGTGGCAACGAACTCGTTCCGCAGACCGCGGGAGAATCGAGCTTCACGACGCTGACCGGCGACTACGACTACTTCCTGCCGAACTTCGATATTGCCATGGACTTCAGCGACGAGTGGGTTGGACGTTTCTCCTACAGTACGACGTTGACGCGCCCGAATTACGTCGATATCCAGGGTGGCGTGACCATCGACTCGCCGATCCGTGTCGACTCGGCTACGGGCGCTCGCGGCAACCCGGCGCTGCTGCCCTTCGAGTCGGACAACATCGACCTGTCCGTCGAGTACTACTACGGCGAAGCCAGCTACGCCTCGGTCGGCTACTTCCGCAAGGACGTGCAGAACTTCATCGGTCGTGATGAGGTTGCCGAGGCCGTCTTCGATCTGGCGCACCCGGGCCTCGGGCCGCTGGCGGATGAAGCGCGGGCGGCCGGCGTGGCCTCGAATGAGATCCTGGATTGGATCCTTACCAACCGGCCGGATGCCGAAGGTGTGGATGCGGTAGCGGGAACGGTCACCGGTGTCCCCGGGCGCGATCCGGCGGCGGTGTTCGATCTGACGATTCCGGTGAACATCGACGAAGCNNCCGGCCGCGACCCATCGGCCGTGTTCGACCTGCAGATTCCGGTGAACATCGACGAAGCGACCGTCGACGGCTGGGAGCTGAACGTCCAGCACGAGTTCTGGGACACCGGATTCGGCGCGATCGTCAACGCAACCTTCGTGGACGGCGATGTCAGCTACGACGTCGGCACGCTTGGAGCCCAGTTTGCGCTTTCCGGCCTCAGCGACAGTGCTAACTTCATCGGCTACTACGAGAACGATACGGTGGGTGTCCGGCTCGCCTACAACTGGCGCGATACGTTCTGGGCCGGCAACGGCCAGACCAACGTCGGCGGTGCCCATCCCACGTTCGTCGACGAGTACGGCCAGTGGGACCTGAACGCCAGCTACTGGTTCAACGACAACCTGCAGATGTTCCTCGATGTAATCAACCTGACTGACGAGACGGCTTACGTCTTCGGCAGACAGAAGGATCAGCCCCTGTTCGCGGTACAGCAGGGCACGAGGTACAACATCGGGGTCCGCTACAAGTTCTAAGTTGGATCACGGTAAGAAACGAGCTGCCCCTTTTTTAAGGGGCAGCTTTTTTTTCCGGTATGGCAAAGTGCCATTCGAGATTGCAAGTGGCGACCCCTTGATTTACCGTGGCTGATGCAGGGGGTGACGAGGTAATGCAGAGGACAATCCACAGAATTGTCATCGTCGGCGGCGGTACGGCGGGCTGGATTACTGCGGCCCTGATCGCCGCGCGCTATCGTCGCAACCCTGAGCGCCGGCCGCACGTTATCCTGATCGAGTCGCCGGACATCCCGATCATCGGCGTCGGCGAGGGCACCTGGCCGTCCATGCGCATGACGCTGCAGAAGATCGGTATTCCCGAAGCGGATCTCCTGCGGGACTGTGATGCGAGCTTCAAGCAGGGAACGCAGTTCGTCGACTGGGCAACAGCCGCCGGCGGGCACCGCTACATCCACCCCTTCAGTTTTCCTGCCGAGTATTCGAACCTGAACCTGGCCGGCTTCTGGCTCAGCCAGGCTTCGCGTATCCCGTTCGCCGATTTCGTCACGCCGCAGGCAAAAGTCATCGCCGCCGGGCTGGCGCCGAAGCAGGCATCGACGCCGGAATACGCCTTCAACGTCAACTACGGGTATCACTTCGATGCCGGCCGTTTTGCGCAGCTCCTGCATCAGCACGCAGTCGACAATCTCGGCATCGAGTACGTCGCGGCCAACGTGCAGAGCATCGAGGCGGCCGAGAACGGGGACATCGCCGCGGTGATGCTCGATGGCGGTGGCGGCCGTATCGAGGGCGACCTGTTCGTCGACTGCACGGGGCAGCGGGGCTTGCTGATCCGCGAGCATTTCGACGTCGATTTCGTGTCCGTCAAGGACGTGTTATTCAATGACGCGGCAATCGCGGTGCAGGTCCCCTATGCCAGGCAGAACGACCCGATAGCATCGACGACACAGGCAACCGCGGTCGCCAACGGCTGGATCTGGGACATCGGCCTGCAGTCGCGGCGTGGCATCGGCCACGTCTATTCCACGGCTTACGCGACTGAGGCGACGGCCATGGAGACCTTGCAGGAGTACGTCGCCCAAACGACGCCGGGCGTGGACCTCGACAGCCTGCAGTTCCGCGCGATCCCGTTCGAGCCGGGTCACCGCCGCCAGCTTTGGGTGAACAACTGCGTCGCAGTGGGTCTTTCCGGCGGTTTCATCGAGCCGCTCGAGGCGTCGGCGCTGGCGCTGATCGAGCAGTCCGCATCGATTATCAGCGAGCAACTACCCCTCAATCGGGAGATCATGGACGTGGTTGCTAAACGCTTCAACGAGCGGATGCTGTATAACTGGGAGCGCGTCGTTGAGTTCCTGAAGCTGCACTACGTGATCAGCCACCGGGATGACAGCCAGTACTGGCGGGACAGTTGCGATGAGGCCTCGTGTCCTGTGAGCCTGAAAGAAAAACTGACGCTGTGGCAGCAACAGCCGCCGTGGCATGACGATGCCCCGCGCGTCGATGAACTTTTTCCCTCGGCAAGTTACCAATATGTTCTTTACGGCATGGGGTTCATGCCGGAATATAGCTACCTGAGCCGCGCCGAGATGGATCATGAGCGACGTCGCGTCGAGAATCTGCTGCTTGCTAACGACAAGTCGGCCCGGCAAATGACGGGATTGCTGCCGACGAATCGCGACCTATTGAATTCGATGACGTCGCTGCTCGGCGTCGCCTGACAGACAGGATGGATTGTGACCAACTTTGCACTCGTAAATCACGACGAACACCACGACCTGCGGGTCATCACGGAGCGCTCCGCGAAGTACGGCGACGGCGTCATGTACGCGCTGACGTTCCCGTTCGAGTTTCGCAGCGTCCAGGCATATTACCCGATCCTCTTCCACCAGGACGACAGCGGCGAGATGATGCCGGTCGCGATGTTCGGTTTCGACAAGGGCGAAAACCTTTTTCTCGACGAGTCGGGCTGGGATGCCGGCTACGTGCCGGCCATGATCGAGCGGGAGCCGTTCCTGATCGGCTACCAGGGATCGGAGATCGACAAGGACGAGGACAAGACCCGGGTATTGTCGATCGACATGGATCATCCGCGTGTCAGCAAGGAAGACGGGGAACCCCTGTTCCTGCCGCTCGGGGGACGCAGCGAGTACCTCGAATGGGCGGCGGACCTGCTCGAGCAAATTTACGAAGGGCTCGTGCATTGCAAGGAGTTCGTTGCTGCGCTCCGTGAGCACGACCTGCTCGAAGCGGCCAACTTCGACATTACGCTGAGCGACGGATCGCAGAACCAGTTGCTCGGTTTCCACGTCCTGAACGAGGAAAAGGTGCGACAGCTGCCTGGCGACGTGCTGGAAGACTTCAGCAAGAAGAGCTACCTGATGCCGCTGTTCATGATCCTGGCCTCGATGGGCAATATGCGTGACTTGATTCACCGCAAAGACCGCAAGGAGCTCGGCTGAGCCATGCACGCGTCGCTGGACCTCCCACCGGTCGAGACCCTGGAATGCCGTGATCCACGGCAGATTCCGGCGCACGTATTCGAGTCGGACGAGCCAGTCGTCCTGAAAGGCCTGGTTGCCGAATGGCCGGCCGTCAAGGCCTGCAGCCAGTCGCTGGCTGAGGCCGCCACGTACCTGTCGAACTACTGGGTGGAAAAACCGGTCACGGTCTACGTCGGTGACAGTGACATCAACGGTCGCTTCGGCTACAACGCCGACTTCACGGATTTCAATTTCAAAAGTGGCTACGGACAGCTGGCCACGGTGCTGCAAAAACTCTCGGAGGAGCCGGACGACGAGCGCGCCAAGGCGATCTACGTCGGCTCGACGGCAGTGGACGGCTGGCTTCCCGGCTTCCGGGAGCAAAACGACGTCACGGTTCCCGGCGACGACGTAGCCGTGAGCTTCTGGTTGGGCAACCGCACCCGCGTGTCCACGCATTTCGATTTTCCCGACAACATCGCCTGCGTCGTTGCCGGACGGCGCCGCTTTACACTGTTTCCGCCCGAGCAGATCAGCAACCTGTACATCGGTCCGATCGACAAGACGCCCGCAGGGCAGGCGATCAGCCTGGTTGATATTGCGAACCCCGATTTCGATCGTTTTCCGAAGTTCCGGGAAGCGCTGAAGTCAGCCCGCAGCTACGAGATGGAACCCGGCGACGCCATCTTCATCCCGGGCATGTGGTGGCACAATGTCCAGTCATTGAGCGCGTTCAACCTGCTGGTCAACTACTGGTGGTGCCCGACACCGGCGGTCATGGGCTCGCCGATGACCGCACTGATGCACAGTATCCTGTCCATTCGGGAGCTACCGCAGCGATATCGCGATGCGTGGCAACGTTTGTTCGATCACTATGTTTTTTCAGCCGACGAGTCGGTGTACGAGCATATTCCGGAGCCGGGGCGCGGGTGCCTCGCACCGTTGGACGAGAAATCGGCCGCCAAGCTGCGTGCGTTTCTCACGGCCAGGTTCAAGCCTTAGAGGCTTGCAGATATTTCTAGAGAGTCGATTGTGGAAAACAAGACAGTAAAAAAGATTGTTATCGCAGGTGGAGGAACCGCGGGCTGGATGGCCGCCGCTTCCCTGTCCAAGCTGATCGGGACGAATCTCGACATCACGCTCGTGGAGTCCGAGCAGATCGGAACCGTGGGCGTCGGCGAGGCGACCATCCCGACCATCCTGACGCTGCACGAATTGCTCAAGATCAAGGAACAGGATTTCGTCGCCAAGGTGCAGGGCACATTCAAGCTCGGAATCTCCTTTGAGAACTGGAAGAACGTCGGGGAGGACTATATCCATGCCTTCGGCTTCACCGGCAAGGATTGCTGGGCTGCGGGATTCCAACACTTCTGGCTCAAGGGCGAGAAGCTCGGCGTCAGCAAGGATTACGGCGAGTATTGCAAGGAATGGATCGCCGCGAAGCAGGACAAGTTTGCAGTCGTGCGCGGCCGCGGTACCAACCTCAACTACGCCTATCACATTGACGCGTCGCTGTACGCCAAGATGCTGCGAGTCATCGCCGAGGAGAACGGCGTCGTGCGCCAGGAGGGCAAGATCGAGGAAGTCGAGCAGGACCCCGAGAGCGGCTTCATCACGGCACTGAAGATGGACTCGGGCGAGCGCATCGAGGGAGACCTGTTCGTCGACTGCACGGGATTCCGCGGGCTGCTGATCGAGCAGACACTGAAAGCAGGCTACGATGACTACACCCACTGGCTGCCCTGCGACAGCGCCGTTGCGGTCCAGACCGAGGCGGTGGCCCGGCCGATACCGTATACGCGCGCGATTGCGCGCGAGTCGGGGTGGCAATGGCGCATCCCGCTGCAGCATCGCGTCGGCAATGGCCTTGTATTCAGCAGCAAGTATTGGTCGGACGACGAAGCGACCGACGTGATCCTCAAGAACATCGAAGGCAACAGGCTGACGGATCCGCGCGTACTCAAGTTCCAGGCCGGCCAGCGCAAGCAGCACTGGATGAAGAACGTCGTCGCGGTCGGCCTGTCGTCGGGCTTCATCGAGCCGCTCGAGTCGACCAGCATCCACCTGATTCAGCGCAGCATCATTCGTCTGATGCAGCTCTTCCCGGTCGCAGGCATTCGTCAGCCCGATATCGACGAGTTCAACAACCAGATGCGAACCGAGATCGAGCATGTCCGCGACTTCATCATCCTGCACTACCACGTCACGGAGCGCAGCGATACGCCGTTCTGGGAGTACTGCAGGAACATGGAAATCCCCGATTCGCTCAAGCACCGGATCGAGCTGTTCAAGCAAACCGGCCGCGTCTTCCGCATCCCCACCGAGCTGTTCGGCGAAAACTCCTGGGTGCAGGTCATGCTCGGCCAGGGCCTGATTCCGGAGCAATACCACCCGATCGTCAACATGATGTCGGACGAAGAACTCGAGGAGTTCCTGACCGGCATTCGTAATTCGGCCATCAACCTCGTCAGTCAGCTGCCGGAGCACCAGCGCTTCATCGACCATTACTGTCAGGCGATGGATGTGGGACCCGTCGCCAAGCGGGCGTGACGCTGCAAGAGAGATTCGCCACGAATTCAGCCTGCGTCGAATTCCTGTCGCCGTCTGTGCAGGGGGACAACTTTCTTGCGCCGGTTATCCGCTTATAATTGGCTCGAGTCTCAGTCACCAGGAACACCCCTGTGAAAAAACCGACATCCAGCACGCTGATTGTCGATACAAAGAGGCTTTGCAAAGGCATGTACGTTGCGGAGCTTGATCGCCCGTGGCTGGAGACGCCCTTTGTTTTCCAGGGCTTCGAGATAAGCAATCGGACCGAGATCGAAATCTTGAGGTCATGCTGCCGGTACGTATACGTCGACCCCGCAAAGAGCAGGCTAACTTCCGAACAACTTGATGAGCTGGAAAAGCTGGATGCAGCCGGGGGTTATGCTGGCCGCACGCGAGAGCAGGGTGACGCAGATGCCGGCAAGTGGAGACGGCGCTTCAATACGCTGTTGCTTCGATTTGATCTGGCCGGCTGGTTCCGGAGCGGAACACGCGACGCCAGCGGCCGCTATCGCATCAGTTCGACGGTTCGTCGGGAGGCGAGCAAGGCACACGCCGCGTATGAGCAAATGACGGTCTTTCAGGCACGCCTGCGCGAGGCCGTCAAGGCGCACGGAAGAGTCAGCATCGATGCGGCAAAGCAGGCTGTAACACCGGCCGTTGACAGCATACTGCGAAATCCGAACGCGATGGCCTGGGTGGCTTTTTCCAGGAAATCGACGCCGAACGAATTCGATCGCGCTGTCGCAACGTCCGTCTGGTGCACGATATTCGGTCGCCAACTCGCCTTCGACCGGCAACGCCTCGAGGACCTCGCGATTGGAGGGCTGCTGCTGGACATTGGTTATGCAGCTCTCGATGGAGATATAACGGACACGGCGACGTCATTGAGCGTGGGCGAGCGCATGCAGCAGGAGAAGCATGTCGAGGAGGGCGTCAAGATCCTGCAGGCTTCGAAAGGCGTGCATCAGAATGTGCTGGACATGGTGCTTTGCCACCAGGAACGGGCCGACGGCTCCGGCTATCCGCAGGGTCTGACGGGTGAAGAAACCCCCAGTTTCGGGCGAATCGCCGGTATTGCTGATTGCTACGATGCCATGACCAGCGACCGGGCCTACTCCACGGCGTCCGCGGGATACGACGTGGCCCGGGAATTGAATGAGATGCGCGGCAAGCAGTTTCAGTCCGAAGTCGTTGAGCAGTTTCTGCGTGCGGTCGGCATGTTTCCGACCGGCAGCATCGTTGAGTTGAACGATGGTCGAATCGGAGTCGTGCTCGAGCAGAACCCGGAAAACGCCCTCCGACCCAAGATCATGGTGGTTCTCAATAGCGAGAAAAAACCGCTGCGCAGATCTGAAGTGATGGAGCTGCGCGACGTGCCAATGGATACGACGAGCCGAAAAGCAGCCTGGATAGTGAAGGGGCACGGCCTGGGGGCTTTTGGTGTCGAACCGCAGGCGTTCTTCCGCTAGGGAACAGCAACAAAAGTCGAGAGTATTTACTTCAGTGTATTTCGAGAAAAAATTGGTAAAAATCTGATAAATAAAGATTAATTTATTATAAGATTTTCGGAGGGCCTCCGTGTAATAATACGGCCCGACGCAATCCCTGTGATTGAAAAACCAATGGAGTTCAGCCCGTGAGCGAAGAAAACAGGAACGAAACGACGGAAACGTCTGCCGGTGACGATGCAGGGAACGAGCCCGCAGCGGAACAGACGGATCAGGAATCAAAGCCCAGCGGCCCGACCTTCACAAAGAGCCCGGACCCGCTGGCCGGCATCAAGAAAGGTGCTTCGGATGCGATGGCCGGCATGGAAGGGAAAACCGTCTCGATGAAGCTCTACGTCGGGACGATTATCGGCGTTGTCGTGCTGATGATGCTGGCGCGCTGCGGCGGATAGCGAGCTTCCGGGGGTTGGCAGGCGGCTTCAGCGAAACATCGAGCGCAACGCACGGTTGATCGCCCACTACCCAGGCGTCGTGGCCCGGCCCGACCTCGAATGCGTCGCCCGGACCGAGTTCAACTTCGTGACCATCGGCGCTCAGCACCGCCATCGTGCCGGACTGAATGTATCCGATATGCATTTCAGACGACTTGCCGTGCTGTGGGCCGGCATGCTTTGACCAGACCCAGCCCGGCCTGAAATGTCCCAGGCCCATACGCACGGTCGGCAGGCCGATCGACCAGTACTCGCTGCCATCGAGAAATGTGCGCGTCGCGCGTCCGGACGGGATACGCTGGACACGGATGTCACTCATAGTCTTTACGAACCGATTCCATGGGCTCAGTATACGCCGCGACATCGAGTGCGCGACTGTTCATAATTACTTGATGTCGTCCGAAGCTGCTATACACTCTCGCTCGTATACAG
>JABAOD010000296.1_pt1 | contig 11797 bp, 9 predicted proteins | sample 7062151 | NCBI WGS metagenome assembly JABAOD01 (sample SAMN14538626, study PRJNA623070) | marine sediment metagenome | biome: marine biome [ENVO:00000428]; feature: marine pelagic biome [ENVO:01000023]; material: deep marine sediment [ENVO:00002113] | place: India: Gulf of Khambhat ...
AATGAGTCCCTATATGCTCGAAATCATGCGAGATTTAAGTCATTAAGGCGTCAATAGGACCATTTGGGTCCCAGGTGTTTTCCAAGCCTTATCATCTTGTTAAGGAGGACAGTCGCACCAGCTGCCAGGCCCCCTGGGAATGCAAGAACGACTGCTATGAGGATGACGCCGAAGACCAGACTCCGATAGTGCGTTAAGCGCAACGAAAGGTCTTGGATGGCAACGAATGCGAATGCGCCTACCACAGGTCCCAAGAAATGCCTCGTTCCTCCGAGCACAGTCGCAAGGATCAGCTGTGCTGAAAACAGCCAGTGCAGCTGTTCAGGCGTCACTTGCCTGCTCAACTGTCCGAATAGGCCTCCTGCGAGGCCGGTGAAGATACCTGAAATGATGAACGCATACCATCTATACCTTCGAACGCGGATACCAATGAATTCCGCTCTCGTGTCATTATCCCTAATAGCGCGCAGGGCGTTCCCAAAGGGCGAATTGACAACCCCCCACATTAGCAGAGCGCAAACGAAGAAGGCGACCAAGATGACGTAGTAGAGTGCCGTATTAAAGGAGTCTGGAGCGAATTCGGTACCGACCATGGTTAGTCGGGGAATGTACAGTCCTCCTCCACCTAGGAGGAATAACCCCTTCCCTACCCCGCCAAAGGGTCTGAAGATGATCCCGGCAATGAAGAGAGAATGTACCATCTGAGCAAATGCCAATGTGAGAATGGTAAAGTGAATTTTCGTGGCTCTTACGCATATGAAGCCGAAGACGGCAGATAGAGCTGCCGAGGAGAGTAGGCCGGATAACAGATAGACCTCGAGCGAATTCATGTCAGAGAATGTGTAGATAAAGCCTCCAGTGTATGCACCGACACCGAAAAACGCAGCATGACCGAACGATACAAGACCCGTATTCCCGAGAAGCAGATTCAGGCCCAAGCAGGCGATGGAGAACACCAGTGCATAATCAAGGACGATAAGATAATAGGGATTCAACATAAGAGGAATCAAAAGAAGGATACCAACCACCATTCCATAGAAGAGAAACATTCTGTAGGTAACAAGCGGTTTTGCTGTCATGTAGGGAATGACCTCATTCAATATTCAATATTATGAAGGTTGGATCGGAAAGGGCGCCTTGGTTTCAGACGCTAGTGATATCCGGGCACTTTTTTCGATGAAGCTTCTCGCCTTATGCACTTTCCAGTCTGCGGGAAAAGTAAGGAGAAGAGATAGGCCTGGAGGCTACATTGCTGGATGAATTGCCGTCCACTCACCCGCGAATGGCCTTCATGACGTCTTCGTTTTCGAATACCTCTTTTGGGTCTCCCTGAAAGATAATTTCGCCTCTATCTATTGCATACAGCCTGTCAGCCACTTTCGATGCGGTCATCAAATTGGACTCGGCTATCAACAAAGATATGCCCATCTCCTTAATCTTCCTCAAAGCTTCGTTGAAACGACTCACCACCACCGGAGCGAGCCCCTCTAAGGCCTCATCCAGGAGGAGAATAGATGGCTCCAGGGCCATTGCTCTTGCTATACCCAGCATCTTCTTCTCGCCTCCGCTCAGATACAGCCCTCTTCTTAGGGTCAGTCCCCGGAGTTCAGGAAACAGGTCGAAGTCTTCCCCATCCGTATCCTCAGGGGAAGTTTGCTTTGTTCCTTTCCGTGACTTCCCAGTCAGCCATTCACTGATCTTTAGGTTCTCGGCGACGGTCAGTTCGGGAAAGATCCCGCAGTCCTCGGGCGAATACCCTATTCCAAGCCTTGCTCTCTCATGTGCAGCCAGTTTGGTAACGTCTTGCCCCTGGAATGTTATCTTCCCCGACTTCACTGGGAGAAGGCCCATGATGCTGTCAATGGTAGTAGTCTTGCCCGCTCCGTTCCTTCCTACCAAACAGACGACCTCAGCTTCTCCCACCGTAAGAGAGATCCCTCTGAGAATGTGGGCCGCCCCCCGGTACGTGTTGACACCCTCAAGCTCAAGCATGGTCTTGGCTCCTGTACAAATAAGGTCCTAATCACCCCCCTCACTTGTTCCGAGCAGAGTGTTCCTCACCTCTTCGTTCTCTCTGACTTCGTTCGGCGTTCCGTCAGCCAGAATCTTGCCCTGGTGCATCACGACGACTCTGTCAGAGTATTTGAAGACCACATCCATGTCATGCTCGACGATTGCCGCGGTTATCCTACCAGCCCTCACGACAGAGGATATGGCGTCCATGATTCCTCCCTTCTCACGCGTGCCTACACCGCTTGTAGGTTCATCGAGAAGAAGGAGCTTCGGTCTAAGGGCGTAAGCCACAGCAACGTCGAGGAGTTTCCTTTCTCCCTGAGCAAGTCCTACCGCCGCAACGTTCCACTTGTCTTCGATGCCAAACCGGTCGAGAATCTCAAGTGCCTCCTGCCTCACTTCGCCATCGCCTTCCGCAAGGGACATGAGCTTCCGTGTTTTTCCATCTCTCGAGAATATGGCTAGCCTTACGTTGTCGAGGGCTGTGAGCTGATCAAACAGGTTTACAATTTGAAAGCTTCTCGCAATTCCTGCTTCGATCCTGTCGTGGGGCGACATTGAGGTGACGTCGTCTTCCTGGAAAAGGATCGTTCCGTCATCAGGCGGTATCAGGCCGCTTATCAGGTTCACCAGAGTCGTTTTACCGGCTCCGTTGGGCCCAACCAAGGAGAGGACCTCCCCCTCTTCGATGACAAGGTCGACCCTATCCACAGCACGGGTCTCCCCAAAATACTTCTTCAGGCTCTTCGTGGCCAATAGGGTCATGTCAGGTCACCTCCCTCAGTTTGAAGATCAACCGGTTCAGCGTACCCATCAGCCCGGTTGGCATTATCAGAACGAGACTCACCAGAACGGCCCCAAGCCATAATTGCCAATATACCGTGGCCCCTACGAGATAAGCATGGAGGTACGTGTAAACGACAGCGCCTATGATCGGCCCGGCAAAGGTCCTGAATCCTCCTAGCACCGTGAGAAACACGATCGCCCCCGAGGTATGCCAGTACAGGATATCAGGAGTCGTGAGACCGTTCAGAGGAGCCCAGAGAGCTCCCGCTAAACCAGTGAAAACCCCTGAGATCATGAACGCTAGCCACCGATATCTCTTCACACGGACCCCCACAAACTCTGCCCTGGTTTCGTTGTCGCGAATCGCCTGCAGCGCCCTCCCAAAGGGAGAGTTCACGATAAGCCACATTAGTGCGACACAGACAAAGAAAAGGACGAGCACATAATAGTAATAGGTGTAAGATATAAAGGTTAATTTGTCGGGAGTTGTGACCAATCCGCCCAGAAGAGAGGGCGTAGGAACCCGTATCCCGTCTGTGCCGCCTGTCACCCAGAAGAACTTGAACGCCAGGCTCCACAGCACTTGCGACAGTGCTAGGGTGAGGATGGCGAAGAAGATTCTCGTATGTCTCACACAGATGAAGCCGAAAAGTGCTGTCACTATTGCGGTTACTGCCAAACCACCCACAAGAAGAACCTCCATTGAGGTGATATGCAGATACTTCACCATGAAACCGACTGCGTAGGCGCCCACACCGATATATGCCGAATGTCCAAACGACAGGAGCCCGGTGTATCCCAGGAGAAGATTGAACCCGAGCGCTGCGATGGCATATATGAGGCCGTAAGATAAAATGTTTGTTTGATAAGGAGAAGCCACATAAGGTATCACGAGTAAGAGGATGCCTACCGGAGCTAGGTAAGCGAGTAATTTTTTCCACGAAAGTGTGGCAAGAGAAGTGGCCATTGCTCATTGCCTCCCAAAGAGTCCAGTGGGCCTTGCCAGGAGCACGACTGCGGCGATGAGATAGAGGACGGCAAGCTCGATTTCCGGAAAGAGTGTGATTCCCGCCGTTCTTACGAACCCCACAATGAGCGCTCCCACAAGAGCCCCTTCTAAGCTTCCGAGTCCGCCGATAACTACGACGACAAATGCAAGGATTAACGCGTCCATGCCCATTCCCAAGACAGCCGATTCCTTAGGGGCTACGACCGCCCCTCCGAGACCCGCCATGAAGCAGCCTATCGCAAAGGCCTGAATATAGACCCTCTTGACATTCACGCCCAGAGCTGAAGCCATTCGCATGTCCTGAGAAGTCGCTCTCAGCATCACGCCGAACTTAGTTTTGTAAACGAATGCCCGGAGCAAAGCGGCGGCCACAAAGCCCACCGCGATGACCAACAGGTTGTAGTTTGGATACATGGAACCGAGGATCGTTGAGCTTCCAAGGAAAGAAAACAGCTCTCCAGCAGGGAGCGGGTAGGGCCCCCAGACAAGTCTCATGACATCCTCAAGGATCAGCAGCAACCCGAAGGTGATAAGAAGCTGATACTCCTCGGCCCGCTTGTAAAGAGGCCTTAGCAGAGTTGGCTCAACGATAATACCTGCTGCACCAACGGCCAAAGCCCCGACAGGCAGCAGAAAATAAAGCCACACCGGCTGCATGGCGCCGACGGCAGAGCCGACTACCCAAGCTCCCACGAATGCGCCAAGGGCGTAGAAGCTTCCGTGAGCCAGGTTGACGATCCTCATCACTCCATAGATGAGGCTCAGACCCCCGGCAATGAGAAAGAGAGTAGACGCGTACAGAAGTGAATTGAGAATCTGAATTGCAAGTATGTCCATGCTTAAAATCCCTCAAAAAAGATAAATGAACCGAGCCCTCAGGGGCGATACCAGAATCTGACCCCTGGGAGGTTCGCTACACAATTTGTGATTTAATTCTGAGAATCCTGTTACCAGTAAGTCTCATAGATTCCCTTCAACTTGATAGCGGACCAGCCTCACATCTGGGTTGAGGTAGTTCTCGTTCAGATAGATGGCGATCATGATTGTGTAGAGACCTGGCTGAAACTTTCCCTGGAGATCCACAATGAACATGCCGTCGTCTCCAAACGGAGCAGTCCCCAACTTCAGCACGTCTCCGTCAGGGCTTAAAACCACGTACCTGCAAACAGGTCTAACCCGGTAGATTCCAACCAGAGAATCACTCTTGAGCGGCTCTCTGACAATGGTGTAGCTTCTCTGGGCCTTTTCGACTTTTTCAACCTCCGCAGATATGTACACCCCATCTCGGCGGACGTCTATCTTTGAGATGTAGGCTCTTGTGGGCAGAGCATACTTGTCGAAAGAACCGACCCCCAGGGGATAACTCAAGTCCCGGAAAACCTTGAGTACCGCAGAGTCCATAGACCATTTATCCAGGATGTATGGGCCGTTCGTGACAAGGAAATGCCCATGCTTCTCGAAGAACTTTTTGAGAGCGGCCCACCTTTTTCTCGCTTCATCAACGGTTACCAATCCTTTCAGGGCCTCGGGCACATAACCCCGGAGCTCAAAGCGCTCAACCAGCGGAGCCAAAAGGTCTTGAACATCTTGCCCCCTCGCCAGGTCCAGCCACACCACCCCCCGGCGCCTCGCCTCCTCGTGGGAGAACGCCGCCCACCCCCGGGTGATCGTCTCCTCCATCAGAACCATAACGTGCCACGGCACACTGGTCCATGGAGGGGCCATCGAGGCGACTTGCTGAGGGTCTCCCAAGATAGCATTGAGGTAAATCTCGACGACCGGCATCTCCACGACAATCTTAAGCTGACCGAACCCTCTCTCATTCCTATCCACCCTGAGCACCCTGAGCCCTGCGAGCTGCTCCCGGATCAGGGCGGTATACTTTTCGATAAGGGGGTCATAGGTCGAGTCGTTTTGAGGGGTTCGCACACCCCACCGAAACGAAAAGACGTAGGGGTAGAGGAGGTCAACCACGGTCATCCGTGTCCCGTCCTGAAACTTCGAGCTTAGAGCCCGGTAAACGATCTTCACCTTTGCGGTCTTCCCATCTCCGACCTCCCTTAAAAGCCCAGTGCCCGGCTCCGGGAGCACAGCCTCTCGCGGAATCTTCACCACTTCGGGTGGGGATCCCTCGGCGGTGACCGGCGAAGGAGTTCCACTTTCTACGATCGGCTGGGCGAGGATCCAGAGGCTGATCATGGTGTAACTCACCATCAGGGCGAGCATCGGGTATTGGCTACGAAGGGCTGGTACTCGATCCTTCAAGGTTCGAATAGCAATGACGTGAGCCAAGTACACTGCAACGATGTGCCCCAACACAATAGCAACCACTGCGGTGAACCACACAAAACGAGCGCCCACAATCCCGATGTTGACCCGATACCCAGCAGTCCCCAGGATATTCCACCCGAGGCCGAAGGGGTCCGAGGCCAGCGGAATAAGACGCTGTCCCTGGATGAGGAGGAAGGAGAGATAGTGGGCCAGATGGTAACCTATGGCGATGGGGACAAGGGTAAATACGAAGGTCTGTGCGAATGCTTTCGTGGAGAGGCGCCCGCCGCTAGCCGCGGCCATGACTGTGCTAAACGTCAGATAGACGCCTACAAACAGCACCGGAAAGGTGACGAGACCCAAGGTCTTGATGGCGGTGAGGCGCTCTCCGCCCAGGTCCGGCAGGACCGCGTTGAGGGAGCTCTCGATGTTCACCCATGCAGGAGTGGCCATGAATCCGTCAAAGGTCACTGTCGAGAGGATCAGCAGCGTGAAGGCCATCATCGAGTTGGAGACCGCCTCGTTCCGTGAGAGCCCGACGGCGTATGGCCGCAGGTTCCACTCGAGATGGGCCGCCTCCGCCCGGCGAAAACACGCATAACAGTTGATGCACTCCCCATCTCGGTCACGGCAGTCGAGACCGCAGGCCTCGCAAGCTTCTGACCTCACCACTCGAACCTCCATCGGGGCAAATCGTGCCAGCAGGCCGAAGGCCAGGGAGAACGCCTCTCCATGCCTGAGCCACTGTTCTCTGCCGAAGAGGAGCATGCCAGTCCACGTGATGACCGAGTAGCCGAGGGCCGCGACTGCGATATTGGCCGGTATGGCCGAGCCATGGAACACCAGCTCCACCCAGGAAAAGACCAGAAACAGCAGGAAACCCGGCCACACCCCCAGTGCCTCGGGATAGGGCAGGTGGCGAGAAAGCTCGCCCCCTGGACCGATGCGGCGGTAGAGGTTCTCCGCCCACTCGAATAGTACCTTCCATGGATTGATCAGCGCCCAGAGGTTTCCCACCAGGGCAGAGATATAGGCCATCCCCACCCACCAGATGATCCATACCAGGGTGGGAGTCAGGTTACTCAACGGGTGCTGATTCCCCAGAAGTCCTGTAAGGATGAGCAGGATGAACATGCCCACGGAAACCAGCCTCATGGAAAAGAGCACCGCAGGGTGAGCGAGGATGCGCCCCAAGGGCGAACGGAGGAGGTTCACACGAGGGTATTTGCTAACACCAGGGGTCCCGTGGACAAAGACGCCAATGACGACAAAGGAGAAGGCCACCGCCACCGCCGCCCCCGTCACGTATAGCAGGAGGGGTACAGGCAGGTCATAGCGCTGCCCGAAGGCGTGCGCGTAGACAGCCCCGGCACTCCCGAGTATGAGGGATAACATCACGAGAACAGATGTCGATGTGGCCCTGTTGATTCCGTACACGTCACCCCTCACTCAGCTTCGCAGGAGCTCCAAATAAAGTAAGTAGCAAATCTTCGGAAGACCATGGTCACTCCATCTTCACGTCATGATCGGGTCCTGGTGGATTCAGTGCTTGACCGACTATCGAAAGTCTCCGATCCGGTTGGGTACCCAGCTCCCGTTGTAGGGTGCTGAGAAAAAGGCCGGGTCACCCACGGCGAACCAGATCAGTCTCCCGGCGGGATCTGTGAAGCCGCCGATCGGGTTCCATGCCGCGGAGGGTCTCGACTCGACCCCCAACCGCAGCCAACCATTCCACGGGAAGTCTTTCAGCTTGACCGTCCTGATGAAAATGGCGGAGTTGAAGCCCGTATGAGAGTCGTATGCGATGTTCTCTATCCCTGCCGAGTATTCTTTGTTATAGTATTCGCGCTGCATAGTGTACCCAATCACGATACGCTCATAGCCCTGGGTGAGCAGTGACACGAGCTTCCGTTCCAGGTTAAGCCGCTCCTCAACACCCTCATAGTCACCCACCACCAGTCGCTGATAGTTCTCATCAACGGCCTGCTTCCTGGTGCTGTCGCTGATCTTGCCAGCCAGGAGAAGGTAGGCTTGAAACCAGCCCTCATGCAGCCAGGGAGGACCGAGCCAGCCGTTCAGGCTGATGGTGTGAGAGGAGACGAGATCCCCAATGTCGACCTCCTCAACAGTCGCGTCCCAGGCCTTCTCCTCCAACTCTCCCAGTGATCGAATGATTTCTTGAGCAAGGTTCCCCTTCGCCCTGACTCTAAGACGGGTATCGGCTTCGCTTTGCGCACCGGGAGAGGGGCGAAGATATTCCTCCTTTGACACTTCCGCTAAGTCGAAGTGGTGGAGGTAATCCATGTGGTAAGGCGTCACCGGGTAGGGGTGGAAGACATAAGCCCCTTCTACCCCGGCCAGGGTGGCTACCAGCTTGCGCGCCGCACTGATTCGCTTCTCTCGCCCCTTCAACGAAGGTGATGCGGGATTGAACGTACACACCAGGTAAGACTTTAGAGACTCGGCGTAGCTCACGTGAGAGGGGATTTTCCCTTTAAAGGAGGGATTCCCACCGACGTAGGCGTGGATGGTGGCGTTTTCAAGGAGGGCGGCCGCAGAGACTGAGTCAACCGCCACGACACGGATCTCCTGCGGGTAATAGGAGGGGTACCAAGGCAGCTCATGCCCCGCCTTGACAGGAGTGAGACAAGCTAATAAGGCTGTGAAGAATATAAGTGTACCGGCTCTTTTCACCTAGCCTCCCCCCCAGGATAACCTGCAACTGGTCATCCCTCTCGGCGACCAGGCGGCCAATCACCCAGGAATGGATCAATAATGATCTCACAAGAATCCGACGACGGGCACCGGACATCCGCCACCTGGTCGAGAGCAGGCCCTCCACTTCTCACTCTTCAGCAGCTGGTCCGAGGGATTCATCCTCTCCATTAACCCGCCGCTGCTCAAACGGAAAACTGGCTTTCCACCCGGCTGGGGGGGGCTTCAGCCTAGGCGGATACCTTAGGCCAGGTTTCCTTGATCCAGTTATAGGTCGCCGTTGGGTCGTTATGCGTTGTCCCTGGCTTTGGCCAGTCTGGCGGTGCCGTGATGTTCCGGATAGGTACCTCAATTATCGTCGCCGGATCGAGAATCTGGAACTCGTAGTCCGGTGAATTCATGGTGAAACCCGTCACTGCGTCTTTGTAGGCTTGGTGATTATCGGGCCGGATATAGGTATACCCGCCGGGAGCCGCTATTGACAGGCCTTCCAGTTCGGCGATGATCGCATCAACGTCGGGCCAGCCCCCGATCAGTTTGTTGGCCCTCTCCACGGCTAACTTCAGCAAATATAACGAAACGTAACCCCCTTCCGCCTCAAAAGTTGGATACTCCTTCCACCTCTTGAGGTACCTCTCAACAAACTTCCTGTTCTCTGGCCACCTATTGCCCGGCGGATGGGTAAAGTAGTAGTTTGCGTGCACCCCTCCAATGGCGCCCTGGGGGTGATCCTTCCCGATCGCGTGGGGCGCTATGCCAAAGGCTACCGTAGTGGCGAGTTTCATCTTGTCGAACAGTCCATACCCAAGTGCCTGCTTGTACATTGCCACATAGTCTCCACCCCACACAGATGAGACGAGGAGATCCGGTTTGGCGGCGATCGCTTTGGTAATGTGAGAGGTGAAGTCCGTGGTGCCCAGCTTTGGCCATCCCTCAGAAACGACCTTCGTGTCAGGCAGCAGTTTCTCGATTACAATACTGAAATGGTCGAAAGCATTCCTGCCGTAACTGTAGTCCGGATGGATGTGTGCAATCTTCTGCACGTCCGGCCATGCGTTTGCGGCGGCGATCGCGCATGTCGCACCGTCGGCCGATTGAATGTTTGTCACCCTAAAAACGTAATGGGGATTTGTCACCGCCTTATCAAACAGGAAATCTGTACACCCGTCGGCGAAAAGCGTAAGCACACCAAGTTCTTCAGCCACGGGGCCCAGGGCCGGCGTGTTTCCGCTCGAGATGACGCCGGTGAAAACGTCGATGTTCTCAGAGAGTTTCATCCTTCTGAGTTCCTTGACATTGGCGTCGGTGCCAGCCGCTTCGTCCGCTGCGATGGTCTCGATCTTCCTCTTCCCGAGAAGCCCACCCTCTGCGTTGATCTCCTCAGCGGCAAGGATATGCCCCTTGTATGACGGTTCCCCAAGCACTGCCGCTGGTCCTGTAAAAAACGTCATATGGCCGGTCTTTATCGGTTTGCTAGGTATTTTCCCCTTCGGTTGCTCTTGGGCCTCAGCCTTTCTTGGGCCCACCGCATACCCGGCCGAGCCTGCAACGGCGGCAGCGCCCACCGTAACACCCAAATTGTTCAAAAATTCTCGACGACTCACTTCCTTTTTCATTTTTCACCCTCCTCCCCAAATTAAAGATTTGCTTCTGGCACAGTGCCCTCAAAGGGGCCAATTCCCCTCAATATGAGGACGCCCTCGCTTATACTACAGAGTGGTATAGGCTGTCAAGGAATTTTTATCTGTGTGGTCGTAAAAGGATGAGGTCCCTCGGTAGAATCCTAAGGATCTAGGTCCCTCGAAAGCGAGCGGTTCCTCCTCGAAATTTAAGCCAACCAAGCCTAGACAGGCACGAGCCGCTCAGTAAGTAAGGACCATACCCCCATCAAACAGGAGATCTCCACCGATAAGGTGTTTGGAAAAACGGGAGAATCCGAAAACGAATAGATTAGCGACATCAGTAGGCGGCATCATCTCCTTGATCCGTGATCTACCCATCATGACATCCCGCACCACTTCCTCCTGAGTAATCCCTCTTTGCTCTGCCTGTGCGGGTATCTGATCCAGGGCAAGAGCGGTCTTCACAAAACCCGTGCTCACAGAAAAGGACCGGATCTTACCTGCTCCCTCGGCGGCAATCGATTGAGTCAAAGCTCTGAGACCGAACTTCGTGATATTGTAAACAGGTTTATTGATCGTGCAGATGTGTGCATGAACAGACGCCATGTTGCCGATAACTCCCGTCCCGTTGCGGCTATTTTTCATATGGGGGATGCTTAATTTGGAGAGATAGAAGGGGGCTCGCAGCATGATTCTCTGCATCCGATCGTACTTCTCGATTGGGAAATTCTCCACCGAATCGATATGCTGAATACCGGCTATATTGGCCAGATATTTGACCGCGCCCAGCTTGGCCGCTTCACCCACGGCATATTCGATCTCCTCATCTTGAGTAAGATCGGTCTTGATGAAGATCACCCGCCCCCCCATTTTTTGGGCGATTTCCTCGGTTTCCCTTCCTCCCTCTTGATTGATATCAAGGCCCACACACGTCAAGTTATTGGCTGCAGTAGCAACGGCGGTTGCCCTTCCAATCCCGCCTCCTGCACCCGTTACAATGCAGACATTACTCGGGTTGAAATCATCATCTTTGATGATCAATATCGCCTCCTTCTTAATTTCCGGTTCAGTAATATCCATGGCATCCTCACTTGCCCCGATTGCGGGTCTTGATCGATATCCGAATCGATTCGTTCTTATCAGCCATCTTCTGGCTCCTGAAAACGCACTCATGAGCCAGATTTCGCCCAATCCTACACCCCTGCAATGAGTCTGGTACATCAGAAAGGCTTTTCATGTCAATAAAAATCTATCTGGAGTTTCCTGACTTTTCTGATCTATTCAAGAGGCAAGTGGTCCAGACCCCTTTGAGCGTTCCTGCAAATGTTTTTTGCTCATAAACCTTAGGCGAAGCGCAAGATCAGCGCCTTCAACTGTCTGA
>JABAOD010004479.1_pt2 | contig 11793 bp, 11 predicted proteins | sample 7062151 | NCBI WGS metagenome assembly JABAOD01 (sample SAMN14538626, study PRJNA623070) | marine sediment metagenome | biome: marine biome [ENVO:00000428]; feature: marine pelagic biome [ENVO:01000023]; material: deep marine sediment [ENVO:00002113] | place: India: Gulf of Khambhat ...
AGACCGGTCTCGAGCTACCGATTTTCAGCTATCCCCATCCCGAAGGATTCTCCATCACGGGCGGTTTTGTCTACCGCGGTGAAGCGATCCCAGGTCTATGCGGGGTATACATCTACGGCGACTACGTCAGCCAGCGCATTTGGGGTTTACGCTATGACGGCCGCCGGGTCACGCGACAACGCGAGCTGTTGAAAACGCGTCACGCCATCAGTAGCTTTGGCGAAGATGAAAAATACGAACTCTACGTAGCCGACCACAGCGGCGGCAAGGTCATGAAGATCGTGCCTGCCGCAGATCAGTAACGCCGACTAAGAGAATGATTCGGTGGTGTAGCGTCGGATCTGGATGCGCTCGGACCAGTAATCCGCCGGCAACCCTGCCTTGAGCTTCAGCTGTCGCAAGAACTCGCGCGTATCCGGTAACGCTTTCCACACTGCAGGCAGGTACGTTGCCCGACAGGAACCCTCTTCCAGAATGACTCCGTCAATGCCAGGGCGCAGTTGACGAATGAGGTCATCTTCGGAAGTAAACCAGAGTTCCTGTGGCTCGCTGAGCACGGAGATATGTACACTCAAATCCCCTAACTCCTTCGACGTTAACGCACTGAAGCGCGGGTCGTTGAATGCCGCCGCATGAGCGTTCTTCACTACATCCACCACGAGTACGCGTCGGGGCTCGATCGAACCGATGCAGCCGCGTAGCTCCTCCAACACCCTAATCGTGACGAAGCTGGCCCCTGGTCGCTGCAGGCTTGCGGAGTACTCGCCGGGATCGACACGCAGCTTCCTGCTTCGGAGACCGCTTTCGATCGATGCGTGCGCTAATTGCACGAGGGTGCGGCGATCCTCACCTGACAGATCCAGCGTAAACTCACTGGAAGACATAAGCACCATAACCTACGACTTGATCGCGCGGTCCGGCTGTGTCCCCCGAGTTGCGAAGATCGATCGTCTCAGCGCTCAATCCACGTTTGCGCGCGACATACAGCAGCCCGTTGATCGGTACGCGTCCACACGCTTGCTCATACTTGATGTCCTCGGGGCGCAACTGCTCGATCGCGCGTGAGGTCGCTCTATCCATGCGTTGCGCTGTCTCGTAGTCATAGTAGTGACTGAGATCCGAGCTGATCACGATCAGCGTCTCCGCACCGCCCCACAGACACTCCAGCACCTCGCCGACCTGTTCCGGCGTCGCCTCCCCGACGGCGAGCGGCACCAACGCGAAATGCGCCAGCACGGTCTGCAGGAAGGGAAGATGAACCTCCAGACTGTGCTCGCCCGTATGCGCCTCGTCCATGACGCGCACTTGCGGGAGGTGGGCGATCTGCGCCACCGCATCCTTGTCCACCGGCACTTCGCCGAGCGGCGTTGCCAGGCTATCCACGCTAGGCAGTGCCAAACCCTGCAACGGCACGCGGTGCGCGGGCCCAAGCAATACCACACGCTTGATTGTCTCTCGTGCCGCCAGCAAGCGCGCATACGCGCTTGCCGCGACGGGTCCCGAATAGATATAGCCCGCATGGGGCGCAATGATCGCCTTCGGGGCCGCGTCCCTCGGCTGCACCTCGGCGAGGTATTTGCGCAACAGGGCTTGCAGCTCCTGCGCCTGAGCGGGATAGAACGTACCGGCGACAGCGGGATTCCTTATGGATTTGCTCGACATCTCTAAACCCCCGTGTGTAACGTAAAACATGCGCCTCCACGGGCAGTTTTGCAAGTCGGGGGTATAATGTCCGTGATTCCTCCTGCTGATCGCCGATCGACGATCAGCAGGGAATGCAGAATGGCACAGGCGACGAAACACAATCATCTGGGCGCTGTGGTACCGGGCCGCTATTGGCACCGGCTTGCCGACGGCCGGGTGCAGTGCGATCTCTGTCCGCGCTACTGCAAGCTGCACGAGGGACAGCGTGGGCTCTGTTTCGTGCGCGCCTGCCAGAACGGCGAGCTCGTCTTGACGACGTACGGACGCTCGAGCGGCTACTGCGTCGATCCCATCGAGAAGAAGCCGCTGAACCATTTTCTCCCCGGCACGCCGGTTCTGTCCTTCGGCACCGCCGGCTGCAACCTGGCGTGCAAGTTCTGCCAGAACTGGGACATCTCCAAGTCGCGCGAGTTGGACACCCTGGCCGATGCGGCCTCGCCGCAGACCATTGCCAAGGCGGCCGAGCAACTCGGTTGCCGCAGCGTAGCGTACACCTATAACGATCCGGTCATCTTCCTCGAGTACGCNNTTCCTCGAGTACGCGGTCGACGTCGCCGCCGCCTGTCACGAGCGCGGCATCAAGTCCGTGGCGGTCAGTGCCGGCTACATGACGCCGCAGCCGCGCGAAGAGTTTTACCGCTACATGGACGCGGCGAATATCGACCTCAAGGCCTTCACCGAGGACTTCTACTACAAGATCTGCGGCGGCCACCTGCAGCCGGTGCTCGATACGCTCAAGTATCTCAAACACGAGACCGATGTCTGGTTCGAGATCACCACCCTGCTGATCCCGGGCGAGAACGACTCCGACGAAGAGCTCGAGGCGATGACCCGGTGGGTGGTGGAACATGTCGGGCCCGATGTGCCCTGGCATTTCACTGCTTTTCACCCGGACTGGAAAATGATGGACAAGCCATCCACACCTGCCGCCACGCTGACCCGCGCACGGGCCATCGCCATGAAAAATGGCGTCCGTTACGCCTATACAGGGAACGTGCATGACGAGGTGGGGGGTAGCACTTATTGCCACGCGTGCGGTGAGACGCTGATTGGGCGCGATTGGTACGTGATCACCGCGTGGAACTTGACTGCGGATGGACGCTGTCGGCGCTGTGCAACGCCTTTGGCCGGCCTGTTTGAAGCGCGGCCCGGCAGGTGGGGATCCCGGCGGCTGCCGGTTAGACTCAAGGACTACGCCGCCTGAGAGCATACTTGCCTCGCCTTGGCGAAACTTGCCCGCCGCAAGCAAGTTTGACCCATGTCAATGCGCGTTACCGCAAACGCGGCTTAGATAAGGCATGGGACAGGCGCTAGGGTCAATCCACGAGCTAACGCAATTGCACGATCGCGTTGGCGTTTTCCGCAACCGTTCTCATGCCGGGCGCGTGCTCGCAGATATGCTGGCTTCGTATCGTGAGACGGACAGCCTGGTGCTTGGCATTCCTGCCGGTGGCGTGCCGGTGGCGGCGGAGATCGGCCGTCGTCTGAGGCTGGCGCTCGATGTGGCCGTGGTCAGCAAGATCACGCTGCCGTGGAACAGCGAGTCCGGCTTTGGTGCCGTGGCATTCGACGGCGGTGTGCATCTCAACGAGACACTCCTAACGCGTCTTCGCCTCTCGGCAGCCGATATCGACGAAAGCGTCACCAAGACCACGGCGAAGGTCAAAGGACGGGTAGAACGGCTTTGCGGGCAACGCTCGCGCCCGCGCCTGAAAGGCCGCACCGTTGTTCTGGTGGACGACGGATTAGCGTCGGGTTTTACCATGCAGGTGGCCATCGAGACGCTCCGTAAACAGGGCGCTGATCATATTGTTGTCGCCGTACCGACAGCCCATACGAAGGCGGCGGACAAGATCCGTGCGCAGGCGGTCGAGCTCTATTGTCCTAACCTGCGCGGGGGTTGGAGCTTCGCTGTGGCCGACGCCTACCAAGACTGGTACGACGTGGACGATGCCGAGGTCAGTCGCCTGCTGGAGCAATGCTGGCGTGAAGCTGTCACCTCAACAGCAGCTGAGTAGGCTCACCTATGGAACCGGCCCGTTGGGAACTTTTCTCGCACGAGGCCGATATCGGCGTGCGCGGCATCGGTGAGTCCAAGGACGCCGCGTTTGAGCAGGCGGCGGTCGCGATGACTGCGGTGATCACGAACCCGGAGAACGTGGCCACCGAGACAGCGGTGGAAGTCACCTGTGAGGCGCCGGATGACGAGCTGCTCCTGGCCGATTGGCTGAATGCACTGGTCTACGAGATGGCCACGCGGGGGATGTTGTTTGGACGTTTCGAGGTCCACACGGAAAACGGGATCTTGCGCGCCAAAGCGTGGGGCGAACCGGTCGATCGCGAGAAGCATCAGCCGGCGGTCGAAGTCAAGGGCGCAACCTACACCGGCCTGCACGTCGGACGTGATGCAAACGGCTGGGTAGCCCAATGTGTGGTTGATGTATGACCTCAGTGGTAAGTAACAGGTGCCGAGTGGCAAGTAGGGCGAACCGAGTAATAGACTGGTCGGCAAACGGGGAGCCGCCTCTTTAGGAACCAGCTTTGAGCTATGGAACTGGGTCTGCTAAAGCGCGAATCCGAATTTTGCTGGCGCGTTGAGCCGCACGGCAAGATGCGCGTGCCGGGCGTTATCTATGCCGATGAGGCGCTGATTCGTGCCATGGACCCGAAGGTTTACGAGCAAGTTACCAACGTGGCCACCCTGCCCGGCATCGTCAGCGCCTCCTATGCCATGCCCGATGCGCATTGGGGTTACGGCTTTCCGATCGGCGGCGTGGCGGCGNNCTGGGGTTACGGCTTTCCGATCGGCGGCGTGGCGGCGTTCGACGCCGATGCCGACGGCGTGATTTCAGCTGGCGGCGTGGGTTTCGACGTCAGTTGCGGGGTACGTACGCTACACACGGGTCTCAAACGCGAGGACATCGAAGACGCTAAACGGCCGCTGGTTGAGGCACTCTACTATAAGATACCGGTCGGTGTCGGCAGCACAGGGCGAATCCGCCTCGACCCCCCGCAGATGAATGCGATGTTGAGCGGCGGCGCCCGCTGGGCGATCGAACAGGGTTACGGTGAAGCCGAGGATCTGGACCGCGTCGAAGAGCACGGCTGCATGTCCGGCGCGAAGCCGCAAGAAGTCTCCGATCGCGCGAAGAAGCGCCAGCGCGACGAGATGGGTACGCTCGGTTCCGGCAACCATTACCTCGAGGTCCAGCATGTCGCTGAGGTGTTCGATGCGAAGGTCGGTGCTGCATTTGACATCGAGCCAGGTGACATCGTGGTCAGCATTCATTGCGGCTCGCGCGGCTTGGGTCATCAAGTCGGCACCGAGTTTCTGAAGAAGATGGCGCTCGCCGCACGCGAGTACGGTATCGATCTGCCCGACCGGGAACTTGCCTGTGCGCCGATTCGTTCGCCCGTTGGGCAGGCCTATCTGGGCGCGATGCGCGCAGCCATCAATTGTGCATTGGCCAACCGCCAAATCATCACTCATTTGACACGGCAAGTGTTCGCTGACGTGCTGCCACGGGCGTGCCTCACGTTGCTCTACGATGTCTCGCACAACACCTGCAAGGTCGAGGAGCACCGGATCAACGGACAATCCAAACGGTTGTTTGTGCATCGTAAAGGCGCAACACGCGCCTTCGGGCCTGGTCACGCTGAGCTACCGGCGGCGCTGCGCTCGGTCGGTCAGCCGGTCTTGATCGGCGGATCGATGGGGACCGGTTCGTACATCTTGGTCGGCACCGAGCAAGGTGAAGCACTGTCTTTCAGCTCGTCGTGTCACGGCGCTGGGCGGGCGATGAGCCGTCATCAGGCGACGCGCACATGGCGAGGACGAGAGGTCGTTGATGAGCTCGCCCAGCGCGGGATTCTCGTTCGCAGTCCATCCATGCGCGGGGTCGCCGAGGAAGCCCCGGGAGCCTACAAGGATGTGAGCGCAGTGGTGAACGCCGCGCACGATGCGGGGTTGTCGTGCAAGGTTGCACGGCTCGAGCCTGTGGTTTGTATCAAGGGGTAATTAGGCTCGCCGATGTCGGCGGGCGGCTCCAGCTTCGCCCTGTTTCGCCCGCGCCCCGGCGCCTCCCGACGCGGCATGCCTGCCACGGTGGTTGGGCGCGACATCCCTGTCCGCGCCCCCCTTACGGGCGTGACCCGTGACGCAGGCGGGGCTCGCCAGTCGCCTCGCGCCGACACCGGCGAACCGTCTCGCGTCGGGAGAATTCCTGAGTGACTGGCCGCGCTTATATAGGCACCAGCGGTTGGAACTACCGGTCGTGGAAGGAGAGCTTCTACACCGGTACTCCACAGAAGGACTGGCTGCGTTTTTGTGCCGAGCGCTTCAGCGCCATCGAGGTCAACGCGACGTTCTACCGGCTACAAGAAAAAAAGACCTTCGCGCGCTGGCGAGACGAGACACCGGCACATTTTCGCTTCGCCATCAAAGGTAATCGCTATCTGACGCACAACAAGAAACTGGCCGATCCGTTGCCTTCGATCCGTCTAGAGCGCGAGCGCGCCAAGACTTTGGGCAACAAGCTTGCAGCGGTCGTGTGGCAGATGCCACGTCAACTACATAAGAATGTGGAGCGTCTACAGGGTTTCGCCCGGGCGTTGGCCCGTTGGCCCGAAGTGCGCCATGCGCTCGAGTTTCGTCATACCTCATGGTTCGATGAGGAGGTCGCCGAGTGCTTGCATGCGCATCGCCTTTCCGTGTGTCTCTCTGATGCCGCGGATTGGCCCATGTGGGATGCCGTGACTACCGACATGGTTTACACACGCCTGCACGGTCACACACGCACCTATGCTTCCGCCTACAGTGTGCAGGCGCTTAAAAAATGGTCGCTACGGGTGCGCCAGTGGCTGGCAGAAGGACGAGACGTGCATGCATACTTTGACAACGACGCTGAGGGCGCCGCTCCTCGCGACGCCTTGCGCTTGATCGAGTTGGTGAAGCAGCAAACGTAGACGCGAAGCTGATGACGGTACGCAGGCGTTAGGAAGTTGTTTCAGTTTATGGTGTTTTGTCGCCCCTTTCGTCAAGCCGAGCGCACCGCGCAGCCGAAGCGCCGGCCCGAAGGGGTCGGGCATGGACCCCGGCGTTCGACGCCGGCACAGGGATGTGCCGTCGGAGAACCCGCTGAGGCCAGCGGGGCGCGAGGGAACCCGCGAAGTATGCGGGCACAGACGCAGGGGCAATGGCTTTGGGCACTTTGGCCGAAACCAAAGTGCCCGGCCGCGCGGGGGCCGGACCCCGCTAGTAAATCGCCGCCGCAGGCGGCGCCTTAGTCTATGCCCGTTCATAACGCCGACATCGCCGCCATTTTTGACGAGATCGCCGATCTGCTGGAGATCGAGGGTGCCAACCCGTTTCGCGTGCGCGCTTATCGCAACGCCGCGCGCACGGTGCAGGGGCTCGGGCGCGACGCCGCCGCGCTGGTCGAGCAAGAATTCGATCTCACACGGCTGCCGGGCATCGGCAAGGACCTGGCGGGCAAGATCGAAGAGATCGTGCGCACAGGGCGTTGTGAGGAGCTCACCAAGCTGCACAAGCGCACGCCGGCAGCGCTGTCGGTGTTGCTGAAGATACCGGGCCTTGGCCCTAAGCGGGTCGCTACCCTGCATAAGGAGCTCGGCATCAACACCCCGAAACAACTGTTACGTGCCGTGCGCCAGGGCCGCATCCGCGACCTCGAAGGCTTCGGGGCTAAAACTGAACAACGCATTCGCGAGGCCATTGAAGCCCAGTTGCAGAAGAAGGCCCGTTTTCTTTTGCTAACAGCTACCGACTACGCCCAACCACTCGTGCAATATTTAAAGCAAAGCAAGGGGGTCAAGGATGTCGTGGTCGCCGGCAGTTATCGACGTTGCAATGAGACCGTCGGCGATCTCGACATACTCGTCGCTGCGACCCGTTCGAGTCCTGTCATGGATGATTTTGTCGAGTACGACGAAGTCAAAGAAGTGATGTCGCACGGTAAGACACGCACGACAGTAATCCTGAAATGTGGTCTGCAAGTCGACGTACGCGTCGTTGCGCGTGCTAGTCTCGGCGCTGCCCTGCAGTACTTCACTGGATCGAAAGCACACAACATTGCCATCCGACGTCTCGGCCAACAACGCGATCTCAAGATCAACGAGTACGGTGTGTTCAAGGGCGAGAAGGCGATAGCGGGGCAAACCGAAACCTCCGTCTATGCGGCCGTGAAGCTGCCTTATATCGAGCCCGAGTTACGCGAGAATCGCGGCGAGATCGAGGCTGCCCAACGCGGCAAGCTGCCGAAGCTCGTACGCCTTACCGACCTGAAGGGCGACCTGCACAGCCACACGCGTGCATCAGACGGCAAAAATACGATCATTGAAATGGCGCAGGCCGCACGCGAGCACGGCCTGCGTTACCTCGCCATCACCGATCACTCCAAGGGGCTTGCCGTCGCGCGCGGTCTCGACCGCCGCGCCCTACAAAAACAGCTGGAGGAAATCGATCGTCTCAACGATAGTCTCAAGGGAATCGAGCTACTTAAGGGCATCGAGGTGGAGATCCTAGAGGACGGTCGGCTCGACTTGCCCGATGCTATCTTGGCGGAACTCGATTTGGTGATCGCTGCGGTACATAGCAAGTTCGATTTATCAAGCGCAAAGCAGACTCGCCGCATCGTGCGAGCGATGAATCATTCTCACTTCAGCATTTTGGCCCATCCGAGCGGACGGCTGCTCGAGGAAAGAAAACCTTACGATGTCGACATGACGCAGATCATTCGCGAGGCAAGTCAGCGGGGGTGTTTCCTGGAGTTGAACGCCCAGCCGCAACGTCTTGACCTGATCGATACGTACTGTCAGCTCGCCAAGGATGAGGGCGTACTGATTGCCGTCAGTTCCGATGCCCATCAACCAGGCGATTTCGACAACCTGCGCTTTGGCGTGGGTCAGGCGCGCCGTGGATGGTTGGAGGCCAAAGACGTATTGAACACGCGCCCGCTTTCCGCGTTGCGCAAGCTTCTCAAGCCCACGATGTAGAGGCTCGACGCCTCAGAACTCGATGCCCGGCCAGGAGTCGATTGGGTCGGTAGAACGTACCAGGTGCATGCCGGCTTGGGCGAAACGCTGGAACGCCGCATCGGCTTCATCCGTGTAGTCGATCACACCCGGGACCACGACTGGCGAGCTACAATCCTCAAGCAGGTAGAACTTGCTCGCCAGCGCGCGGTCGCGCTCAAGCACGCCATGCAGCAGATCGTCGATCGTCCAGGCGACGCAATGGCTCTTTGCCTGACCAGCAATCACGACGGCATCAAACTTAAGCAGCGTGTCTGCCAGCTGCTGATCCTTCTCGGCAATCACCTGACCGTCGGGTCCAACAGTGACTTCTGGACCCAGGACAGAGTAGTGCTCGGTGAGCGGGTTATCGCCCTTGATGTGAAAGTCCGCTTGGCTGTAACGGGCGATCGTATGGAAGAAGATTGCCTCCTCGACCGCTGGCACCAGCGCGTGCCCGATGCCACCCAGCATCGAATGGTAAGGCCACACTGTAAGGTTGTACCGGCCGCTTTTCTCAAGCTGGCGCGTGTAGTGCAGCAGCTGCCGCTGTCCGTGGCCAGGCTCTATGCCGAGGCTGCGGCCTACCTCGGGATCAAAACGCCAGCGCCCGCGCTTGACGTCCTCGAGGGAGACGAGGGTGAATGGATCTGGGTGCCCGCCTTGATCGTTTACAAGGTAAATAGCATGAAAGATCTGCATCGCCTGGTGCGTGTCCATGGTCGGGACGATCCGGGTAATGAGCCCGAGGTTGCGATAGATAAACTCGCACAGGCGCCGGTTGTCATCGACCGCACCGGTGCCGGATCGCCCCGCCACGAAGAGCTCGAACTCAGGCATGCAGAAGGTATTCTGCACGTCCACCAGCAACACGCCGAGCTTGAAATGGTCATCCGCCGCCGCTCGGATGCCATGCTGGAGCGCCCACTGCCTGGCTTGTCCGGCGCGCTCCTGATACGGCACACGCCAGATCTTGGCTAATGTCTCCGGCGTAAAGTGAGGCGGTGTAGGAAGCTGCTTATGAGACATGATTGCTTTTTCCTGCTTGCCAAACAGGATGTTGGCGTCGCTGCACCTGCAGCACGTGGCCATGTGAAGGTATAATTCTAAGCAAGTCGTGAACCCACAACCAGTTTCTCCATAGCCACTGGAGATTTGCTTCTCTCGAGCCTGTACGGGCAGAAAATACGGCGGCGCGAGGTCTGCGCGTCGACCTGCCAGGGCAGCACGAGCAACCGTGACCGAGAAGACCGACAGCGCATTGCTGACCGACCTGTACATGCTCACGATGCTGCAGGGGTTTTTTCACGAGCGCATGGAGGATACCGCCACCTACGAGTTTTTCGTGCGCGACCTCCCGCCCGAACGTGGCTTCCTCATAGCCGCTGGACTCGAACAGGTGCTGGACTACCTCGAGACGGTCCGCTTCACCAAGCAGGAGCTGGAGTGGCTAGCCGCGACCGGCCGCTTTGACTCGGAGTTCATCGATTATCTCGGCAACTTCCGCTTCCAGGGCGACGTCCATGCGATGCCGGAAGGCACGGTGTTCTTCCCGAACGAGCCGATCTTGCGTGTGACAGCGCCTATCCCGCAAGCGCAGTTCGTGGAAACGCGCGTAATCAATCTGCTGCACTTTCAGACCTTGATCGCATCCAAGGCCGTGCGCTGTGTGCTGGCTGCACCGGGCAAGCTGCTTGTGGATTTCGGGTTGCGCCGGTCCCATGGCGCTGAGGCGGGCCTGCTGGCGGCACGTGCAGCGTACCTGGCGGGCTTCGGCGGCACAGCGACGGTATTGGCCGGCAAGCTCTATGACATTCCGATCTTCGGCACCATGGCGCACTCGTTCATACAGGCGCACACGAGCGAGGCGGCAGCCTTCGAAGGTTTTGCGCATGCGCAACCGACTAACGTCGTGTTGCTGATCGATACGTATGATACGGAAGCGGCGGCGCAAACGGTCGTCGAGTTGGCGCCGCGATTGATCGCCCAGGGCATTGCCGTTAAGGGCGTGCGTCTCGATAGCGGCGACCTCGCTGACCATGCACGCAAAGTACGCGCTATTCTGGACGAAGGCGGCCTCGCGGATACGACCATCTTCAGCAGTGGCAACCTGGACGAGTATCAGTTGCAGGAGCTGCTCAAGGCCGGTGCCCCGATCGAGGGCTTCGGCGTCGGGACGCGCCTTGATACCTCGGCCGACGCACCTTATCTCGACTGCGCCTATAAGCTCGTCGAGTATGGCGGCCATCCGCGGCGCAAACGCTCAGAAGGCAAGGCAACCTGGCCTGGCCGCAAGCAAGTGTACCGACGCTATGAAGGCGATACAGGCCGACACATGAAAGCCGACATGATCACTACCGAAAACGATCTGCAGGACGGCGAGCCTCTGATACAACCCGTCATGAAAGAAGGTCAACGCCTGCAGTCTGCGGAACCGCTCAGAAAAGCGCGCGAACGCGCTGCCCAGCAGGTTGCTCAGCTGCCTGCGCACTTGCGCACACTTGCGACACAACCGCATTATCCGGTCAGTATCTCGGCCGCGCTCGAGGTGCTTGCACGGGCGGCCGACCGCGAAGTGGTTTCCTAGACGTAGCGGCCATGACCCACAAATTCCTCACGACCGATATCGCTCGCCATATCTGGGACACCAAATACCGCTTCCGGCGCGGCGATGAGATCTACGATCAGACGATCGAGGATACTTGGCGTCGCATTGCACATGCGCTTGCCCGTGCGGAGCCCGGTGATCAAACCCTCTGGGAGCAGCGCTTCTATGACGCGCTCGAGGACTTCAAGTTTCTACCGGGCGGGCGTATCCAGGCGGGTGCGGGCACCGAACGCCGCGTCACGTTGTTCAATTGCTTTGTGATGGGGGTGATCGAAGACTCCATGGACAGCATCTTCGATAACCTGAAAGAAGGTGCACTGACCATGCAGCAAGGAGGCGGCGTAGGATATGACTTCTCCACCCTGCGTCCCCGTGGAACGCCTGCGCGCTCGACGGGCGCGGTGGCGTCGGGCCCGGTCTCGTTCATGCGCATCTGGGACAGCATGTGC
>JABAOD010003739.1_pt2 | contig 11792 bp, 15 predicted proteins | sample 7062151 | NCBI WGS metagenome assembly JABAOD01 (sample SAMN14538626, study PRJNA623070) | marine sediment metagenome | biome: marine biome [ENVO:00000428]; feature: marine pelagic biome [ENVO:01000023]; material: deep marine sediment [ENVO:00002113] | place: India: Gulf of Khambhat ...
CTAACGCTAGAAAGTGTTCAGCAACATCATCGCTTCGGGGCAATATTCGAAGAACCGCATTCTCTCTGCAGCGCCCATCGTCTTAACCCTATGCGCCGCAAGGCTTGGGTACTCGTATCGAGATTGCGTACAGAATTGCGCTCGCGCCTTCTGCTTCGCGACACGTTTCCCCAGCAACTCCAGATGAAACGCGAAAAAATCATCTTCGCCGCCTATCCACTGGCCGGTATCAAAGCGTGTCACCGCCTCGCAAGACGAGGGGATATCGCGCAACGAGAAGCCACCGCAACCGCCCGCGACGGTCAAACCATTGCGGCGACGCTCCCGCCAATCGGAACCGATATAGTCATAATCTTTAAAGTCGCTCAGACTGTATTCACTCTGCGGGCAAAAACAGCTGTCTGTCTGGAAGCATACTGCCTTTTCTTGACCGATAAGCGCGTCCCAGAACTCCGGCGACAACAGCAATCCGTTGTAGGTGGATAAGTCCAAAGCCGCCACAGCAAGTCGGGACACATACAAGTCCCCGCGATCCATTGCGTTGGCAAAGAATCTGCCGTTCAGCATCTCGGCATTTTCTTCGCCTACGAACAAATGAACCGGGCCTTCACCGTAAGTAAGATAGTTTTGAATGACATAACGCAGGACGGGAGTCACTCTCGTCTCGACTATGGAACCAAAAATCGCCGGCGGCTTTTCCGGGGCGACGATCGAGTCAATCTTGAAGCCGCCTTCTGGCAACACCGGCGCACCTTTGCCGCGACCGAACCGCGTACAAAAGTTGGTCACCTCGTCCGAAGACACACTATCCAACGAGCGCCCTTGCTCGGCAAGCTCTGTCAAAAAAAGCGACGCACTGGTTAAAGTATCGTGCATGGTATGGTCAGGAGCTCCTGATTAGCTCTCAACAACGCAGCCATTCAGTCGCAACACAAGCGGGTTCAGCGCTGCGCAACTGGGATGTTCCGGTAAGACGCCAATCCCGTTCATTGAACTCGGGGAAGAACGTATCGGCATCTGGGACGTCCAGATCAACTTCGGTGATCAGCAGGCGGTCCGCTAGAGGCAGGAGTTCGGCATAAACGCGCGCGCCACCCATGCCATAGATGCGACGGTAACCGGCGTTATAGGCCGCGTCGATGGCCGATTGCACATCCGTAAATGTGTGCTCGGTCAGTTCGGGGTTCGAGGTGACAACAAGGTTCAGCCGATTTTTCAGCGGCTTGAACGGCAGGCTATCCCACGTATTGCGGCCCATAATCAGCGCACCGCCATTGGTCTCACGCTGGAAGAACTTCAAATCTTCGGGCGCGTGCCACGGGATATCGTTGTCTTTGCCGATGGCCCCGTTCCTTGCCCGGGCAACGATAAGCGTGATCATTAGACGGCCACCGGGGCTTTGATTCCGGGATCGGGGGTGTAGTTGAGGATCTCGAAATCCTCGTATTTGAAGTCAAACAGGTCCTTCACGTCGCGGGTGATCTGCAGCTGCGGCAGCTCTTTGGGCGTGCGGGCAAGCTGGGTCTGCACCTGCTCCATATGGTTGGAATAGATATGCGCGTCGCCGATGGTGTGGACGAAATCTCCGGGCTGATAACCGGTGACATGGGCCAGCATGACCAGCAGCAGAGAGTAGCTGGCGATGTTGAACGGCACGCCAAGGAACATATCGGCCGAGCGCTGGTACAGCTGCAGGTGCATCTTCTCGCCGATGATCCGGACCTGCCACATGGTGTGACACGGCGGCAGGGCCATATCAGGCACATCAGCTGGGTTCCAGGCAGAGACGATCAGGCGGCGGCTGTCGGGGCTTTTGCGGATATTTTCAACCAGATCAGCGACTTGATCGATTTCACGGGCGCGAAAACCGCCGTCGATTTTGTCGCCCAGCGCCGGAAAGTGACGCCATTGGTGACCATAGACGGGACCCAGATCGCCGTTTTCATCAGCCCATTCATCCCAGATCGAAACACCGTTTTCCTTCAGGTATTTGATGTTGGTGTCACCCGACAGAAACCACAAAAGCTCGTGAATGATCGAACGCAGGTGCAGTTTCTTCGTGGTCACCAGCGGGAAACCGTCGGCCAGAGGATAGCGTTGCTGCATCCCGAAGTAAGAGGTCGTGCCGGTGCCTGTGCGGTCGGTCGAGACCTCTCCGTGGTCCAGAATGGTCTGCAATGCCTGATGATATTGCTGCACGCGTGCCTCCGCCGGGTTTGGTTAGAGGCTGCAGTTTTGACATGGCCGCGCGGAAAGACAAGAGGTGAAAGCAGATCGCTTCGCTTTCCAAATGTTTTGCCCTAATTTAGCGCTAACGACCTGAATGCGGAGTAGAGAAATGAATATCCGATACGAACACGTCATGGTCCGGGTGAAAGACTTGGGGGCCTCGATGGCGTTCTATGAACTGCTGGGCCTTAAAGAGACTCGCCGTCGCGACAGCGAAGGGGGCCGGTTCACGCTGGTTTTCATGGCCGCTGAAGGGCAAGAGGACTACCCGATCGAATTGACCTATAACTGGGATGGCGACGAGGGCTTGCCAAACGACAGCCGTCATTTTGGCCATTTGGCGTACCGGGTCGATGACATTTACGCGCTGTGCCAGAAACTGATGGACGCTGGCGTGACTATCAACCGCCCGCCGCGCGACGGGCATATGGCCTTTGTGCGCAGCCCCGACAATGTCTCGATTGAACTTCTACAACGCGGCGACGATCTGCCGCCGCAGGAACCCTGGGCCAGCATGGAAAACACGGGCCACTGGTAAGGTCGGTTAATAAATGTAGCGAATTTGGTCGGTCCAGTACCGCTCCATCCGGCGCAGGGAGACGGTGATCGCGTCCAGCCCTCCCTCGCCCACGATGGCCTTGCTCTCCAGCCCTTCGGCGTGGCGTGCGAAGAGATCAGAAATCGCGCGATGAATTTCCCGCCCCTTGGGCGTCAGGCGCACGCGGACCGAGCGGCGATCAACCTCGCACCGCTGGTGGTGCATATAGCCCTTATCGACCAGTTTCTTGAGGTTGTAAGAGACGTTCGAGCCCTGATAATAGCCCCGCGATTTCAGCTCGCCAGCCGTAACCTCGTGGTCGCCGACGTTGAACAGCAACAGGGCCTGCACCGCGTTAATTTCCAGAATACCGACCCTCTCGAACTCGTCCTTGATGACGTCCAAAAGCAGACGATGTAATCGCTCTACCAAGGCAAGCGTTTCAAGATACCCTGTGAAAAACCCGTGTTCCCTGCCCTGCGGCAGGTTGCTTTGAAAACTCATCCGCTGCTCCATCGGTTCCTTTCCGAAGGAGAGTGCGGGGCGAGTGCCAAAGATTCGGTTAAAACGCGAACGAAAGTGAAACTTTCGCAAACAGGCCGCGCTTAGGCGGCAAGGCGCGCCTGTTTTTGCGGGCAGACATGGACCCACAGCCCCTCGCAATGGACGTGGGCGGGTTGGCCAAGGTGGAACAGCGTATAGGTGAAGATGGATTCAGGCCGGCGCGAAGTTCCGGGTCGGTCGAGCAACTCCCGGGCTTCTTGATTTGGCATTAGGGAAGGATCCGCACCGGGACAGAGACCCTGCCCAGGTGAGAGTTGGATCGATTGCGCGGGCAATCCCTGGCCAAACGCGCCGGCCTGCATCTCAACAGGCATCGCTTCTGGGTGACGAGACATGAATCCTTCGCTCAGCAGGATGCGATCCAGCCAGACAATCGGCAGGTAGGCCCCGCTGTCAGTTCGGACCATATCGCGCACCCGCAGCGCCTGTGCAGGCACAGCGCCGAAATTCGTCGAGATGCGGGTCATCGGCCCAAAACCGGGCGTGGTCCAATAAGTCGATTGGTTCATGTCGTGGTCCTGTTTTGCGGCGCGGACGGCTTCACTTGCGGAAATCGGGTCAGCTGAAAAAGCGGGACGATTAGAGCAAGTTCCGTTTGTCCGAACCGACCCCACAGGGGTGCCGGCACGCTGGAGGTGCATACCAGCACCCTTAAATTGTAACTCGCTACCCATCACGCACCTTCTTACTCGTTACTGTCACGTCCATATCTTGGATGAGACCTATTCTCCGGCAATTCGGCGCAAGAATATGACCGCGGACTGTGGAATATGACAGGTTTGTGTCGCGCGAGATTTTGGGCCTACAACCGGCAGAACTCGGGGTCGGATTTTTGACATATTCCGACCGCTGCAACCGGCTTCAAACCAACAAATGACGTGAACGGAAAGCTGACTGTTTCCACAATGCGGTACAATCTACAGATAGCGCGCGCGGAAGACCGCGCCACATTCTGAGCACCATTGTTTTGGAAACAAATTGTTTCGGTTAACAGGTCGTTAACATGCCAAAGGGCAGTTAGCGCGAACGCCCCTGAGAGGTAACGATTTCGATCTCTTGCATCAGTTCGACGAAATGTTCGGGCGCGGGGCGCGAGCCCGAAATCCATGCATAGAGATCCTGGTCTTCCTCGGCCATGAGGGCTTCGAGATGGTCAATCTCGGCGTCGCTCATATGTTCCAGCCGCGCATCGACGAAATTGCCGAGCAGCAGGTCCATCTCTTTCATGCCCCGGTGCCAGGCGCGCATACGCAGTCGTTTGATGCGGGTTTCGCGGGTCTCGGTCATGGGGCTGCCCCTTGGTGGTTAGATGCGGTCGGGCTTGGCATAGCAGGGATTTGGCCGGGGTCAACGCTTGCCCCGCTTGAACCCGCCCCCACGGCCCCCTAAGACTTGTCCGACGACCCCTAGTAAGAGGCTTTCCGATGGCATTCCTTTCCGACACCCTGTCCCGCGTGAAACCGTCGCCGACCATCGCGATGTCGAACAAAGCGGCCGAGCTGAAGGCCGAAGGGCGCGATATCATTGCGCTCTCTGCCGGAGAGCCCGATTTCGACACGCCGCAGAACATCAAGGATGCAGCCGTGGCAGCGATTGCGGCAGGGAAAACGAAATACACTGCTGTCGATGGTATCCCCGAACTGAAGCAGGCCATCTGCGCTAAGTTCAAACGCGACAACGGGTTGGACTATACCCCCGCGCAGGTCAGCGTTGGGACCGGTGGCAAGCAGATCCTGTACAACGCGCTGATGGCGACGCTGAACCCCAGCGATGAGGTCATCATCCCCGCACCCTATTGGGTCAGCTATCCCGATATGGTGCTGCTGGCCGGAGGTACGCCGGTGCCCGTGGAATGCGGGATTGAGAACAGCTTCAAACTGACCGCAGATCAGTTGGAGGCCGCGATCACGCCCAAAACCAAGTGGCTGATCTTCAACTCGCCGTCGAACCCCACCGGGGCGGGCTATTCCCATGACGAGTTGAAGGCCCTGACCGATGTGCTGGTGCGCCACCCGCATGTCTGGGTGATGACCGACGATATGTACGAGCTGCTGGCCTATGACGATTTCACCTTCTGCACTCCGGCAGAGGTCGAACCCGCGCTTTACGACCGCACGCTGACCATCAACGGCGTGTCCAAGGCCTATGCCATGACCGGCTGGCGGATCGGCTATGCCGCCGGTCCGGAGGAGCTGATCGCCGCTATGCGCAAGGTGCAGTCACAGTCGACCTCTAACCCCTGCTCTATCAGCCAATGGGCCGCGGTGGAGGCACTGAACGGCCCGCAGGACTACATCCCCGAGAACAACATCATGTTCACCCGTCGCCGCAATCTGGTGGTCGAGATGCTGAACAAGGCAGACGGCATCGAATGCCCCACGCCCGAGGGCGCCTTCTACGTCTACCCCTCGATCGCGGGCTGCATCGGCAAGACCTCTGCCGGGGGCACGCTGATCGAGAATGACGAAGCCTTCGCCACCGCCCTGCTAGAAGAGAAAGGCGTGGCGGTCGTGTTTGGTGCGGCGTTTGGTTTGTCGCCGAACTTCCGGGTCAGCTATGCGACCTCGGACGAGGAATTGGTGGATGCTTGTACGCGGATTCAGGAGTTCTGTGCGGGGCTTGGTTGAGGGTTTGACCCCTCTCTGCTGGATGGAAAGGCCAGTTTCCCTTTTCTAGACAACCAGTGGCTCGGCATAGGTGGCGCCCTGCGTCCCATTCTGGATAGCGGAGCGAAGACCTTAGCCTCTCTTCACCAGTGACCAGCCTGTCACGACCATCCTGATCCCCAGACCAAATGCGGCAAGACCAATGAACAGGATCGCAAGCCCCCAAAATACCCACGATCTATCTGGCTCGCCAAGAACCGAAATGACGCCCCAAATATAGCCACCGATGGCCCAGATCCCGATCAGTATTACTAGGCAGCCGAGACCGCAAAGCGACCAGCCAACCACTCTTTGCCATTGTCGTGACATTCGACGATCCTGCCAAACAAAATGGATGTCAGCAAGGATGGCCGCACGGCAACGGCAAAACCGGCGCGGACGTCCCTTAGGGATTCTGAATGCTTTCTATTGACGCGACGCGGCCATCCATCGTGCAGAATTCAAAGGTCGTCAGTTAGGGCGAAGCTGTAGTGTGAGGCCGATGGAAACAGGTCGGCTGACGGCGCATGGCCGAGCTCGGGTGCATTTCTTGTAAATTTGGATCGCGTCAATCCGCGGTTCAGCCTGAAAGGCCTTTCTTCAGGTCTTCAGGGTTCATGACCGGATTGAACGACACAGCAGCGTTTAATTTGGTGAATAGACCTTCGGTAATCTGCGGGATTTCAGACGGGTCGGCCATATCGAACACAGCCATCCCCGATCTCTGGCCATTCTCGGGCCAGAAATACGCCGCTTCCGGTTTCAATCGATCTAACAATTCCTTGACGGTTGTCATCAGTGTCCCATCTGCAAAGGCCTTGTTTCCGGCCTCGACAGGCACACTCCATCTTATCATCATACGCATAACAATCTCCCTTTGGTCTTCAATCCTTAGAGAATATCACGAACTAGCGGTCGCGCCCAAACTCGCGCGGGTGAACGATTGTTGCCGAGCGCGATATCTGGATAGAGCTAGATGGTCGTAATGCACATGATCCGGGTCGCCAATTTGAATGCTGTCGGGGCAGAGCTTGCCGAAGGACGGTCACCAAGGACCTTTCGCCATAACCAAACCTGCGGCTCTGACCATGGACCTGCTGGCCATCGTGATGTTGTTACCGCTTGCGGCGGTTTGAGGCGGGTCGTGCATGCAGGGCAGCCACCTCTGATGAATGCACTTGGGATGATTGTTGGCTGCACCCTTTTGATGATCCCGATCGTTCTTGTGGTCGATGGTCCTCCTAGTCTGGCCCTGTTTCCTAATGCTTGGTGAGCATTGCTGGGGACTGCTACCCTGTCCACCGCGCTTGCCCATGTTCTGTACATCGCCATTTTCGCCCGCGCGGGTGCGGTCAACCTGTTGTCGGTCACGCTGCTTCACCCACCCTTCGCAATTGGGCTGGGCGTCGCATTCTTGGACGAGCAGATTGGGACAGAGGCGTGGATCGGCTTTGCCATCATCGCTCTGGGCTTCGCCGTCAGCGGTGGACGCTTGGTTCCAAATCTGTTCGGACGTCGCGCATCAAAGGCGGACGTAACACCGAAATAGGTCCCCGGCTCATGTCAAAGACTAAAGGGAGTCGACTAGCGGCTACCCTTTGCGACCTTTCCGCTTCGCATCCTGCCGCACCTTCGCAGCGGCCATGGCGCGGGCTTTGTTTTTCTTACTGTTGGGCTTGCCCTTGGGCGGCGGGGGACCTTTGGGTTTGCGGTCTGCAGGCGCGCCGTCTTTGCTGCGGCGCGGAGTGTCAAAGCCACCCTTGGCATCGTATTTCGGCTTGCCTTTGCGTTCTGAAATGGCCGAAGCGATTTCAGGGTCGCGCTGGCCCTTGTGTTTTTGCTTGCGGGCGGGTTTATCGCTGTCCCACTTGGCCTTGGGTTTCTTGTCCGGGGCGTCGCTGTCCCACTTCGGCTTCTTCGGCGCGTCGTCTTTCCACTCGCGCTTGGGCGCGTCGTCGCGTTTGGGTTTGCGCGGCGCTTTCGCGCTGTCGCTATCCCACTTCGGCTTGCCCTTGAGTTTGCGGTCGTCGTCTTTGCGCTTGCCCTTGTAGCCCTCACGCGGGCCGTCCTTCTTGAAGCCCGGCTTGTTGCCGAACCGCTTGGGGCGGTTGTCTTCGGGCGGCAGGTCGGGGGCTTCGGCCAGTTGGGTGACCTCTCCCTTGCCCTCCACGCGCATCGAGGGGCCGAGGGCCGCAAGGAAGGTCGGTACGCTGGTTTCCAAAATTTGGACATAGGACATGTCCTGCCGGATACGGATCGCGCCGATGTCGTCCTTGGTCAGATCGCCTGCCTTACACAGCGCCGGCAGCAGGCGGCGCGGCTCGGCACCTGCGTCGCGGCCACCGGTGATCGAGAACCAAATGCTGGCGCCGAACTCTTCCCGCGGACGCGGGCGGTCGCGCTCCTTGCGCTCTGGCGCGGCAGAGATTTCTTCGGGCGCCGAGCGGATCGTGCCCCGCAGGCGCAGATAGGCGGCGGCGATTTGGTCGGCGGTGAAGGCCTCTGTCAGCTTGTCGATCAGCGGTTGTTCGGCCTCGGCGATGGGCGTCTGCCAATCGGGATGCGCCATCATCCGCTCTTCGTCGCGGGTTTTGACCTCTTCGGCGGACGGCGGGCCCGCCCATTCGGCTTTGACCTTGGCCATGCCCAGAATGCGGTCGGCCTTGCGGCGAGATTTGTTGGTGACGATCAGGGCGCTGACACCCTTGCGCCCTGCCCGTCCGGTGCGGCCAGAACGGTGCAGCAGGGTCTCATGGCTTCCCGGAAGTTCGGCGTGGACCACCAGATCAAGGCTCGGTAGGTCGATGCCGCGCGCGGCCACGTCGGTGGCCACACAGACCTGCGCCCGGCCGTCGCGCATGGCTTGCAGCGCGTGGGAGCGTTCGGCCTGAGACAGTTCACCCGACAGGGCCACGACCTGAAATCCTCGGTTCGACAGGCGGCTGGTCAGGCGGTTCACCGAGGCGCGGGTGTTGGCGAAGACGATGGCGTTGGGCGCCTCGTAAAAGCGCAGCGTGTTGATGACGGCCTTTTCGACATCGCGGTCAGAGACCATCATCGCGCGGTATTCGATATCGGCGTGCTGCTTGGTCTCGGATTTCGCAATGATACGTTGGGCGTCGCGTTGATAGTTCTGGGCCAAGGACGCGATGGATTTTGGCACGGTGGCCGAGAACATGAGGGTTTGACGCTCTTCCGGGGACTCGCCCAGAATGAACTCCAGATCTTCGCGGAAACCCAGATCCAGCATCTCGTCGGCCTCATCCAGCACCACGGCGCGGATGTCTTCAAGGTCGATCGAGCCACGCATGATGTGATCGCGCAACCGGCCCGGTGTGGCCACCACGATATGCGCGCCACGGGCCAGCGCCCGGCGTTCGTCGCGCATGTCCATGCCACCGACGCAAGAGGCCACATAGGCCCCGGCCTGCGCATACAGCCAACCCAGCTCTCGTTTCACCTGCAGAGCAAGTTCGCGCGTGGGCGCGATGATCAGCGCCAGCGGGGCCGCCGCTTTTTCGAAATGGTCGGCCTCTTGCAGGATCGTGGGGGCAATCGCCAGACCAAAGCCAAGCGTCTTACCCGACCCGGTTTGCGCCGAGACCAGAAGGTCCTGCCCGGTCAGATCAGGATCGATGACCAACTGCTGAACGGGGGTCAGAGTGTCGTATCCACGCTCTTCAAGCGCGGCGGCGAGGGTCTGTTTCACGGGTGGTCTTCTTTTGGCTAAGGACGCCCCAGAAAGCAGTTCGGCCCGCCCGAAGGCGCAGCAAAATCACCGCTGAGGAACAACAAGCGCCGCACTTAGCGCGGTTGGGGCGTGATGTACAGGGTTGCGTTAGACGATATGCCAACTGTGCAAGCCCGGTTTTGGGCGAGCAAAAAGCAAAGAAGGGGTCCACTTGGAACCCCTTCTCAAATCTTGGTCTTCGAGATTACTTCGCGGCGGCTTTTGTCGCCTTTTTGGCGCGAGGTTTCTTAGCTGCGGGCGCTGCCTTAGCTTTGGTTTCCTTGGCCGCTGCTGCCTTGGTCTCTTTGGCCGCTGCTGTTTTGGTTGCGGTTTTTGCCTTTGTCGTGCGCGGTTTGGCCGGGGCCTTACGGGCCTTCTTGGCCTTTGGCGCGGCGGGTGTCAGCGCTTCGACGGCTTTGAGCCAGTGCTCTGCGTCGCGGCCATGCGGCTGACCTTCGTCGAGCCAGATGTGATAGGCGGCTTCGCGGATCTGCGCGTCGTCAATGATAAGTTGGGTCATGTCTGAGTTCCTAGTGTTGGTCGTGAGGACCCTCCCTGATAGCGCTAACGGGTACAACTGATGCTGCACCTGCACAACCACTTTTCCCTAGGTAAAGGGCGGGTGTTGCATCGCAGCATCTCTGCACAACTGCGATCCGCCGCGTACCGACGCCACGGGTGACCTGTCATCCCGGCTTGAAGTTCTGCCGGACACGAACCGGTTTGAAACCGTAGCGTTCGATATTGTTATAGGAATGTTGTGGATCGCCTTCGACGGCCTCTCCGGTTTCGGTGAAGATAAGCTTGCAACCGGCCTTATGCGCCACGTTGATCCGCTCTGCCATGATCGCCCCCTGACTGCCCCGGCAGCGAAAGGCGGGGTCGGTCGCACCAAATTCGGTGAGGGCGATGTCATCAGAGATATAGATCCCCCCGGTTCCAGCGGGCGTGTCACCGTCATAGCTGAGATAGAGATGCCATTTGGGATCATTGACCAAACCGGCCACCATCGGGGCCGCGGCCTCTGTCATGTCGAAAGCCGCCGCAGCGATGCGTCCGAATGAGGCGGCGTCCTCGGGGCCGACACGACGGATGATAAGGTCTGTCTTGGCCTCACGACTGGGCGAAGCGTCCCGCTGGAACTTCATCCACCCACGCGCCGGGATCAACCCTTGGTTACCAATGGCCTTAAGCACCTCGTCAGAGGCATCCTCGGCGTAGAGATGCAGGAAATAGCTCGTTACACCAATGTCACGGTAGATTTGCGCGATGCGCTCCACAGTTTCGGGCGTGGCGGGCGTTTTGGTGCCAAGGCCAACCACGCGATTGATCAGGATACTAGGGTCATTCCGCGCCACAGCCACCAAGGCATCGCCAACCTCGTGCAGCTCCAGCCCAAGTTCCTTGCGGGTGTCCTCGGGGCAATTGTCAAACATGCTGATGAACGCGTCGCGCTCAATTTTTTCTGACAGGGTTTCCAGTTCCGACATCTTCCCCTCCATCGCCCAGAAAGTGAGGGGGTAAGCGTAGCACGGGTCGGCGTGGGCCAAAACATTGGTGTCGGCTGTCAGGTTAGTGGCGCAAGCCGAANNGGCGGATGCGGCGGCTGGTGTGCAGTTCGCGGTGTGTGGTCAGCCACATTTGCACACGGACCGGTTTGAAGTCTTGCAGGACGTGGGTCATTTCCGGGGCGGTCGCGGCGATTTCGGCCCCCATGACGCAGATGCCCATGCCCTGCTTGGCCATCTCCCACGCGGCGACGGAACTGTCGGTCAGATAGGCGAAGTGGCGGTCTTCGACCATCAGCCCGTTCTGGCGGTAGATCTCGATCATGCGAGCGACCGGGTCCATGCCGATGAACCGCGCCTGTCCCGGATCGTCGAGGGAACGAGGCATCGGCCCCCGCCGGATGTAGTCAGGTGAGGCATAGAGATGCGCGTCGCTTTCGCGGATCAGCCGGGCGTAAAGCGCGGGATCGGTGGGACGGACGTGGCGGATGGCGATGTCAGCCTCGCGCCGCCGCAGGTCGCTGATTTCGTTCGAGGCGATCAGTTCTATACGTACGGCGGGGGCCTTGCGGTGCAGA
>JABAOD010029206.1_pt3 | contig 11791 bp, 11 predicted proteins | sample 7062151 | NCBI WGS metagenome assembly JABAOD01 (sample SAMN14538626, study PRJNA623070) | marine sediment metagenome | biome: marine biome [ENVO:00000428]; feature: marine pelagic biome [ENVO:01000023]; material: deep marine sediment [ENVO:00002113] | place: India: Gulf of Khambhat ...
CTTGCACTGGCGTGGTGCTGCAAAGGCGTCCACCGCAATTCTCGAAGGTCGCGCTGGTACCCAGCTCGCCCGCTGCATTCTGTCCCCAGCAGTACACCAAACCGTCGGCCGTCACACCGCAGGAGTGACTGTCACCGGCCGCGAGCGACACAAACCCGGGCTCTCCCAGCACGCGTACCGGCTCCACCGCGCCGATGGTCGACCCGTTGCCCAGTTGTCCCCTCGCGTTATCCCCCCAACAGTACGCCGCACCGTCTGCCGCCAGGGCACACACGTGCCGCGTCCCGGCCGCCAACGTGAGGAACACGTGGTCACCGGCCACCGCCACGGGCGCATTGCTGCAGGGGATGCTCCCGCCCTCCGGGTTGGCGCAGGAGCTGTCCACTTCGCTTCGACCGAGCTGTCCCCACTCGTTGGCTCCCCAGCAGTACGCGCGCCCCTCCTCGGAGACACCGCAACTGAAGTACAGACCCACGCCCACGACCGCGAACCGCACACGCCGCGCCACGGCCACCGGTGTCAGCGCCGCCCGCGCCGAGCCGTTTCCCAGCTCGCCGAACCACTCGTAGCCCCAGCAGTGCGCGTCGCCCTCGAAGCCGGCGCCGCACGCGTGCACCGCGTGGGCCGCCACCATCCAGAGACCCAGATCGCCCCGGACCCCCACGGGTTCCCAGGAATCGGATTTGGAGCCGTCGCCCAGCTGCCCCGAGCGGTTACCTCCCCAGCAGTAGGGCCTGCCGGCGGCGGTCACGGCGCACGTGTACTGCATGCCGGCGTCGATCTGCCTGAACGACAACCCGCCGCTGACCGGCGCCGGGCCGGTGCGCGTCTTCGCGTCGCCCGTGCCGAGTCGTCCCGCCCCACCCGCCCCCCAGCAGTAGCCCGCGNNTGCCGCACGAGTGGTCCACTCCGGCGCTCACGGACTGGAAGAGCGCGCGAACCCTGATGAGCGCCGTATCCGTTCGCCCGCCGGCCGAGGCGACGATGCGTGAGTCGCCGATTCGCAGGCCGCGTACCAGTCCTGTCCCCGTGACCGTCGCGGCGGCGGGATTGGTGCTCGCCCACTCGATCGCGGCCTCGATCGCATTGCCCTCGAGGTCGCGCGCGGTGGCTGCCAGCTGCAGGGTCTCGCCGTCGAGTAGAAGCGCGCTGTCGGGAGAGATCGTGATCGCGGCGAGGAACGGCGGCGACGGTGCGTCGACCGAGACCTCCTCACACGCCGCGACGAAGACCGCAACCACGATCGCTGCGGCCCCGTACCATGGCTGAGGCGCCGGTCCGGGCACCACGCGTGCACCGCGCACGAGGAATCCGCTTGCCGAAGGGTATGTGTTAGGATAGCGCCAACGCGGCCCGGTCACCAGCGGCGTCAGGGTCGCCCGAAGCGACACTCCTTAGATTGCACCGACCATGTCCCGCACGACCCGCGCGCGGCTCCCTGACCACCACGACCCTCGGGGCGGCTTTCGCAACCCGTGGCCGTCGGCGGAGCCGCACGGGCTTCGCGAGTTCCTCCGGTGGATGCGGACCTACGATCGCCGACCCGATGCCACGGCGTATGGCAGCCTCCCGCGGGCCACGCCGGGATTCGCGCGGCCGCACGCCGGCGCCGAGCAGGTGTCCCTGACCTGGATCGGGCACTCAACGTTCCTCATCCAGCTGGGCGGCTGCAACGTGCTCACCGATCCGATGTGGAGCCGACGCGCGTCACCGGTGCAGTTCGCGGGACCCGGCCGTTTGATGCCGCCCGGTGTCGGAATCGACGAGCTCCCACCGATCGACCTCGTGGTACAGTCGCACGACCACTACGACCACTTGGACGACGGGACCGTGCGCCAGCTCGCCGCACGGCATCCGGAGGCGCGCTGGCTGGTTTCCCTGGGGCTCGAGTCCTTCGTGAGGGCGCGTGGCGTCCGACGGGCCGGGCAGCTCGACTGGTGGGACGAGGCTCACCACGACGGGCTGCGCGTCGTGTGCACTCCCACCCAGCATTTCTCCGGCCGGAGCTTCCGCCGCAACCGCACGCTGTGGGCCGGCTGGGTGATCGCTGCCGCCGGGCGCACGATCTACTTCGTCGGCGATACCGGCTACTTCCCCGGCCTTGCCGCAGTCGCCCGGCGGCTCGGTCCCTTCGACGCCGCGCTCGTGCCCATCGGCGCCTACGACCCGCGGTGGTTCATGCGGCCGGCACACCTGGACCCCGAAGAGGCCGTGCGGGTCTATCGCGAGCTCACGGACAGCGGCGGCGCGGAACGCCCCTGCCCGATGGTCGCCATGCACTGGGGCACCTTCAAGCTGACCGAGGAGCCGCTCCTCGAACCGCCCGCGCGTGCTCGTCGCGCCTGGCGGGAGGCGGGNNCGGGGCTCCCCCCGGCGCATTTGTGGATCTTCGAGCACGGCGAGACGCGGTGGCTGTGACGCGTCCGGGCTGGCGATTCCCGGCGCTCTTCGGACTGGCGATCTGGTCCGCGGCGCCGGCACGCGGGCAGGAGCCGACACCGCTCGGCAGGGTCACGGGGCACGTGGTGAGCTCGGTGACCGAACAACCGATCCCGGGCGCCACGGTTCGCCTCGTCGGAGGTTCCCAGGGATCGCGGACAGACCGTGACGGGCATTTCCTCCTCACCGACGTCGCCCCGGGCGTGTACGGACTCGAAGTGCGCGCCATCGGTTTCACGCCATTCGTGGCGGCGGACCTGGTGGTGGGCACCGCCAAGCCCTACCAAGTCGAGGTCCGACTCTCCCCCACACCCGTCACCCTGGAGGGCGTCGAGGTGCAGCCCTCCTATTTCCGGGACTCCGAGCAGGCCGCCACCAGCACCCGGACGCTCGACGGGGAAGACACGCGGCGCGCTCCCGGTGCGAATGAAGACGTGGTGCGTGCCGTGGCACTGTTGCCGGGCGTGGCCGTCACCAGCCCGGGGCGCAACGATCTGATCGTTCGGGGAGGCGCGCCCTACGAGAATCTCTTCGTGGTGGACGGGATCGAGATCCCCAACATCAACCACTTCGGCTCCCAAGGCTCGACCGGCGGACCGCTCTCGCTGCTGAACATCGAGTTCATACAGGCCACCGACTTCTCCGCCGGCGGTTTCGGGGCCAGATGGGGTGACCGGACCGCGTCGCTGACGAACATCGTGCTGCGAGAGGGAAACGACGAGCGGCTCTCAGGAGAGGTCAACCTCTCAGCTACGGGATTTGGTGCGATCGCCGAGGGACCGCTGGGTCCGCGCGGCTCGTTTCTCCTCGGCGCGCGCCGCAGCTACCTCGACCTCCTGTTCAGGGCGGCCGGGTTCAGCTTCGTGCCGTCGTATTGGGATTTCCAGCTCAAGACGACGCAGCGGGTGGGAGCGAACAACATTGTCTCGCTGCTCGCCATCGGCGCGCTCGACCGCGTGAGCTTCTTCGACGACGACGCCGAGGCCCGTTTCGAAAACAGCCGCATACTCGCACCCGAACAGCAGCAGTACTTCACGGGGGTACGCTGGAGGCACTTCCTGCCGCGAGGCACGCTGGCCGTCACGCTCGGCCGGACCTATAGGCGGTTCCACTCCGTGCAGCGCGATTCGCTCGCCCCGCCACGGGACGTGTTCCGGGCCGACTCGGACGAGGGAGAGAACAGCCTGCGCGCCGACCTGGTGTTGGAACCGTCCTGGCGCGTCGAACTCACCGTCGGCGGTGTCGCGAGGTATGCCAGCGACTTGTCGTACGACGTAGCCCTCTCCGGCTCCCAGCGCCTCGACGCCAGCGGTCAGCCGAGCCCGCTCGCCGTCGACACGAGCTTCACAGCATTCCGGGCCGCGGCCTATGCGCAGGTGCGGTACGCGGTCTCACCCGCGGTGAGGCTGAGCGCCGGTCTTCGCGCCACCTACTACGGGTTCCTGGGTCGGGCCGTCCGCGTCGCGCCTCGCTTGGGACTACGGTTGGCCCTGGACCGCGCCACGACCATCACGTGGAGCGTGGGTCGGTACCATCAGGCCCCGTCCTATGTCTGGCTGCTTGGCGACCCCGGGAATCCGCGCAGCCTCACGCCCATCCGCTCGGACCAGCTCGTCGTGGGCATCGAGCGTCAGGTCCGGCCCGACACCAAGCTTCAGCTCGAGGGTTACGTCAAGCGGTACCGTGACTACCCCGCACGGGTGTTCCGACCGCAAGCCGTACTGTCGCCCGCGGGTTTCGAGGACGTAACGACCGAGATTCCGTTCGGGCTCGAGCCGCTCGCCAGCGCGGCGGAGGGGCGCGCCTATGGTCTCGAGTTGTTCCTCCAGAAGAAGCTGAGTGCCACTCCACTCTACGGCCTGGCGAGCCTCGCGGTGAGCCGCTCGGAGTTCACCGCGATCGACGGCGTGACCCGTCCCGGCGCGTACGACGGCCGATTCATCGGAACACTGCTCCTCGGATACCGCCTCAACCCGCGGTGGGAGGTCGGCGGCAAGTTCCGGCTGGCGTCCGGCTTGCCGACCACGCCCTTCCTCACGACCGGGCCGGATGCCGGGCGCCTGGACTTCACCCGCTACCACACCGGCCCGCGGCTTCCTTGGTTCCATGCCTTGGATATCCGGGTCGACCGGCGATGGAGCTTCCGCAGAGTCCAGCTGGAGGTGTACCTGGACGTGGAGAACCTCTACGGACGGAAGAACGTGTCGGCGTTCCGGTGGAACGCCCGCGACGGCGCACCGGAAGCGGACACGTCCCTCGGGGTGCTGCCGACCGTCGGGGTCAACCTCGAGTTCTGATGGCCCGGTGCCGGTGAATCCGTCGGCGCCAGGGGGGCGTAGGAAGGTGAGACGACACGACGCTGGTGACGCGGTTCCGGGAGGCTAGCTTAGGAACATGCCCTTGGTTGATTGCCCCGATTGCGGCACGGAGGTCTCGAGCGAGGCCACCTGGTGCCCTCAGTGCGGCTTCCCCATCAANNCATCAAGAAGGAGGTGGGCCGCCGCGCGCAGTCGGGATCGCTGGGCCTCCCCCGCGTGCCCCTGACCTCCCTCGATGTGGTGAAATCCATCGTGGGACGCATCGCCATGGGCGGGCTCCTGTTCGCCAGCGGGATCGGGTTCGACGCGCCGCCCGTCGTGCTGCTGTCACTGGTGATTCTCGGCTCATCGGTCCCGCTGTATCTCAAGGCCCGCCGGGCGGAGCGCCTTGGGGTGGGCCAGGATGCCAAGCAGGTCGAGGCGCGCGTAGAGCGGCGGCTCTTGGAGGCCGAGGACCGCACCTACCAACATCTGGGCGACATCGATCGCAACGCGAGCCGGATCGCCGAGCTCGAGGAGCGCCTCGAGTTCATGGAGCGGCTCCTGGCCAAGCAGCGGGGCCAAGAGTAGGCCGGCGGCAAACCCTACCGACCCCCACCGGCCGCCAACTGGGGCAAGGCCTCACGCACGCGGGCTTCTACCCATCGCGCCACCGCCGGGTGCGGCAGCAGGGCCTCACCGCTGTAGGCGACCGCCAGCCCCTCCAGATCCACCGGGATCTTCTCATCGGACACCCGGCCCCGTGACATGAGGAGAAGTACGACCACGACAGGCCGTCGCGTCAGCTCATGCTGCAGCGCGATGATCTCGCGGATACGCGCGACCGCCTCGGCGCGCACCGGCGGCGGAGAGTCGTCCCACAACAAGCCCGTCTTCACATCCCGAAAGCCGGCCGCGAGGCGCACGCGCTCGCCGAGGCGCCGCACGTTCACCATCCATTGGGCGTACTCGTCCGGCGTGCTCGGTCCGTGGCCGATCACGAAGAGCGCCTGACTGTCGGGAGCCGTCGCCAGCGCGAGGGCACGCTCGACCAGGACGGCCGTGACCTCCTCGGCGGCGTCCAGCGCCTGGGTGAGGACCACCGGGATGCCGGCGGGCGGCCGCTCGATCCCGGCCATCGCCAAGTGGTGGTGCATGGTGGCGTCGAGGGAATCGGTCTCGCCCACCAGGTAGCGGATCTGTTCGTAATGCCCGCTGTGACTCGAGATCAGCAAGGGGACCACCACCACGCCGAGCGCGCCCCGCTCGGCCAAGCGACGCACCGCGTCTTGGAAGCGGTGCGTCGCTGCTTCCGGACCCATGAGGAAGCTGACTTCGACCGGGCCGCCGGTGTTCACCTTTGCGGCCACCGTTCGCACCAGATCGTTCCAGGCGATCCCACCGCCGTGCGCCACAAGCAGCGTGCCCGGAGGCGTGGGGCGTTGCGCTCGCGCCGGCGGCGCCAGCGCGGCGAGAATCCCGAGCCCGACGGCTAGCGGACCTCGATACTGTAGGAGATGCACGACCCGGCCTCCGCCTCTGCGAGAGATACCCACCCAATCTACTCGCGAATACCGCCGAACGGCGGGCCGGCCGCTCGCCGTCGTCTACAGTCCGATGGCGATCCCCGCCCTAAAGGTGACCAGGTTCGCCTCGCTTCGGATCGGAAGGACCGTGATCGTCCCGTCGGCGTGGTCGATGATGCCGCCCCGACGCAGGTACTCCGCCTCACCGTTGAGGGTCTGCTGCACGGAGAGATCGAGCAGGACGGGGTGGCGCGCCCGCGTCAGCCGGATCAGCACGCCGGCGCCGCCAGTGAGTTGCAGCGTGGCGTCGTCGAAGTTGGTGGTGCTGGCGAACCGGTCCGAGTCCGCAGTCCCGCTCAGCGACGAGACCGTGGCGAAGTAGGAGAGGCCGGCAGTTCCGTAGACATAGGGCCGGAGCCAACCGCGCCCCATGGTGAGCTGCGGTCCCACACCGAAGCTGGCAACGAAGTTGTCCGTGGTCACGTCGACCACGATCCGCGGGATGGTGTGGGTCAGCGGCGCTTCGTAGCGCTCGTGTCCGTAGACCACGAAGCTCCCGTCGACTCGCAGCCCGAGATGGCGCCCCCGGTCCAGATTGAAGACCCCGTACATCGCGGCGCCGCCGCCCCAGTCGACGAAGCGCTGAAACTCGCCGACCGGCCGGGCGAGCGTGCCGGCAAGGCCAAGGGTCACGCGGTGCCCCAGCGGGCGGAGCTGCCCGACCAGCTGCTGGGGAGCAACCGCCATCACGACCAACCCGAGCGTGAGCAACCCGAACGGTGCGCGGCGCATGCCATCCTCCGGTGTGCGTCACCACGCTAGACACGCAAGCCTCGTGCCGTTGAGGGCGACTCGAGATAACCAGTTGTCGGAGTGGAGATTGGGCGTCGGGAAGGCGGGCGGCTCCGGGGGGAAGCGTGCTCTCGGATGGACAACGCGGCCCAGTTTCAGACCAACGCCTCCCCCCCAGGCCCTTGGTGCGCGAGCTAGACCTCCAGGGCCTTTGCCGCCCGCTCGTACTCGTCCCGCCGGATGTACAACACGTACCCGTAGCTCCCCTTGCCGTCGGTCACTCCGCTCGAGGCGTACACGTTGACCTTGGCCTCGGCGAGCCGCTCGTGGATGCCCGCCAGCGCCCCCAGCTCGTCGTCGCCCTGCACCAGCAGCGCGGGATGCGGTCCGTCCAGCTCGAGGCCCGCCTTCTGAGCCGCCTTGGTGAGTTTCGAGACGTCGTCGGGGAACAGCGTGAGCTGCGTGTGCATCGGACCGACGGGCACGCCGGTGAAGGCCAACAGGTTCACCCCCAACTTGGCCAGCTGCGACAGCAGCCTGTAGCCCTCGCCCGGCTGATCGACGACCGTGGCGTAGAAGTAGTCGGCACGGCGAATGCGGAATGCCATAGCATGCTCCCAGCGGCGCGGCGGCCGCCTACCGTTAATCTACCTCCCCACGCGGCCGGCCGCTCGGCTCGAGCGTCCACCCCGACCGCGCGTCACGGCTGGGTCACCGGCATCGCCAATCGCTGAAACAGCGCCCTCGCGCGCTCCGGCGCCTGCGGACCATTCGCCGCAAACAGCCAGTACCGCTCGATCTCCCCGCGGTTCACCAGGAGCTGCATGGTCCCCTGTGTCTTGTGCTCGGCGATCAGCCAATTCACGATGATCCGATAATCGAGTCGCCCGCTGGGATCCAGCGGCGCGGTGCGATCGAACACGAAGGGCGAGGCCTCGTCCCGGATCCTCGTGATGGGATGGCCCGGATGCTCGGTGAATCCGATGCCCAGCGGCTCCGCCAGACTCCCCACGAAGCTGCCCAGCACCACGGGGCGCCGGTCGGCGGGTACGTCGCGGGCGGCCTCCAACGCCAGAATGGTCGCCGCCTTGTGGTGCGCGTGGAAGTTGACAATCGGGAGGTGCACGAACACGAAGTCGTACGGCACGCGCATCATGATCCCTCGCAGCCGCTCCCGCACCTGGTCGGCGTCCCACACGTGCTGGAGGACGGTGTCGACGTTCTCGGTATACTGGTGGTCGAGCTGGTCCAGGAAGAAATAGTCGCGGATGCCGACGATCGCGCCGCCCGCCCTGAGCTCGCGTTTCCGGATGGCCGGAAGGTGCCGCCTGGCGACCGCCTCGTCGGTGAGATCGAGGCCGTAGATCGGCCCCGCGAGGTGCGCGTACCGGTATCCGCCGCTGCCGTCCGTCACCAGGGCGAGGTCGACGCTCCCGCCCAGGAACCGGGTGATCTTGTAGACCGCACCGGCGAACATCGCGTCGTCGTCAGGGTGAGCCGTGACCAGGAGCACGGTGGGCCCCCGCGCTTCCTGCGCCCCGAGGCACGCGGTGATGGCGCCCGCCAGGAGGAATGTGGCAACCACGGCTCCACGCAGGATCGGCGTCAGCCGACACGGTCCCTTGATCATCTCTGTCTCCGCATCGACACCTCTCCGAATCTAGGAACGCGGCCCGTCCGGAGCACGACTCCGCCTTGCGAGACGACGGGTGGCCGCCGCACCCGTCTGGCCACCGCCCGTTGGCCTCCGTATTTTTTTGCCGCGAAGCTGACGTCGATCGCACCCCTGCGGCGACGCCGGCCCCCACGGTGGGGATTCACCGGGGAGGACGCGATGCGCACCGTCCGACTCGTCGCGCTCATGCCGCTACTCGCAGCCCCGCTCCATGCTCAGGGTCATGCTGCCGAGCCGCCGGCTCCCGCCCAGATCACTGGCACGCTCCTGGGAGCCGGCGGCGAGCCGATGCCGTTGGCCCACGTGAGTCTCTGGCCGGTGCGCGGCGAGACGCGGTCAAAGGGAGAGCCACTTCCTTCGGCAATCTCGACGGTCGCAGTGGAGCCGGATGGAGAGTTCGCCCTGGCCGTGCACTCCACGGGCGTGTTCACGGTGTGGTTCACTGGCGTGCACCATATGGTGGCAGAAGCCGTCGTGCTGATCCAATCTCTGGGCGAGCACATCAAGATCGACGCGCGCCTCGCCACGCACGACTACAAAGACGACTTCTCCGGGGTCCGAGTCATCGGCGACTTCAATGACTTCTCCTTCGTGCGGGATGTTCGGGACATGGAGCCGCAGGAAGACGGCACCTATCTGCTAGAGGTAAAGGTCGGAGAAGACGCCGACTCCCTGGCGTACCAACTCGTCGGCATCACCCAGCGACGAACCGCCGTCAACGGCACAGCCAGTGAGTGGTACGTGTACGACAATGACGTCGGTTATCGATCGGTGATCGCTGCTGAGAAAGGCACCGCCCGCATCAGCTTCGACCCCGCAGCACTGGTTGCTGTCGATGCGGAGCCGCACGTCGCCTTTCTCGATCCTGGTTCCCTCGCGGCGCGCTACGGCGAATTCCGGCAGCATTTCGCGGAGCAGAACAGCGCGTTCTTCGTTGCGCAGAATGAGCTTCGCGAGCGACGCGCGAGCGTGGAAGAGCAGCGCGCCTTCGCAACGGAGTACGACTGGTCTCCCAGCCACGCCCTGCTGGATAGCGCGCTGGCGGAGACCGACGATCCACACCTCCGGGAAATCCTGTTCGCCACCTATCTCGCCTTGTCGTTCCATCCCGATTCGCTCCGCGCCCGCCGGGCGCTGGCCGAAATCCCACCAGCGTCACCAAGCTGGATGCTTCAATACGGCTTGTTGGAGCAAGCGATCAACGCGTCAGGACAACCGGAAGCGTACGAGGAGTACGCGTACGCCGCACTCCGTGAGCACACGGACCCCGATCTGCGGACGGGCGTACTCAGCCACCTCCTCGACCGAGCGAGTCAGGAGGGGCGGAAGGAGCTGATCCGCGTCTTGTTCTCGTGGCTGCTCTCGGAGTACCCAGAGTCGTTCGAGGCGGAATGGGCGAAGGCCGAGTACGATCCGGCCCGCGCTATCCAACCGGGCACGCCGGTGCCCCTCTTCGCAGTCGCTTCGCTCGAGGACTCCACGACGATCTATTCCGATGAGAGCCTCAAGGGACGCGTCTACCTGATGGAGTTCTGGGCCGTGTGGTGCCTCCCGTGCATCGCGAAGATGCCCGCGCTTCACGCCGCCTATGAGGAATACAGGGACGAGGGCTTCACCATCCTGAGTCTCTCCTTCGACCGCGCTCCCGAAGACGTGACGGAGTACCGAGGCGAGAGCGGATGGAGCATGCCATGGCTGCATGCCTTCGTGGAGGGCGGATTCGCGAGCGACCTGGCCACGACCTTTCAGGTGCTCGGGATCCCGAAGCCGATTCTCGTCGGCGCGGACGGGATCATCCTGGCCACGGCGCATGCGCTGGAGGGCGAGAAGCTCGACGAGACCCTCGCCCGCGTGTCTCACCGTGGAGCTTCCGAAGCCAAGCGGTAACCTGCCGGAGCTGCGCGTCAGCACGCGCGTCCCCACACTGCGCGGGGTGGCCATCCTCGCGTTGCACTCTGCGCCACTGCTGTCAGCCCACCCGGCCGTCGCCCAGCGTGGCGGCCGCGACGCCGTCAGTGTGCTCGCCCGCGCTGAGCAGTCCGAGGTGCGGCCCGGAGACCTGATCTCGATCGCGGTGGCCCTGGAACACGCGCAGGGCTATCACACCTGGCCGCATCACCCGGTGGTCCCGCCCGAGCTTGGCGGGCTCCGGCCCATCGCCACCAGCATCACGATCTCGGCGCTCCCCGAGGGTCTCACGCTCGAGGAGATCGCGTGGCCCGACCCGGTCCCGGTCACGGTGCGATACACCGGAGCGCCGCTCTCGCTGCTCTCCTACGCCGGCACCGTCGTGGCGCGCGTGCGCCTGCGGATCGCGCCCGACCATCCCCCGGGACCGACCGGCCTCGAGCTTCGCGTGCGCTACCAGGCGTGTGACGACTTGCTGTGCTACCGGCCGCAGACGGTGACGCGCGCGGTGCGGTTTCGGGTGATGACCCCGCGGCCACCCCGCGAGCACGCAGGCGGACACCGCCTACGGACGCGGAAAACGCGAGCGACCTCCTCTGATCTCGACCGCTAGCCCAACGCTCAGGGACTGAGTACTGTAGCAGCGTCGTCCGCAGGAGTCGCGCGCCGGTGTCCGACCAGCTGGAACAGGTCAAACGCGCCCTGGCCACCCGCTACGCCGTCGAGCGCGAGATCGGTCGCGGGGGGATGGCGACCGTGTTCCTCGCCCGCGATCTCAGGCACGAGCGGCGGGTCGCCATCAAGGTGCTCCACCCCGACCTCAGTGCCGCGGTCGGCACCGACCGGTTCCTCCGCGAGATCAAGATCACCGCGCGGCTGAATCACCCGCACATCCTCCCGCTGCTCGACTCCGGGGAAGCCGGGACGCTCCTCTACTACGTGATGCCGTACGTCGACGGGGGCTCGTTGCGGCAGCGCCTCAGTCGAGAGCGACCGCTCCCGATCGCCGACGTCGTCCGCATCGCGCAGCAGGCTGCGTCGGCCTTGGAGCACGCGCATCAGTGCGGCGTGATCCATCGAGACGTCAAACCGGAGAACATCCTCTTCTCCGAAGGCCACGCCATCGTCGCCGACTTCGGCATCGCCAAGGCGGT
>JABAOD010013601.1_pt1 | contig 11779 bp, 12 predicted proteins | sample 7062151 | NCBI WGS metagenome assembly JABAOD01 (sample SAMN14538626, study PRJNA623070) | marine sediment metagenome | biome: marine biome [ENVO:00000428]; feature: marine pelagic biome [ENVO:01000023]; material: deep marine sediment [ENVO:00002113] | place: India: Gulf of Khambhat ...
TTATTCCCACATACTCGTACTCAGCTGCTGAGCCGCCGATCTTGATATTATCGACCGATGCCGCAACTCCGTTTATAGCATCCACAAGCTTTTCAAACGGAAGTGCTGATGGATTTATTGCATTCACCGTTGTCACCCCTAGTAGAAAGATTGCTAAAAGCGCAATCAAAACATCTCTTCTCATATTTTTCGACCTCCTAAATTTTATTTGAGAGATTTCCCCCACTAACACAGATTAGCAACTCCAATCCCTCAATTATGGATATGATAAAATTTTCAATTTATAAAATTAATGGTCATTTCTTATCCATCTCTAAGAATGAAGTTAAAAATTAGTATCCTCTTCCCTTTTTTGCTCCCAGGAACTCGTCGCCGGATCCGACTTCGAATTCATATCTTACAACATATGCTCCAAGCACTTTAGGATGGAAAGTAAATTCCTGCTCTGTTCCAGGCGAAAATGGATCGCTGAGAAGCTTTCTCTGCTCCACCTTTGGTCTGTCTTCGGTCAAATATACGATGATTCTTATCCATGGCTCCTCAAAGGTTTGGATATCGTTGTTCTGAATCTTCCCGCTGATAACTATCCAGTCAGTGGTCTGATCAACATAATCGCTTAACTCAACCAGGTTAAGTCCTCCACCCTCATAGTAGGGTATACCGCTCTCCCCCACATAAATCTGAATCGGGGGAGAAGTAGTTGTAGGCGGGACCGTCTCAATTGGAGGAACTGTTTCAGGAGGACTCGTAGTAATAGGAGGTTTGGTTGTAGCCGGTGCCTTCGTTGTTGGAGGAGGAGTCGTCACTGGTCTTCGGGTCTCAGCGGGTTTCGATGTCTCAGCCACAAGTGGGTTTGGATCCTCAGAATCGATAAGTCCATCATTGTCGCTATCGGATTGATAGGGATCTGAACCCAAAATTGCCTCCTGTGAGTCTGTCAAACCATCTCTATCTGTATCGTCATCAAATTCTATTACTTTAATACCGCTATCATTGCTTTCTCCGTTCGATAGACAACCTACAAAAATAATCAGCGCCAAAAGGATGGTGATATTGTCCTTATTTTTCACAATCAACAGCCTCAATATAACAAATATTCAGTCAATTACTTAAATATTGATTACCACAGGGTATCGCATCTTTGAGAAGGGTTTAAATAGTATCACCCCGGTTTTACCAAAATAATTATGAGAACATTCTATGGTCACGCTTCTGGCTGTTCTTGTGAAGAATGTAAACTTATTGCTCGTTTTTTTGCGGACAATCCTGATCAGCTCTTTGAAGAACTGCAAACCCTTGTAAATAACGGGGTGTTGAGAGTTGAGTTTGATAGAAAAAAGAAAGACTTTGTATTTTGGATACCTTAAAATAGTAAGTTTCTAATCTTTTAATCAGTGTCTTTATCCGTCCAGAACTCTGCATATACAGGGTAGTGGCTTGAAACTCTCGCCGTTGGTGTATATGTTAAGCCATACTCGGTGTCAAACCTGAATACATCAGCCTCATTTGCGTAGTCACCAGACACTCCCTGCGTGATTATAATCCTGTCAAAGGTGCAGTCGTCTGTCCTTATAGTAGTATCCAGGGTATTATCGATGAGCCAGATATATTCGTTTGATATAAGTGCACTTGGTCCTTGCACATCAAAATACTGGCAGTCAGCTCTAAGATGTCCTAGTACTATAAAGTCTTCTTCTTCCGAAAAACTCTGTCTCGCATAGTCAATAACCTCTGGGAGCGCCTCAATCTCCGATGCCGATTTTTCTGTATGTGTAATGAAATTGATTAGGACGAAGTCAAAGCCGTTTTCTTTTACCTTAAAGGACGCAATGAAGGGCTCCCTGTTGAAAATGTCTTTTCCAGCTTCTTGGTAGGTTATTGGAGAACCAACCGGAGATATCGTCTCCGTGTTGTATAGAAATGCATACTGCTCCTTAGGCTCATATCTCCCCAATCTAGGACTGATGATAAAATCATACATGGGTCCATCCATTGCGTTTATTTGATCAATATAATTTTGCATGGCAATATCTTTCGAATCCCTTATCTCCTGTATTGCAATAACGTCAAAGTTTCTCGCGATCTTTGAAAGAGTCTCCATGATATCAGGCTTTACCGCCTTTCTCTCATCAAACCCCTCTATCTTGAATGATGCGACCTTGATTTTATCTGTTACAACCATGGGTGGCGGAGTTGTGGGTGGTGGAGTCGTAGGAGGCTGAGTCAATACCGGAGCCTGGGTAGTTTCAGGAGGTAGTGTAGTTTGAGGATTTGTTGTAACTAGTGGCTGTGAAGTGGGAGACGCAGTTGTAGTGGTACCGCTGTCGGAACCAAGACACGCACTGCTCAAGACTAAGAGTACTAGACAAAAAAAGGGTTTATATCTCCTGTCCACAGCTACCACCTTTTCAAAATATGAAAATGAAGAATTATAAAGTTTTATTCAAATTTAATTGACTAAAGCTGGATTTATTCGGGAAGCAATATGTAATAAAAGAAAAGTTTTTAAATATTATGTAAAAAATTATCGGCTAGGTAGAATATATGAAATTAGAGGATTTCAACAGATTTATGGAGGATATGGGTTTTGCGGATGTTGAAGATAAGATAGGTTTCTTCTTTATTATGCTCCTTCTCATACTTGTTATCTTTGCAAGATTTCTCTAGCAACTTTATTTGTCAGTAAGGTAATCCTACTGTTTTTTCACAAAATCTTTTTTAGGCGCTCCACAGCCTGGGCATTGTGCGGGCCTACACCTCACATCCCCAGTCTCGAATCCACATTTTGAACATTTCCAATCCGACATATAGAAACCTCCTCAAAGTCTCTCTAGGGTTCTTCCTGATAGATAGTCTCAATCTCGTATCGGGAGACCCTTGAAATTAATGTCTTTAGCTTTATTCTGATAAAGGGAGCAGTTTCTCCAGGTTTTAGTTCCGTGATCGGTACGCTGTTCTTTATCTCCATAACCTTGTTGAACTCATCGTAGAGGGTTAACCTTACCTGAGCGTTGTATATCACTGTTTCTCCGTTGTTTCTCAGCTTTCCGTCAAACCAAAACTCCCCCCCAGGACCGGGCACCTGTACTGGATCTATTACAACGAGGATGGAAGGAGGTTCATATGGCTCAGCTGTGGTTGTCGGCGCTGCGGTGGTGTGAGGGGGAGGAGCTGCGGTAGTAATTGGCGCTTGAGTCATCATAGGGGGTGAGGTAGGACTTGAGACCGGTGTCTCAGTTACCCCCGGACATAGCTCAGGATCCGATACCATCTCCCCAGTAGGACATACGTACAATTTCTCAGCTGTGCTTGGCTGAGGCTGTTCAGTGCACCCAGAGAATATCAAAAGTGAAATAAGCGATACAGCCAACAAAGCCCTGCCAAACCTCTTCATAGCGGCAACAAAATATCCTAGAACGCTTCGAATATAAAAGCTTATACAAATGAATCAATAATTCCGTCTTCAAGGGGACATAAGGAAAGCTCTTCTATATCACTCTTTCCATAGCCGCAATAAACAGAGTCTTCCATATTTTGATGATTGTAGCAGGCAGGACAGCCCCACATATTTGCCTGAAAACTTACTATCATAATCTTACTCCACTCGATAATCCTTAGGTTTAAAAAGACTTAAAGATTATTTTTCGATATACGAAACAAAATATCAAATTCTATTTGAAGAGGGGTTGGTAGCCTATGGGGGATAAAAAGTGAAGGGGAGATAGCCTCGGTGCATGCCCCATAGGCTGATATATATCTCTCATTTCATATAGTAAACTTTATTTTTCGATATTTGAAACAAAAAGAAAAACAGTTGCTATAAAAGTGCCACCTTTATAAGCAACAGACCAGCTACTATATATTTGATTTCCACGAGGTTACCTCCGATTTTACTATAGCTAACTTCAATGTTGGGTCGGCCATTTTAAAGCCAATGCGTTTATCTAATGATATATATTAGGTATCCAATTCTGTGCCTTTTTGGACACATTTTTGAAAATCTATATAAAATCGGTAAGAATGGACTGTTTTTGGCCGCACAATATCTGCTCTATGCATTCGGCGGTATAGCCGAAGGGCAAGAGCAGGCTTTCCGTTGCCTTTATAAGGCGGCTCCTGTAGAACTCGGAATCATAGCTGTCCTCCTCCTCAAAGTCCTCTGCTATGCTCACCTTCTCAAAGTATCTTCTGGATCTCTGGTCGGTCACTATATAGCGAACAACCTGCCCCGGGAAAAGCTCAACTCCCTCCCTCCTCAGATGCTTCAACGCTGCATTGACAAAGTTGTTGACCCTGTAGTCTCCGAGGCTCTTCGTAACAAACACAGAAAAGATCAGGTCCTCTGGATTAACTCCCTTATTGCGCAGATTTTCAATATATCTTCTCAGGATATTGAAGGTCTCACCGAGACTATCGTGGAACTCCATGATGTTTTGTGAGCGGGAAAAGACCTCAAGCACGTCTTTTTGATAGGCCCATATGATTCCGGGTATGTTGTGCATCCTCATCTCTATCCCCCTCACCTTTAGAGAGCCGTCCTCTAAGAGACCGTAGTAACGGTTCGGTGCCCCAACCTCTGTTGATTTGTTTGGGAGAAAGACAATCCACCTGTAGCGCCCCTCCAGATTAATATCAATACCAATCTCCCCGGAGATAAGCTCGCATAGATCCTCCAGATCACTGACTCTTGCCTCTCTTTTTACCCATAGAGAGTCCACGAGCCCGTGGATAACCTCGAAGTCGAAGTACTCCGCAACCTCCTTTGCCTTCAGCAAGAGCTCCCTGCCGTAGGCGCATATAGCCTCGTGACCCTCGATTCTTCCGAAACGGGCGTTGCGATAACCTTGATAACCGAACGACGTTATGAGTAGCCACTTCAAAATGGACTGTCTCTCTCCGTAGAGCTCTGCAGCATCCCCCTGTGATGTCCTCATCAGCCTCTTGTAGGCGAATCTCCGCTCTATCACAGGTTTAAGCACCTCGGGCACGAGGCCGATTCTTTTCTCGCAGATGTTGTAATCTAAAACAGGGACCCTATGCTCAGAGTCTCTGCAGCATCTGCAGAGAACCGTCTCTGGAGAGATGTTGTATCTTACCATGATATTTGGGTACATGGATGCAAAGTCGAGCTCCGCCACATCCTCATATATGCCTACCCTGGAGTCGAAGATGTAGCCTCCGCGGTCTGAGTGGAGCAGCATCCAGGCTGTCTTAAAGTATTCGGGGTTCTGCCGCTTCCAGGGGACAAGGATGCCCTTCTCATATGCATGACGCAGCTGCATGGTTGTGATTGCATTTCCAGGACTCATCTGGGAAAGAGCCTGAAGCGGTATTCCTGAGAACCTTGATAGGTCTATCAAGCCGTGGACCCCACTTTCACGATAGAGGAAGGAACCCCGATCCAAAAGGATTCTTCCGCTCAGAGCATAGAAGGGAGGCTTGAATACTACCCGGCCGTAGCTGAAATATGTCCTGCCCTCCCTTTTTCTTAACTGCCTCCTCCTGTCTCTACCCAGGTGCAGTCCATCTTCGAATCCCCCTGCCTCGGCCCTGTGGAGTAGATAGGAGACTGAGTCTGTTGTCTCGCCCCTTGTGTAAACCACATCTGGGTCCAGCTGCCTCAACTCTGTAACCAGGCTTTCCAAGACTTCTGTCTCCTCTCCGTTGAATATGCGGCTGTCATTTCCAGAAGAATGAAGAGATATGCCCTGAATTGGATCGCTGGGTTTTGCAATCTTTCCACGCCTCTCCACCCTGATCTCGATCTCCGCCTCCCTGAGCTCTGGAGGATTGTATAAAAGATCTGCTGGATCCTCCATTGCAGTGTACTTCAAAACAGATGCTCTCTCTATTCTGGTGTGGAGCATAGGCGAAATCTTTTTCTCCACAAGATAGCGCAGAGCCAGGCTTATGTCCACGTTGTAGAGATGGTATCTTGACAGCTCTCCCCTTTGAAGGATGTTCTCTGCGAGCCGGGTCATCTCTAGGTAGTCTTTGAACTCAATCTTCAGTAGATTCTTCAGACGCGTACCGTCTATCAACTCCTTTTCACAGCCGCAGACAATCCTGGAGGGGGAGGAGGAAAAAGAAAGCTCTTCCAAAAGTCTGTTAAGCTCGTCCTCTTCTCCACCCACGTAAAAACTTGGTACAAATCGGTCGGTCAGCTTAGCTACTCTTCCATTCTCCCTCTTGACCCAGACCACTATCTCATTTCTGTAATAGTCAGGATAGAGATCGAGTATCCATCCCCTCATCTTTCCTTGAAACCTTCAAGTTCTCTTCTCAGCTCTGCAATCTCCTTGCTGAGCTCTAGGAGCATGCTAAGGGTCATGGTCTCGAATGGATTTGTGACGATCTGATATCCTGAGGCAAAGCTGTGGGCTCTGGCGTGCTTAATCAGCTTATCAAAAACTTCCTGGTCCTTTTTTCTCAAGGCCCTCCTGTAGTCTTTCCACCTCATTATCTCCTCTTCCAGAAGCATCCTGTATGTTGGAAGCGTTCTACCCACTCAACATGCCTCCAGGTAATCTTCAAGCCGGGTCTGAGAACTGGCTGACAAAAGAATCTCCATATCCTTCGACTGTTTTTCGGGATATTTTTCCAGCTCTATCTCCATCCTCTGTCCGTCAAGACATAGGATATTGAAAACAGCATCCGCAACATCGACCAGCTTGGATAGGCCTTTCAGTCTTCCAGTATCATGAGCCAAAACAAGAGGGTAATGGGCCCCCGCAAATTTTTCAAAATCCCTGACAAATCTTTTCAGGATAGTCTCGCCATCCTTTTCTGAGACATCATCACTGTAAAAGAGGCTTAAAGGTCTGGAAAATATGACCATCGCCGGCTCAAGCCTCAGGGCGCCTGCCAGGTCTTCCTGCAAGAGAGTATTGAGCTGATAAGCTGTGAAGGGTCTAGATATCAACACGCTCTGAAGGATCATCTTATCCTCGAGTCCCGCCGTCCTGCATATCCTAGATATCAGATATGGGTCGAAAGAGTTGCCGCAGTCCACGAAGATACATCTTCTACCGGTCTGAGATGTATTCATTACCATGGAGGAGTACAGAAATAAATCGACGGCGTTCCCAGCTCCCTTTATGAGATATATCCAGCCGTCCTTCAGACCCCAGGGCTCTGCATCCAATCGATGGGATCCTATGGAGATCTGACTGCCTTGTAATAGATTCTCCTTGGATATCCCTGTTTCCACTGCCTGCAATTTCAAACCACCGCCGCAACACGAACTGCTCGCAGAGAGCCTGTGCACTCTGCGAGAGGCATTGAAATCCGATGACCAATGACAACTTATATATACTAATATATAACATTTGTCCTATATAAAAAATTTTTAGTTAACTTATGTAAAAAGAGTTGTCTCCAATGGAAGGACTGAGTGAAACAGAAAAGAAGATTTTAAACTGTCTGATTCGAGATTCGAGCAAGACCTTTGCCGACATAGCAAAAGAGCTCGATCTTAGCAGGCAGGCGGTGGCCTACAATGTCTCTGCCCTTAGAAAAAAGGGTGTGATAAAGCGTTTCACCGTTGACATCGACCACGGGAGGCTCGGGATAGGTCTTCCCGTCCTTGTGTTTGTGAAGATGAGACATGCAGACATAGATAGATTCAAAAAGATCGTCAGTATCCCGGCACTCAAGGATAAAAACGAGGTCGAGGAGGTGTTCACCCTTTCAGGCGAGTATGCTCTGGGCGTTTTCGGCTGGTGGAGAAATAAGGAGGAATATGGACTCTGGAAGACCGAGCTCATATCGCAGCTTGAAGAAGCGGGCGGCAAGGGTGCGGACCTCCTATATGAACTCGTTGAATTTGTTATCTGGGATTTCTACAAACACAGAGGCGTCTTTGAAGTACCCCCACATATTAGAGAGTATCTTAAAAAGTAAATATATCGATAAAATTTTGAACCCTTTTCTGAAGCTATCGTAGGGTTTGAGGACATATCTGTGAAGATTTACTATTTATATCCCTATAGTAACAATGTTATATATGAAGAGGTCAGCTGCAGCTCTGCTTCTTTTACTTCTATTTACGGGCTGTGTAGAGGTGGGCGTGGATACCGACAAAGACTTCTATGCACTTAATAAAAAAACAGCCGTGGAGATTACAAGCACCTTAACGGGTTACTGGTACAGCAGTTCGGGTTTCGTGGAGATAGTGATCTATAAGCTCCCTGAATGGGAGATCGTTGATAGAGTCTATGGCCCGGAATTTATTCAGATAGCTGTAGGTGAGAACTTTATTACTAAATCCACCTGGGATGCCAGTGAACAATCCGAGGGACTGTATCTTGCGGCTATAAACTGGGTTCATAGTGATATACAGAGCTGGGGGGATCTCGGACCATTTTCATGTGTTGACCTGTTTCTTCTAGGTCCCAGTCATCTGAGTGGAGATGCAAAGAAGGCTTTGAAGGCCATTGAGCAGAGTGAGCGGATGGCTGCTGAGGCTGAGAATATCTACAGGCTTTTAGAATATGGGGTAAATAAGGGCCTTATAAATTCGGGCGATGAGGTTGATCTCTCCAAATATGGACAGGGAACGAAGACTGTGGGCTGGGTGTTTGATGTCCTCTCCCCTTATAACGGCTTCATATATTCCCAGAAGGAGGAAATAGTGTCTGCCGAGTACAGTTTTATAGTGGGAGACTATGAGAACACATTTAGGAGCGCGAAGGGGATAAAAGACAATCTTATTTTCTCAAAGCAGATTCTCATGGAAACCATTGAACAGCAGGATATTGGGAAAGGTGAGATAAAAAATATCCTCAACCTTTAACCCAAGCATTTCCTGCTAGAATATTATTTCTGATAAATATTTATTGTATAAATTTACATTATCTTGTGTTAAGGCGGGGGCACACCACTTTTCCCAACATACCTCTTTACTACTCCTCTCCCCGCCCTTAACGCTCTAAATAGCCCTATTTACTTTTCTTTCATGGGATATAGGTAATCCCTGTCAAATCCCATAGTTCGGGGGCGACATAGGTAATTATTCCTGCAATAACTCCAATAACAATTAGCAGCAGGATTACTGAGGAGATGAGGCCAAGGCCCAAGCCGAGCCCTTGTTTAAAGCTTTTCCAGAAAGTTGATGGAGCCGATGAAATCGATTGGGACTCTCTCATCTCTTCTTTCTCCTCGAAAACGTCGAGTTCTTCCAGATCATCGGCTTCTTCCAATCTACAACACCTCTAATTTTTCATTTTGACTTCTGGTGCATATATAAACCCTGTTAAAGACTAATCAGAATTAGAGATTTTTTTTCCGTTGAAAAAAATCGGGACTTTCTTTCAGGCGGGTTTCTTTCTTCTTTTAAGAATTTTTGTGGACCAAAACTTTTGCGAGCAATAGCCAATATAGCGCATTGCGAGGAAAAGGGTTGGAATGGGGTCGCTGAGATTTGAACTCAGGTCCATGCGTCCCGAACGCACGAGGATAGACCAGGCTACCCCACGACCCCTTGGATAGCTGTTTTGATAAAATTGGGTGGGCATAAAAAACTTCTTTTCGACTATTGTCGAAATGTAGTTCAACTTAAAACGAAAGAATTATATATTAGATATATTTCTATGGAGGTCGAGGTAGAGCTAATTTGGACATTGTAGATGAGCTTTCCAATCGGATTGCAGGTGAGATCACTCTCTCTGATACACCCTCGAAAACTCTAAAAAAATGGAGGGAGCTTTTTGGCCTTACCCAGTCGGAGCTTGCCAGGTACATAAATACGTCTCCCTCAGTTGTCAGCGACTACGAGTCTGGAAGGAGGAACTCACCTGGAACTAGAATGGTTAAAAAGTTTGTGGAGGCTGTTATCTCGGCAGACTCTGAAAAGGGACACCCTGTTGCAAAGGCCTATGAAAAATCAAACCTCTTTTATGAAAGGGCGGATGTGATAATAGATATCAGAGACTTTGCCTCCCCCGTATCAGCAGGCCGGCTTTGTGAAGCTGTAAAGGGGAGATTTGTTTTCGGGAGAGAGTACTCGGATGTTTCTGTCTATGGATACACCGTTGTTGACAGCATTAAGGCTATTCTTGAGTTTTCTTCCGAGGAGTTTATGAAACTCTATGGAACCACATCCCAGCGTGCGCTTGTTTTTACAAAGGTCTCATATGGTAGGAGTCCGCTAATCGCTGTAAGGGTGTCTAGCCTGAAGCCGAAGGTAGTTGTTATGCACGGGGTAAAGGAGATCGACGTCCTTGGTCTTAAGATCGCTCAGAAGGAGAGGATTCCAATTATCCTTTGCGAACCTAGGATGAGAGTGGAGGAGATGCTGAAATCGCTCAGAAGGTGTGTAGAATGAAGGTCGGTATAGTGGGTTATGGTGTCTATATTCCAAGGCTGAGGATCAAGGTTGAGGATATTGCAAAGGTCTGGGGTAAAAAGGCCTCTGGCATAAAGAAGGGTTTGCAGATTAGTGAGAAGTCTGTGGCTGACATCGATGAGGATACGTCCACAATCGCGGTTGAGGCCGCAAGGAACGCCCTCCATATGTCAGAGATAGATCCTGTTGAAATTGGAGCTGTATATGTGGGATCTGAAAGTCATCCATATGCCGTTAAGCCGACAGCCACCATCGTTGCCGAGGCTATTGGGGCCACACCTGTTGCCACAGCGGCGGACTATGAATTTGCCTGCAAGGCAGGGACCGCTGGGATCCAGACATGTATGGGTCTGGTCGGCTCTGGGATGGTTGATTATGGTCTAGCGGTTGGAGCTGATACTGCCCAGGGAGCTCCGGGTGATGCTCTTGAGTACACTGCAGCCTCAGGAGGAGCGGCCTATATAGTTGGAAAAGAGGATCTTCTTGCAGAGATCGAGGGGACCTACTCAATCACGACAGATACTCCTGATTTCTGGAGAAGGGAGGGAGAGGACTATCCAAGACACGGCGGCAGGTTCACTGGCTCACCTGCCTATTTCAAACATGTTTACAGTGCAACCCATGGACTCATGGAGAAGATGGATTTATCTCCAAAAGACTTTAACTATGCAGTCTTTCACCAGCCCAACGGAAAGTTTCCCAGAAACGCTGCAAGGGACCTGGGATTTTCTGGTGAACAGATAAGGGATGGTTTACTCGTCGACAGAATCGGTAACACCTATTCGGGCTCATCTCTTCTCGGCCTTGCAAGGATTCTTGATATTGCACAGCCCGAGGAGAGGATACTCATCACTGCTTTTGGATCTGGAGCTGGAAGCGACTCTTTCAGCATTAAAGTGACTGATGGAATAGAAAAAAAGCGCGGCAAATCTCCAGATGTAGAGTCATATATAAATGAAAAGAGATACGTCGACTACGGGACCTATGTTAAGCTGAGAAGGAAGATAAGGGTGTTGGATTGAAAGTTGCTGTTATAGGCGTGGGGCTCACAAAGTTCGGAGAGCTTTGGGACCATTCATTTACCGATCTTTTTGTAGAGGCAGGATCTAATGCCATAGTTGATGCTGGTATCGACGGCAGGGATATTGACGCCATATATGTTGGGAACATGTCGGGAGGGCGATTTGTGGAACAGGAGCATATAGCCTCCCTGATTGCTGACCATGCCGGGCTTAACCCCATACCGGCGACGAGAACAGAGGCCGCCTGCGCATCGGGCGGTCTTGCGGTAAGGCAGGGGATTATGGCTGTCGCCTCAGGACTGAACGACGTCGTGGTGGTTGGCGGGGCTGAGAAGATGACAGACATCACGAATGAGAAGGTAACTCAGACCCTGGTTACCGCCGCAGACCAGGAGTGGGAGGCCTTCCTCGG
>JABAOD010047267.1_pt1 | contig 11777 bp, 14 predicted proteins | sample 7062151 | NCBI WGS metagenome assembly JABAOD01 (sample SAMN14538626, study PRJNA623070) | marine sediment metagenome | biome: marine biome [ENVO:00000428]; feature: marine pelagic biome [ENVO:01000023]; material: deep marine sediment [ENVO:00002113] | place: India: Gulf of Khambhat ...
AACGGCCCGGTAGGAGTCACCTGCGCGCAAGCTGTGCCGGTCCACCGTGATTCGCGAGTATTCCGCGCCAGGCACCGGCAGAGACACCCCGACCGTCGCCTCGGCGAGCCCGTAAACCGGGTACATCGCCGTGCGCTTCAGGCCGTGCGGTGCCAGCGCGTCAAGAAACTCCTCGCAGAGATCCCAGGATATCGGCTCGGCGCCATTCAGGATCAGCTTGACCGATGACAGGTCNNCTTGCGCTGAAACAGCTTCAGAAAGTGCTTGTAGCCGAAGTTCGGCGAACACAGCTGCGTGGCCTTCAATTCGCTGGCTTTGCTCATCCACAACAGCGGCCGCCGGACAAAGAGATTGATATCCATCACCGCATGGTTCATACCAGCGCCCAGTACACTGAGGTGATAGCCGATGAGTCCCATGTCATGGGTCAACGGCATCCAGCTCAGGCTATGGTCGTCCTCGTTCCAGCGCGTCGCCTCCACGATGGCACGGATATTGATACACAGGTTGCGGTGGGTCAGCACGACACCTTTGGGATCGCTGGTTGAGCCCGACGAGTACTGGATGAACGCAACATCACCAGGTTCCGCGGCAAACACCTCTCCATGCGCCGTCGGCTCCACGTCGCTCATTAATGCGGTGCGGCTATTCAGCAGTTGCGTGATGCCATCGAATCCTTGTTGTTTCGAAAACTCCAGGAGCCGTTCGAGCAAAGCCGCTTCGGTAAACAGCGTTGCTCTCTCGAGCTGCGACACGATACGAAACAACTTGAGGCGATGTTCGTCGCTGATGCCAACCGCCACCGGGACCGGCACGATGCCGCCCAGCACGGCCGCCCAGAACGCCACGACGAAACTCTCGTTGGACTTGCTGAATATGATCAGCTCGTCGCCGGGCCGCATACCGCGCGCCTGCAGGGATCCGAGCAGCGCGTGGGCGCGATCCCACAGCTCCGAGAAAGAGACGATAGTCTCGTCGTCCTGGCCGTCGATGAAGCGGATAACGCGGTCCATGCCATGGACACTGCGAAACAGATCAACCAGTGTGTTGTAGAGCTCCATCGGCGGTCTATCGTTCCTCCGGCTGCAAGAAGATATCTCTCGACGAACGCAGGTTGATCCCGAGTTCCAGGCCGGGTTCCTTTTTGTCCAATAACCGCAGGCGAAAGCGCGGCAGCAACAAGCCCAGGTGTACCTTCATCTCCAGGAAAGAAAAGTACTCTCCGAGGCACCGCCTCGGCCCGAGCGAAAATGGGAAATAGGGCCGGTCTTTTTTCGGCTGATCGGTCGGGACAAAGCGATCGGGATCGAAGCTTTCGGGGTCTGTCCAATAGTGGGACGTACGATGCAGGATGAAGGGCGAAAGGTAGATGTCGGTGCCGGGCGGGACATCATAATCGGCGAGTTCATCATCGACCTGTGAGCGCCGCGTAAACAGCCAGACCGGTGGATACAGGCGCAGCGTCTCCTCGAGCGCCTGTTGCGTGTAGTGCATCCTGTTGACGGATTCGGCGCTGACGGCGGATACGCCGGGCAGGATTCGGCGCGCTTCGTCGACGAGTCGTGATTCTGTGTCCGGGTGCTTTGCAATCAGGTACCAGACCCAGTTCAAGGTATTCGCCGAGGTTTCGAATCCTGCGACGATCAGCGTCATGAGCTCATCCAGCAGCTCGGCGTTGGTGAACGGCTTGCCTTGCTTGTCGGCTGCCTCGAGATACATGGACAGAAAGTCGAAACGGCTCGTCCCTGCCCGCCCCCTCCTCTCTTCGACAATGCTCATCAGCAGGTCACGCAGTTGCCGGACCTTCATGACGACAGCGAGATCCCGCGTAGAGTCGCGACTGAGGAATGCAAAAGGGTTATCGCCCTCGGCCAGGATGCGACCGAGGTAATCATCACCGAAGGTGCTGATCAATATCAGCTCGAGCGCAAAATCGGATGTCTCCTCGGTAATGTTGAGCTTCTCGCCACGGGCACAAAGCTCGGCCCAGTGAGCGGCACGCCGATCGCAACAAGCGACCATCACGGGCATCAGGCCGTGAACGTTTTGGCGGCTGAATGCGGGCTGGATCATCGTGCGAGAGCGTCTCCAGATATCGCCATCGCTAACGATGAGGCCGTTCCCGAGCAGCATCTTGACGCGCTCGAAGCCGGGACCTTTATGGTATTTGCTGTGGTGACGCACCAGGATTCGACGTACCTCGTCGGCATCGTTGACGAAACAGGCAAGACGCCCGTTCGGCTTGGTGAGGCTCACCATGTCGCCATACTCGCGCTGCAGGCCCTGAAGCGTCGCGAGCGTCTCGGGATCGACGCCAAGCGCAATGGGTCTGTCAGGACCGGGTGGCCGCCTGTATGCGAGCTGCGCGTCTGTCATGTGTCGATGGGAGGATTTGGAACGAACGTATCAGTGCAGGCGCAATATTACATTGACCGGCGCGGAACCGATACTGCAAACTCCGCCCGACAATCCCGGGGTCCCGTATTGAGCAACCAGCCTACCAAGAACTTCGACTCGGTCGAGGCACGGCGAAGCAAATGGACGCGTCGTCGTATGACGATATGGCGTCGTGTTTACTATTTCCTGGGCATGCCAGTGCTGCGTGCACTAACCCGCTCGCTTACCGCAACCTACCGGGTCGAGAAGACGATCGGTGCCGAGCGAATCGAGCCATTTATCACGAGCGGGCGTGTGTGTGCGCCCTGTTATTGGCATCAGCATCATGTGATTGGCTCTTCACTGATCCGCTCCTGGGTGCGTCGCGGCTTCAAGGCCTGCTTCCTCGTCTCTGCATCCGTGGATGGCGAGGTGCCTGAGAGGATCGCCAGGGCTTGGGGGGCAGAAGTCATCCGCGGCTCCGCGAATCAGAGCGGCGCGCTGGCACTCAGGGACATGCAGCGCATGATGAAGAGGGGCTACTCGATCATTACGACTGCCGACGGACCGCGCGGACCGAAGTACGAGTTCAAGATGGGCGCAATACTGATGGCACGCATCGCTGGCGTACCGATTATCCCCGTGGCCTGCGCGGCGGACCGAGCCTGGTACCTGAATCGTTGGGACGAACCTCATGGTGCCGAAACCTTTCTCGCGAATCGCGCTCGCGATTGGAGATCCGCACCCTATCCAGAAGGATGTGCCGCTGGATAAGCTCGAACCGCACCGACTCGCCGTTCAGGAATCAGTCATGTCTCTGATGCGACAATGCGAACAGGCGTTGCAGGAGACCCAGCGATGAAAGCCAGTAACACCACCGGAATACGGACCTGCTTCGGGTTTGCGTCAGCCCTGCTGGCGACGCTCTTTCTTGCCGGCACCGTGCAGGCATCCGGTGGTCTGACGCCCCACGTTGCCGAGTACAACGTCAAGATGAGCGTGGTTAGCGGCAGGCTTCGAACCGAGCTCAAAGCAACCGGGGCCGGATACAGCGCGGAGCATTCAATCAACGCGACCGGGATGTCGCGGCTGATTGCGCGCGGAGAGATCACGGAGGTGTCGGAATTCAGTGACGGGCCCGATGGTCTGTATCCGCTTGCCTATCGTTCCATTGACACCCTGTCCCGTGACAAAGGGCGTGCGGATATCCGGTTCGACTGGGGAGGCATGCAGGCTACGGGTACGGTTAACGGCCAGGACTATGAGGTGACGCTCGAAGGGTTGTTGCATGATCGCGTGTCGATCCAGTACGAGCTCATGCACGACCTTCTGGACGGCGAGCCCAGCGATCAATATCGAATGTTCGAGATCGACGAGCAGAAGATCATCAACATTCGATCCCTCGGGACACAGAAAGTGGAAGTCCCCGCCGGCAGTTTCGAAGCCGTAGGCATTCAGCACCAGGCAGAACACTCATCTCGGATTACGACGCTGTGGTGCGTCAAGGAGCTCGGTTACCTCCCGGTGATCATCGAGCAGCATCGCAAGGGCAAACTGCGAGTCCGGGCCAAGCTTCGTAGCTACACGCCGGCTGACTAAGCAGGATCGAATCGCTGTACCGCCGAGTACAGCTGTTTGTCTCGCCTGACTATCGATATTTCACGCACGAGGACCTTTGCGTTCTCTGACAGTCGCCATGATTCCGTCAGGATCGCACCGTCATCATCGAGCGTCCGGGCGACATAACTGTCGCCCTGCCAGCCCGATACGCGCTGTGCCTCGATCGGACCCACTGAAATCAAGCGGTCCTCGCCGAAAGTGTATTCCTCGACAACGGAGCGATCGAAACTGATAAAGAGACCGGCTGCCGTCTGCGTGATATTGAGCGATTCGCCGTATTCGACAAAGACGCTGACCGCCGACCGCGATGAGCCACGAGACGAGCGCGGTTCCGAACTACCACGGGAATTCCTGGGCGGTATGCGTATTGCGGACTCCTCGTGCTCCGCACGGTACGGCCTCGATCCGGGATCAATACGGAGCCGCCATTTCCCGGAGAGATCGACACCCCCTGGCACAGCGGCGCTCATTGGGAGTAGCGATGGCGACGCTGCGCAGGCAACGACGATCATCCAGACAGTCGGCAACAGCCCCGAAAAGTTGAATGATTTCGTTAGATTCATGTCAACCTGATTGCATGAGAATGCGTTAAATCCGATGACACACCCAATCGAGGTGTCGTAGTCTTGTCCAAGGAGAATAGCAGATGGATAAACTTCGCCTGACCGTACTGGCGTCAGGACTGGCCCTGGCCCTTCCCGTTTCGGGGTATGCGCAATCCGCCGCTGATGTCGAGTCACTGAGCCCCGAAGATCGTCGCGCCTACCTGGAGAGCCTGTCGCCGGATGAACGAGACGCGATGCGGCAGAAATGGCGCGACGAGCGGGCGGCGATGAGCGAGGAGCAGCGAGCCCTGTTGCGCACAGAGCGGCGCGCACGATGGGAGTCGATGCCGGATGAAGAGAAAGCCGCCGCTCGCGCCAGACGAGAAGAGCATCGAGCGCAGCGACGCGCAGCATGGGAGGCGATGTCGGATGAGGAGAAAGCCGCCGCTCGTGAAAGACGCGAGCAGCATCGGGCCGAGCGGCGTGCGAAATGGGACTCGATGTCCGAAGAAGAACGCGCCGCGGCTCGCGAAAAGATGCGCCAGCGAAAACGCGGCGAGCAACAGCGCCACGAGGGCAAGGCTCCGACGACTCCCGAATAGTCTTCAGGGCGATGCCGGCCTGGGATTGAATCGGTCCCGCTCGGCTGCGTGCAGCTTCAGATCCAGAGCGATTTTCGCGGCGATTAGCACCGCCAGCATGCTCACGGGGCTTCCCAGCCACTGAATCAGGGCCGCCCCGAAGATGATCGCCACGTGCAGGACGACGATGCGGCCGTATGGCCGCTGCATGAGGTCACGCGGGCTGGTTCGGCGATACTCACCCGAGGCGATGAAGTTGCTGAAGTAGGAGAAGAGGTGGCTCGCGAAGATACTCGCGATAGCGATCCAGATTGGCGATCGCCAGGCTTCGCCCGACGGATCACCGAGAAAATACTGCCATGCGTTGGCCGCGCCGAAGGACTCACTGAACAGGGCCGTGACCGCGGCGAGGTGTCCGAAACAGAAAATCCCGTAGTGAATGACGAAGAACGGTGTCAGGAACCACTTCATTTCGCCGCGGCACACCGCCATTCGCAAAACATTGATCAGGCCGATTACGACATTCTCGACCCAATACAGCATCAGGATGTCGAATACTCGCCAGCCAAACAGCAGTACGCCAAACAGCGGTACCAGGTTTGCCAGGACGAGGATTACTGACGACGGACGAAAAGCCACGACCCGAGAATGCCATGTGCGCCACGGGTCACTCGCATCCTGGACGCAGAGTCAATCACCATCAGGGCCGAACCCGGTACCGGCCCCGTTCAGCCATCGGACAGCACGGCGTCCGCCTCGATCTCAACCAGCATATCCGGATCGATGAGCTTCGATACTTCCACCATCGACGTCGCGGGGGATACGGCACCGAATGCTTCTCGATGCGCATTCGCGATGGCCTCCCACTGCGAAATGTCGGTTACAAACATGCGGGTCCGTACGACGTCCTCGAGACTGGCGCCTGCCTCCGCCAACGCCGCGGCGATTATCTCGATACAGCGGCGGGCTTGCGCGTAGGGGTCGCCAACACCAATCACCTGCCCGTCCGTGCCGACAGGCGCCGTGCCGGATACCATGATGTGCTTGCCGACGCGCACAGCCCTGCAGTAACCGGCGACCGATTCCCAGGGTGCGCCTGAGTAAACGTTCTTCCGGGCGGCCATTCCTCGTTCCCCTCTTGACATAAATTACATTAAAAAAGGTCTATAACTATATAATTAAAAAGCTTTTATACTAAAAGCCTCGCTCGCCGGGACTCGCAGCAACCAGAGCACCGATACGGCCAGGTAAACTGCCGCGACCGCCCATGCCGCCACGTGGTGATCGAATCCGGGAATGCTCGCCGACAGCAGCATCAGGAGCAGCGGCACGCCGACGAGTAAACGCAACAACTCCACCCGGCGCGCATACGCGCGTCCGTCGTTCAACAGGCCGATCGTATACAGCTGAAGCCAGAGAAGGACGCAGGGAATGAGGACGGCAGCCGCTCCGTGTCGCAGGTAGAGCTCCGCGACGACAAGCGCGCCGATAATGCCGACAATGAACTGCATCATCACGTAGTGCTTCAGCACCCGCGGCGTCCGCGGATCGTACTTTTGAAACTGCCCCAGGTCCGTCCGTTTCTTCGGATAGCGGGCCTCGACATCGGCCGGACGCCAGCCGGTGCGGCGAAACCACACGGCGAGTTTGTCAACCCAGCGTCGCGTCTTGCGAGCATCGAACAGCAGGTAGTCGTAAACCTGCAGGTTCGCCCAGAAGGGGTTCAGGTTGGCCAGGGGCTTGCGAACGCCGAAAACCACCGGTTCTTGCTCCGATTCGTCTTCGAAAGTGCCGAAGAAGCGGTCCCAGAGAATGAAGATACCGCCGTAGTTCTTGTCGATGTAGCGCTCATTCNNTAGATCAGGTTGACGGCGTTGACCGTGAGCAGCACTTCGAGCGGGAAGCCGATCACGAACAGCGGCAGGTAGAAGATCCAGCCGAACAGGAAGCCGGTGCTGGTCTGCCGCAGCGCCGTCGACAGATTGTAATCCTCGCTTTGGTGGTGCACGGCGTGTGCCGCCCAAAGTATCGATATTTCATGGCTGAATCGATGAAACCAGTAATAGCAGAAATCCCAGGCCACAGCCGCGACGACCCACAGCGCCAGGCCCCGAGGCGACAGGTCGAACCATTCCAGCGGCATGTCGATGATCGCAAAATTACGCAAGACGAAACCCCATGCGATCAGCGGCAGGAACTTCGTGAAGTAGCCGATTGTCGTGCTGAGTATGCCTGCGCTCAGACTGTTGATGGCGTCGTTACTGCGGTAGAAATGACTGCCCTTGCGCCAGTCTACGATGATTTCGATGACCAGCGCGAGCAGGAAGAACGGAACGGCGATGGCGATGAGGTCCATGCGTCAAGTTTACGGTAAGCTGCATCACGAAAGTAACCGGAAGCCGGCATGATCGATGCGATCGAACTAAAGCTGCTGAAAGACGCTCTGACCCGGCTGGCCGAAGGCTATGCCGACCTGCCGGATTTTCAGCCGCAATTTGACGTCACCGGCGCCGCGGACGTGCTCCGGGATGTGGCTCTCCGCATGCACGACAACTACCCCTATTACCACGCGCAGTACGCCGGCCAGATGCTGAAACCACCCCACCCGGTTGCGCGAATTGCCTATGCGATGAGCCTCTGGGTGAACCCCAACAACCATGCGCTGGACGGCGGACGCGCGAGCTCCGCAATGGAAATGGAGTGCGTCACCGAGCTGGGTCGGATGTACGGCTGGGAGAGGCCGCTTGGCCACCTGACCGGCGGCGGCACGATGGCGAATCTCGAGGCGCTGTGGGTCGCAGGCCGCCTGCATCCGGGGCGCAATATCGTCGCGTCAACGCAGGCACACTATACGCACAGCCGCATCACGGACGTTCTCGGACTGCCGTTCGAGGGGGTGCCGGTGAGCGAGGACGGCCGTATGGATATCGACGCCCTCGAGGCCCTGCTCAAGAAAGGTGACGTCGGAACCGTGGTGGTTACGATGGGCAACACGGGGCTCGGCGCGGTAGACCCGCTGCCGGCGATCGTCGATCTGCAACGCGACTACGAGTTCAGGATTCATGCGGATGCTGCATACGGGGGTTATTTTGTCCTCGCAAGCGAGCTGCGGGAGGAAACGCGCGCGGCTTACGAGCAGCTTGCGGGGGTCGACTCGATCGTCGTCGACCCGCACAAACACGGCCTGCAACCGTACGGCTGCGGCTCCGTGCTGTTCAAGGATCCGTCGGTCGGAAAACTGTACAAACATGACTCCCCATTCACCTATTTCAGCTCGGCCGAACTGCACCTCGGAGAGATCAGCCTCGAATGCTCGCGGCCGGGCGCCTCTGCGGTCGCGCTGTGGGCCACGCAGCAGCTGCTGCCGCTGATACCGGACGGTGAATTTGCCGCAATGCTGGATGACTGCCTGAAGGCGGCCAGGCAATTCTGGTCGCGTCTGCGGGACAGCATTGACTTCGTACCGCTGATGCAGCCGGAACTCGACATTGTGGTCTACGCGGCGACTGCCCCGGACAGCAACAGCGCGAGTAAACGAGCACACCGGGTTTTCGAGGCCGCGGCGAATCATGATCTGCATCTCGCGCTCATCGAGCTTCCGGCAAAACTCGTGCAAGCCTATGCGCCGGAAATCCGCGTGGATTCGCCGACGACGACCTGTATCAGGTCCGTCCTGATGAAGCCCGAACACCTGCGCTGGCTCGATACGATCGTGGAGCTCCTGGAGGCCAGCGCCCGCGCTAGCCGGTAACGGCTCGTCGTGACGGGTTGGCGTCAGGGCAGCGCGGCCGTTCCCCCGGTCCAACCAGGTTTACGCAGGGTCCATTGTCGAGAACTGCGCGTCTATTCGGGGACGCAGGCCTCGAATCGTCGCTAGCCGTTCTGCAGCTGCAGCACCGCTCGCATCAGAACGATCCCGATGTAGAAGCAGGCGAATCCGCCGACCAGCGTGCTTACCAGGTACGAGAATGAATAGAAAAGCTCGTCCTTCTGAATCATCGTGTTGAGTTCCAGAACCAGCGATGAGAGCGTCGTAAAACTGCCGCAGAAACCCACGGCGAACAACAGTCGATACTGGTCGGGGATGATGCCGGCATCGTTAAACCAGTCGGTATGCGCGATCAGTTGCGCGAGCAGGCCCATGACGAAGCACCCGATCAAATTCGCGCTCAGGGTGCCCCAGGGGAACTCGACGTCGCGCTGCAGGAAGACGTTCAGCGCGAACCGCGCGATGGCGCCGAGCGCGCCGCCAAGCGCGACGAACAGGTACGAGTAAAGAACGATGTGCATCAGCAGCGCGCGGTCAACGTTGCCAGCGTGTCGCGGTACTCCTGCTCCAGGCGCGTTACAAGTTCGCCGGCGGGTAGGATGTCATCGATAGTGCCAACGCCCTGCCCCGCTCCCCAGATGTCCTTCCACGCCTTGGCTTCGATATCGGCACCATGGCTGAAGTCCATGTCGTGCTTGTGGCCCTCCGGGAGATTGTAGGGATCAAGGCCGGCGTTGGCGATGCTGCCCCGGAGATAACTGCCGTGTACGCCGGTGAACAGCGAAGTATAGACAATGTCCTCCGCGTGGCTGTCGACAATCATCTTCTTGTACGTTGGAACCGCCCTGGCTTCGTTGGTCGCGATGAAACGGGTGCCACTGTAGGCCAGGTCCGCGCCCATCGCCAGCGCCGCCACGATGTCGTTGCCCTTCGTTATGCAGCCGGACAAAATGAGCGTGCCGGCAAACTCTCGACGAATCTCCTTGATCAGTGCGAACGGGCTGAGCGAGCCCGCGTGTCCACCGGCGCCGGCGCAGACGGCGATGATGCCGTCGACGCCCTGCTCGATCGCCTTACGGGCATGCCGCAGGCTTATGACATCGTGGAACACCAGGCCACCGTAGCCGTGCACGGCAGTCACGATTTCTTCCGGGGGCCGAAGACTCGTGATAATGATGGGCACTTCGTGTCTGACGCAAGTCTCGACGTCGTTGAAGAGACGCGGATTGCTCGCATGCGCAATCTGATTGACCGCGAAGGGTGCGACCGCCTGATCCGGATGATCCTGTTGGTATTCTGCCAGCTCGTCCTTGATCTGTTTCAACCAGTCGTCCAGCGCCGACTTCGGCCGCGCGTTCAGCGCGGGAAAGGACCCGATAATGCCGGCCTTGCACTGCGCAATCACGAGCTCGGGACCGGAAACAATGAACATCGGTGCGCCGATTAACGGAATGCGTAGCTTGCCTTCAAGCGACTCGGGTAAGGCCATCTAATGCTCCAACAAGATATTGCGCCGACACGTCGATCGGCCGAGGTCTGTGGGGATTCAACAGGCGTCCGGCGCGATCTGCTTCTTCTTCAGGGTACCTGCTGGTCAATTGCGAGGAAGACCGACCGCTTATCGGCGGGCCGGACAATCAGCGAGCCAAACCAGTCGCCCGAAGCGGCCGCAGGACCCCCGCTCAGGGACACGCGCGCCAGCAACTCGAATTCGTCGAAGCCCGATAACGCGCGACCGGCAACCATCGACTGCGCGTCACCCATAGAAACGACAGTCGGCAGGTCGGACAGTCGAACGCGATCGACCGCGATTGGCGGCGACGGCTGCGCCGGATCGCGCGCAATAATAAACACGTTGGCATCCGACGTTATCGCGGACAATGCTTGGTCCGACAGCGCAATCCTTGCCGTCACTATCGCGTCGGCAGCCGCTTCCGGTGCCTCCGGGACGCCGGCTGGCGCCGCTTGTGAATCCGCGACCGCTTCGGGCGCTCGGGGTTCCAGCGGCGTTCCGCGCCACTCGGCCACACGCTGTTCAAGGATGGAGCGAATCTCCGGTGGCGGGTTGAGCCCGAGGAGTATTTCCCAGCGCGAGGCTGCGAGCTCGGTGTCGCCACGGTTCGCGGAAGCGACGCCCGAATAGAATAGCGCCGCCGGATTGTTCGGCTCCAGCGCCAATGCGCTCTCGATCAGCGCGGCCGGACGCCCCTCGACAGCCGTTCCGTCGCGCGACAGCAGGGCCAGCGACAGGTCAACCAGGGTTTGTGCGTTGCGGCCGTCTTCAAGCTCCATCACCCGTTCCCAGGACGTCACCGCATCGGCAAATCGCTGCAGCGCCATCTGCGAGCGTGCCAGCATCTTCCAGCCGTTCAGGTCATCGGGATTCTCCGCGAGCCGCTGCTCGAGCGACGCCATGACCGCCGCCATATCGGGGAGTTCGCCGGAATGAGGCGCCGCCGACGGAAGGTTCGGACTGCCGACGTGGTTATAAAGTCCGACCGATAATCCGACGGTGAATACCACAACCAGCGCCAGCAAGGGCGTGAGGCGGCGTGATTCGCGATACAAGGGCCAGGCCGCAAAACCGACCGAGTGCCGACAGGCATAAAAGCGATACGATGAGCCAGAGCGTCACTTGGCGGCTTCCTCACCGGCCGCATCTTCATCCATCGGCATCGACATGCGGTGCCGCACTACACGGAACATGGCAACACCGCCAAACAGGACCAAAAGAAACGGTGCAAGCCACAGAATCAGCGTCTTGCCCGTCGTTCGTGGGCGATACAGGGCAAACTCGCCGTAACGGGTGACGAGGAAGTCCACGATTTCAGGATCGCTCTTGCCTTCCGAGATCAGGCGCCGAATCTCGCGTCGCAGATCAGCGGC
>JABAOD010009871.1_pt5 | contig 11764 bp, 17 predicted proteins | sample 7062151 | NCBI WGS metagenome assembly JABAOD01 (sample SAMN14538626, study PRJNA623070) | marine sediment metagenome | biome: marine biome [ENVO:00000428]; feature: marine pelagic biome [ENVO:01000023]; material: deep marine sediment [ENVO:00002113] | place: India: Gulf of Khambhat ...
CTGGCGTCGAGTCGACTGTGGCTGCCAGCCAGTCCCCCGCCAGGCTTCCCACACCGGCAGCTGCGGCGCCGTGCAGGAAGTATTGGTTCTGGTTGGAGGTGTAGAGCGGCTCCTGGGAATATGCCAGGGCGAAGGCGGCAGACCAGGCCAGAAAGGGGCCGCTGCCGTAGAACGCACGCCTGAACAGATTGCCTCCTTATCTCTGTCCCGTATGAGACCCTTTCAGTCGGCGGGTGGGCATGAGTCCATTTATATCAGCTAGCTGTCCCTCTCCGAAACGGTAGGTTCCAAACCGGGCGACCCTCATGAGGTGTGCTAAGGCACAATTCCGTGTCCAAATGACAAGCCGCATCTCTCCGATATCTGGTCGGGATCCATCCTGAGAAGCAAGCGGTAATGCCATGANNACCAACCTGGCTTTCTGGGGACCGCCGGGAATCTCGCCGCTGATATCACGCTGATTCTCAGCCTTCTGGTCGCCCTCATCTTCAGCATCGGGTTCTACGTCGTTCGGAGGGGAAACCCCCGTGCGCATGGCCGCATCCAGACCGCAGGCGCCTTGCTGAACATCATCCTGGTTCTGTGGTTTATGATCCTTCCTTACCGGGACTTCATTGTGCGCGATCTGGGCGGACCACGGCCGGCATTCTTCTATCGCGTGACTCAAGTGCATGCCCTCGTCGGGTTCTTCGCCTTCACACTTGGCAATTTCATGGTGCTGCGTGGTCATAGGCTCGTCCCTCGGGCGCTGCGGTTCAATAACTACAAGGCCTTCATGCGGACGGCTTACGCGCTGTACATGCTCACAACCTTGTTGGGCATCGCCGTATATGTCACCTGGTTCGTACTGATTGCGAACACGCCGGTGTTTGATTAGGGCTGGAACTGGAGCGGCGGATCAACTGCTGGTGCTGCACGAATTCCGGTAGGAGCTGGCTTCCGGCCAGGTCCTGGAGCAGGTACCCGAGGCGGGGTTGGCAGGAATCCAGCACCTTCGAGTTCTGACTGCGGACAGCCCGTCCTGGGTTTCCGGGGTCGAAATCGAAATCTTTGGGGACTTCGAAGGCTGATGCGCTCGCGAATACGCAGGCCTATGGAGGGACCAACCACAGCTCTTGTTGGGGTGTGCTCAACCATTCGAGGCTATCCTCCAGAACGAGCACATTCTCCTCCAGATAGATCCAGCCCCTCTCTTGGACCTGCGCTCCAAGTTCAATGGCGAACACGTTGCCGGCCTCGACTTCGCCGTAGGGGGTCCGTCCGTAGCGGTCCCAGCGAGGTCCGAGAACCGTGACGCCGTCATGTGCAACCCGACCTATGTGGTGGCCAAAGGCGTGTCTGTACTCAGGTAAGCCATCCTGGACCAGGGCACGCCGGGCGGCCTGATCGACCTCCCAACCTTTTGCGCCGGGCTTGAGGGCCGCGGCTCCGGCCAGAAGGGCAGCTCTCACGCCCTCCCAGACGCGCTGGACAGCCTCCCCTGGCTTGTATTGCCCCTCTTCCAACACATACCACGTGCGCTGCAGATCGGAACAGAATCCGGCTTCGCGGAGGCCGAAGTCGAAATGCACCAGATGGCCAGGGCGGACAGTCTGAAGACCCGGGGCGGCGTGGCCTATCTTGGCTTTGGGACCGGTGTTGACAATCGGGTCGAAGTTCCAATCCCAACAAGTGTCGAGCCCAAGTTCGAGCAAACGCCGATGCAAGTAGTTGGCCAACTCCAGCTCAGAGACGCCGGCTCGAATGCGTTTTCCGACTTCGGCGTATAGCTGCTCGGTGGTGGCGATTGCCTGTCGGATAAGCGCGATCTCGCCGGGCGACTTGCGGCCACGCAGGCTGCCCAGAAAAGCCTCGGATGAGAGAATCCGATCCTGACCAACTCCCGCGGCTTCGAACACTTCATCCAGGAGCTGTCGCATGCCGACCGTGAGACCGTCGGCGGCCGGGTCGTTGGAGGAGATGTTGAGGGCGATCCCCTCTGGTTGCAGGCGACGGAGGGTCGCGATCATCGCTGGGCGAATCGACTCGTCATAACTGGTCACCTGCGAAAAGGCCGCCAGACGCTCGACGTTTTCGGCATCGAGGCTTCCAACGATGGCGATACTCNNCTTAGAGACCATGAAGGCCGACTGCCAGGTGAGATCGTAAGGGTAGATCAGGTCAAGCGCCGGGTCTTTGGTAAGGCTTGTCTCGCGCACAAAGGTCAGCCAGAGGTCGATGTCATACTGGTCGAGCAGAGAGATCGCTTGGGAGAGTTTTTGGCGAACAATCTGAGCGTGGTTGGCCCTAGTCATCTTTCCGATCCATTGCGTATGCCTTAGTTGGAGTTGCACGCCGCGTGCCAGATGCGGTCCAGCCGCGGGGCCTCGGTGTGAGTTGGGGCTTCTACCGATGGGAGAGGGAGCCCTCCCACGGCTCTCTGACTGCTAGGCTGCATTGGCCGTGGCATTTGGGGCTGTGAAATGCTCACCAGGCCTTTCAGCGGACCGTGTCCTGAGATAGCTTGCCCCGGGCCATTCGCACCACCTCGTCGAAACGTCGTTCAAGGTCTGGATGGGTTCCCCGCATTTCTTCAACGACTGCACTGGCCCAATCAACATACTTCTTTCTCCTTTGCCAGGACCAGTTTGCGGGCGGCGAGTCGACGAGGTCTTGCAGGTTGCAGATCTTATCAGCGAGCTTCACGAGGCGGGCTTGAACAGAGGCGCGTCCGGCATTCTCGATCTGCCGACTTTTGCGGACTCGCGCCGGTAGAGACTTGTCATCCGTGACCTCCTCGACGAGGGCGCGGATTTCCTCACCGAACTCAGCCTCAATTTCCTCGGGCAAGGTGTTGGTGTCCTCGATCGTGTCGTGTAGTATGGCGGCGGCGATGGTCGTAACATCCTCAACCCCGCCCACATCGCTCAGGGTCTGCGCGACGGCGATCGGATGATTGATGTAAGGCGATGCCTGAGCGTCCTTGCGCCGCTGATGGCGGTGCTTATGCGCTGCGAAGCGCAGGGATTTCAAAAGGAGGGAGAGATCAGTGGCAGGCTTGGTCATGTGAAACTATACTAGCCTGACATCGAAGTACGAGCCATCCTGATGGACTTCCTCGACCTCCCTTGGTCTGACGTCAGTCCCTCTTCCAAACCGGAGCCTTCTCGAAGGGGCGAAAAGCGCCCACTTTGTGTATGATTCCATATGTGCGCCCTATGGAGTACGGCAAAGCGACTAAGATGGGCTCTGAGGGACGAAGCGGCGAAGAAGCTCGTCTTTCCCGGGGCCGCGATGCCCCTTTGATGCCGTGAGATTCTTGGCAGGCGCCGCCTTCCGGCTCGGAAGAGTGAGGGGTTGTCCATTCCGCTATGGGAGACTACCAGTTTTGCAACCCCGTGAAGGCGGCTTGCGGAGGGCTGAATGATGGATGAGGTAAGGGTGTGCCCCAATTGCAGGCGAGCCCACCCGGTTGAAGTTGAAGTCTGCACTGATTGTGGCGAACCTCTTACCACGGTCAGCCGGGTGCTCGACCGGCAGGGATCCCCGAACCCACCGCGGTGGCTCAGGCGAGCGCGCACCGACGCGGCTCAGATCAAGGAGCGTGCGGCGCGCGCTTCAGAGGCGCGCATGGAACACTTCCTTGAGATCGATCGGCGCCGGCTTCAGGCCCTGGCCGAGCAGAGGGCCCAGCAGGAAGAAAGAGATCGCAAACTGCTCCTCGTCACTGGCTCAATTCTTGGGCTGTTTGTTCTGACGCTCTGCTTGACGGGTCTCTTTGTGCTGCTGCGCGGCTAGTGCATCGACACTGCATGGAGCTGAGAAGTTCGTTTAGTGCCCTTGGCCTCCTGGCTCCCAGCCGGCATGCAAAGCCTGCTCAAGAGCCTTTTCGCCGCACCCCATGCAGCTGATCCCCAATCCTAGGCTAGGCGGGCCTCCAGCGCGATCTAGGCTGAGGCTGCGTGCTCCCGGAACGACGGCACTCAGACAGGTCTGGCCTTGGCGCGTCCCTCTGCCAGCTCCTTCAGCTTGTTCATTTGCTTGTCCAGGATTCGGTTTGTCAGCCAACCGAATAGGCTTCCCATGATACGGGCGAAAGTGCTGTGATAGGTCCCCTCGGCAGAGTAAACTAGGCGGGTGCCCTCGGCGGTGCTGGTGAGGCGGTAGTCCACGTCCACTGAGAACTGGGGGCTCCCGATTCGCACGCCCAGGTGATACGGCTTCTCGTAGGCCGTCACCTCCCCCTCGTACTCGGTGATTCGACCGCCTTCGCGGATTCTTTGCGTGAACTTGGTGCCGATCGGCTGTTCCCGATTCTGGCCTTCCGGATAGAGCGTTTCCTCGAGACCTTCCATCCAGAGCTTGATCTTTTCGTCATTGTCCACCAGGTCAAACACTTTCTCGATTGGTGCCTTGATCTCAAGGGTGTAGGTCGTTCTCATCCCTCCTCCTGTTCCAGAAGGGCTTCACCTGCTCATGCTCTACCTCTACCGGTGTTCCCTTCTGGTCCTGCCCTTCGGCCTGGCTGTGCGCCTACCTGCCGGTTTCACCTTTTTATGGGCTAGCTCAATCCCATAAGCTCTTCTGTCGGCTGGATAGCTTTTGCCGCTGGCGGTTCCGATGGCTTGACCGCTCCTGCCTATCGACAGTCGTCTCAAGCGTCGGCTCTTCAACATGAGAGATCGAGGCTGGGCGAAAGCGTAACATGAGTGGTGGAGCCGCAAGATCGTTCCTGGCCCCACTCTAGGGCTACGGCGGGGTGCCTTTTCTCACGCCGAGCTGTGTCGTGGTCTGCCCGGCGAGGCCGGGTAGGCGAATGCCAGCCTCAAACCCGATGATGTCCTGCTTTCAGTGGCGAACGCCAAGCTTCTCATAGTATCGCTGGTGGTACTCCTCTGCCCGGTAGAAATCTGAGGCGGGCGTGATCTCAGTTACAATCGGGCGTGTGAGGTTGTTTGAGTTGTCGAGCTTCTCCTTCGAAGACTTGGCAGCCGCTTTTTGCTCAGAGGTGCGGAAGAAGATGGCCGATCTGTATTGGGTACCAACGTCTGGGCCTTGTCAGTTGCGGCTGGTTGGGTCGTGGCTTTTCCAATAGACCTCCAAAAGATCCGAGTAGGAGATTCTGGAGGGATCGTAGGTCACCTCCACCGCTTCGGCGTGTCCGGTTCTTCCCGTGCAAACCTGTTCGTAAGTCGGATTCTCAAGTGTGCCTCCGGTGTAGCCGACAGCGGTATCGATCACGCCCTCAAGTTTGCGGAAGGTTGCCTCGACACCCCAGAAACAACCCGCTGCGAACGTGGCCTTCTCCATTCGGAGTCCTTTCTCTCTGAACGGCTAGTCCCTGATGGGCCTGCCTCAAACCTCATCCCCGAGTACGAAAGCCTGACCCCCATCCCGTCCAGGCCGTACGCAGTTCATCATCTTAACACAATCCAGCGCGCTTTGCCGGACACCCGGCAACGGAGTCATTCCTTTGACCAGCTTTCGGGATGTCGGAAGGGACGGAGCACTGGTCCCCGACAGGCGACCGCGGCAAGCCATCGCCCCGAGCGAGGAGCCGATTTGGTGCAATCTCGCGGAACTCAGGGGCCCTGCTCTCCCCAATCCGTCGAAGCGATGAGGTTTAAATCGGTGAACTCCGGTTGCTTCTCACAGTTGGGGTAGAGCCTATCGACAAATCTCATCGTATGNNCACCCGGGAAGGCCATGAAATGGATGAATGCCGGTCCAGACTCTTCCAGGTAGGCGGAATAGGAGGTCCGTGGTTCATTTTGCGCAATGGCTGCCACGAACTCCTTAATGGCCTCTGTCGCCTGTTCGACCATGTCTTCAAATACCACGTACCGGACGACCTTCTGAATCATGCCTCAACCTCCGTGTGGATCGAACGATCCGAATTAGGGTCCGCTGGCCTGATAGCCGTGAGTTCAGCTTGAGAGGTCGGTCATTGAATGCTTGCCCGCTCAAGAGACTATACCCTTACCATGATCGCGTTCGTGGACTCGCTTACGGTTCGCCAAGGTATTCGAGCGATTCGCGGGCAGGATCTGCAGCCAGCCGCAGGCCGTCCCCCCTAGCTCCGAAACGTGTAGGCCTGGGCCAGCCAATCCAGTAGCTGCTCGTCAATGTCTTCAATCCGAGTCATGTTCACGAAGTTGCTGAATACGCCCTCCCCAATGGGTTGTGTTCTCAGGATTCGCTCGTCGTCTAGTGCTCGGTCAAGTACAAACTCGAGCTTTAGACTGTTCTTCTGCACGTAAACGGCTGCGAAATGATACCTGCTGACGAGGTTTATGGAGGATTTGACCGCGTCCACCCTTACCGGTCCACATTGTTCTACTTCCTGCAGCAGAGAAATGAACACTTCCTTCAGCCGTGCGGGTCTGTCTTTGAAGTGATCCGCGATGGGGACCGAAGTGCAGGAATGCCATTGATTCCTTTTCGGGAATTGCCTGCCGCAGCGCGGACAGTTCCAAAGGTCGTTTACCATCGTGATAACCTTCAGGCCATTTTCGAAGACTCGCACACCGCGTCAGTGATCAGTGTCGGGTGATCCAGAGCCTAGACCGCGTCATGGGCCCCGAGGGTTGCCTGCGTCACGACTCCTGATCGAGACCGGGATCGATGACGTAACATCCTGCTCTGCTGGGATGGTCTTCGATCCACTGGGCCGACGGGACGCGCCGGATGATCCACAGGATAAGCATGTCACCGCCGGCAGCGAAAGTAAACAGCAATCCAAACCACAGGAACCAGCCGTTGCCTGTTGCGATGCCGAGGAATGAGGGCAAGAGACCCAGCACCAAACCCGGCGTAAACGCCCCCAGGCGGTACACCCTTGCAGGCAAGGGCTTCCTGCAATGCGCATAGGGTGTCAGGGTTTTCATCTGAAACCCGATTTTGAAAGCTCGCAGTGATTCGCGAGCGAAGATTGCCCAGGAGATCATATGGAGCAATTCNNCAGAAGTGCAGGGATGATGCTGGTTATATCCAGGAAATCTACAAGTCCGAGCCAGTATCTCTCCAGCCCCCAGATCGATCCGTACGCAAGGGATAGCGCAACCACGATCGGGACAGCAAAGGCCGGCATGAGGGCGTTGGCCCTCCCCAAGGTGAGCGAAAGATCGCGCTTCCTGACTGTGGGAACGGGCGGGCCCTGGGACATTCGAAGTGCTCCACTCAAACGTTTGACGGGCTGATTGGCGGATACAAGGCGGATGACGTGCGGCGGGAGCTTTGGGCCTCCCATAGTCGCCTTGGCATGGTGGGCTGTGAACGCACGGTGGCGATTCTCTGAGAGAAAGACAGCACGCAGGCTTCATCCCTAGAGATCACGCTCAGCATCGAGCCCACTGACGAACTGGGCAACCCGCCTGTCGAGGGTCTCGGGATAGCTGTAGTCAAGACATTGTGCCGTTTCGGTTGCCAATCGGCGAAACAGCTCCATGGTCGCCCGCAATGCCCGCCAGCTATCGCGGGCCTCGAAGGTTCCAAATGCGCTGTGCAGTGCGGCCCAAGTCTGCGGATCTGTCCACTCCGCCAAGAAATGCCCGCTATGCCAGGTGTCATAATCCAAACCATGTGTGGCGACAGCGTGCCACTCCATCATTTCGAGTAGACCGTCTTTCATCGTACCATCCCGCGCCTTGACGACCCACAGGTTGCGTCGTTGGATCTGCTTGGCGACATAGACCGCGCCGTACCAGAACTCATTCACCGTAGCCAGAAAATCGTCTTTCGAAGGCAGCTTGGAGGGTGGTGGTGCGTTCGGCGGTCCGGGCATTTGCGCTGCCCATCCGTCCTTGTCAATCAGGATAGAATAGCCTCGCTGGTAAACCTCCGGCAGTGCCTTCGATCTCGCCAATCGCTTCAGTTCGTCCGCCGGGTAGAAGACGAAATCCACTTTCTTGGCGTCCTCGAACAGGACAAGCCGCTCAGGGTCGCCATTGCTTGTTTGGGAAGGGATACATACCCATACAACTCCAATTTCGTTCAGCCAATCTCCGCAGGCCAAGTAGTCTGTGAAGTCAGCGGCGAAAACCATAAGATCTAGATCGGCCCACTCGTCGCCCGGATGATCTTGCCTGGCTCTTGAGCCGACCACGAGAATTGCCCGGATGCTGGCTTGACTCCTGCCCCAGGAGACAATCTTCTCTTCTAGATTCCTCATCGTGGTCTCCCAATGCTAGGCATGAGGTGTTTGCAAACGGCTCAGCGCCTTCTAGGCCGTCGTGTCCTGGTCGGAGACGCCATCCATGGGCTGACGTTGGAGCGACCCGGGACCTGGACCTGCGCCCTGTATGTGTACTCGAATACTTGAAGCTCGACCCCGTTGAGGCTTAGCGACTCTGTCCCCACAGAGAGGTCTGGCCACAGATACCATACCACCGGACGGCTCCATCTCGTGCAACCGCTGCCGCCCAGTGCATTGCGTGTCGGCTGCTCACCGGCCCGATCGTACCGTTGCACNNTTGCACAAGAAGCAACATGACTGTACCTCGAGGACGGGGACTCAGGTCCACAGAGGTCGCCTTTACGCCAGCGAGGCCCTGGGTATTTGATGAAGCCTGTGAGCTTCGGCATGGGGCGAACTCCGAAGGAGAGGATTGTGCCCAAACCTGGTGGATGGTCAGGGTGAATGACTCCCGGCAGGTGGTATGATGCGACGTGAGGCGCCATTGACCTTGCGGGCGCGGAGAAGGCCTTGGCAGACAGCAGCCGCCATTCTACCCCTGCAGATTTGCGCGTGGCCATAGTGGCCAGTGACCCGCTGGCCCGCGCCGGTTTGGCGACGTTGCTGAGTGAACAACCGGGCTGTCGTGTAACCGAACAGATGGCTCCAGAGCCCGGCCTCGAGGCTGCCCTCGATCTGAGCCTGCCAGAGGTAGTCGTCTGGGACATGGGATGGGAGCCGAGCGGCGCGCTTGGAGTGTTGGCAAATCTGCGGGAGGGCTTGCCGCCGATCGTAGCCTTGGTACCGAATGAGGGCGCCGCGCCCGCGGCTCGGGCCGCTGGCGCCCGTGGGCTGCTACTACGCGACGTAGAGGTGGAGCGGCTGTTGGCCGCCCTTCACGCCGCAGCCGAGGGCCTGCTCGTCCTGGACCCGTCGCTCTCTCCATCACTGCCGGAAGCAATGGACAGGGAGACACCGCCGCTTGAGGACCTGACGCCCCGGGAAGTTGAGGTGCTGCAACTCCTGGCCGAAGGGCTCTCCAACCGGGCCATCGCCCTACAGCTCAGGATCAGCGAGCACACAGTCAAGTTTCACATCAATTCGATCTTTGGCAAACTGGGTGTGCAAAGCCGGACCGAAGCCGCCGTGCGCGCCGCTCGCTTGGGATTGATCCTTTTGTGATCTGCGAGAGGAACCCTGGCGGACGCGTCCTCTCTCAGGTCCCCTGGGGGGTCTGGGACTGGAAGCTGGGGGTCGAAGATCCAAATTCGTGCTCCGTCTTTGGCCAGTGGTCTCCAAGCCTCGGGCTTGGAGTCTTTCCCTCACCCACCTACCTGGATTTCCAGGTCGCGTCTGGAATTTCTGGGGATGCCGCCCCCTCTCTCGAAGAGTATCCTTTTAGCCAGAGGCTTCAATTGATCTGCCCTGGTGTGCATTCAGGCCTCCCGGGGCAATTCACAGCTAGCAAGCCGGAGGTTTTGTAATATGCCTGAAGTGCTTTCTTCCCTTTCCAGTGATTTGGCGGCGATTGTAGAGAAGAGTGGTCCGTCAACCGTCCGGGTGGAGGGCCGTCGGCGCTTGCCGGCGAGCGGCATTGTCTGGTCCGCTGACAGTGTGGTCGTGACTGCTCATCACGTGTTAGAAAGAGATGAGGACCTTCGCGTCGGGCTCCACGATGTGGGCGCCGTTCCCGCCAAGCTCATCGGTCGCGATCCGAGCACCGACTTGGCGATCCTGCGGGCCGATGCCCGCGATCTCTACGTGCCCACGTGGGCGGATGTCGGCACAGTGGCGGTCGGCCATCTGGTGCTGGCGCTCGGACGGCCGCGCAAGTCGATCCAGGCCACCCTTGGGATCGTCAGTGCCTTGGGAGGAGACTGGCGGACGCCGGTGGGCGGTCGAGTGGACCGTTTCCTGCAAACGGATGTCGTTATGTATCCGGGTTTCTCGGGTGGACCGCTGGTGAGCGCTGGTGGTCAGATTCTGGGGATGAACACCTCGGCTTTGTTGCGCGGCATCAGCCTAACGCTCCCCACCCCGACCGTTGAAAACGTGGTCGAAACCCTGCTGACCCACGGTCGCGTTCGTCGCGGCTACCTGGGAGTAGGTGCACAGCCGGTGAAATTGCCAGGCAAGGTCGCCGAGCAACTAGATCAGGAGACTGGCCTACTTCTGGTTTCGGTGGAGCCCGGTAGCCCAGCCGAGAAGGGCGGCCTGGCGATGGGCGACACCATTGTTCACTTCGACGGGGAGTCAACCAAGCACCTGGAGGCCCTGCTGACGCTTCTGAGCGCGNNGCGCATCGTGCGCGGGGGCGAACTGCAGGAGCTGAAGGTTGAAATCGGCGAACGAAAATAGGCAGGGTGCGGCCGAGCGGAAGGCATACGGTGATACGATGACCGGCTTGCTTGAGCAGTTGAACACGGAAATGGCGGAGGTGGCGACCAGAACACAAGGCAGCCTTGTCCACGTGCGAACGGGTTGGCGAGGCGGCGGCGCAGGCCTGATCATTCACCCTGAGGGCCTAGTGCTGACCAACGCCCACGTGGCGCGCCGTCGGCGTCCGGAGATCACGTTGCCGGATGGCAGGCGCCTTCCGGCTCGGGTTGTGGCGCACGATAGCCGCCTCGACCTGGCGGCGCTGACGGTCGAGACCGGCGATCTTCCGGCGATCGAGATCGGTGACTCCAGAAGCCTGGAGCCGGGCGAGTTGGTGCTGGCACTCGGCCATCCCTGGGGGGTGGCCGGCGCCGTGACAGCCGGGGCGGTGATCGGGGTGGGCGCCGACCTTGCTGGGATGCCCCGCATATCCGGGAATACCGAATGGGTGGCGGTCGGCTTACACCTGCGGCCCGGTCACTCCGGCGGCCCACTCGTCAATGGAGAGGGTCAGCTGGTAGGGATCAACACAATGATGGCTGGCCCAGATGTGGGCCTGGCTGTGCCGTCACATGTTGCCAAGCGATTCCTGAGACACAACCTTGGCGACGAGGGAAGAGTCGCGAGTCTCTAGGCCCTCCGCAATGTCTGCAAGCCTCCAAATCTGCGTAGCACACCCCAAAGGCTGGTAAGTACGAGAGAAGCCTCCGGCTCTGACCTGCCCCCGGCTCTCATTCTGCCATTTGACCTCAAGGGAGGCTTCTGGAGTCGCAGGCTTGTCTGTGATCTCTTCAGACTCGGTAGCCTCCAGGCAGCGCAGGGGGCAAAGACCAGCCGTCGCTAAGACCTCCTCTCTCAAAAGCTGCCTCCCAATCCAAGTGTGCTAGAATTCACGTAGAGCACCGGTCTCCCCATGAAGCCTGCTCAGGAGGCGCAAATGACCACCCTCAAAGCCAGCCTCGAAGCCAGTGTTCGCTACCGTGGGCGGGNNAGCTATCTCCTGCACCGAATTACCGGCCTCGGCACGCTACTGTTCCTCACCATTCACGTCTTGGACACTTCAACCGTCTATTTCTTCCCGCATCTCTATGAGGAAGCGATTGGACTGTATCGCCTAAGCATCTTCATGATCGGCGAAATCGTGCTGGTCTTCTGCGTGATCTTCCATGGCGTGAACGGCCTGCGGATCGCTTTCTTCGACTTCTTTCCACAATACTGGTTGGAGGATTACCA